>Ga0206873_1094_pt2 | contig 23770 bp, 31 predicted proteins | sample Alteio_BWOrgCont_11_FD_152631 | JGI IMG/M metagenome (GOLD analysis project Ga0206873, IMG submission 152631) | Enriched cells from forest soil in Barre Woods Harvard Forest LTER site, Petersham, Massachusetts, United States -... | ecosystem: Environmental > Terrestrial > Soil > Temperate forest >...
TTTATATTTCCGTCACTTGCCACAAATCATATCCTATGGGAATATAATCTACCCCACCATAAGAATACCATAATGCGCTTGGAGAAGTGTGACGATTTCGTGAATTTAGCAGGAATTGTAAGGTGTTAGAATACGTCGTCAATTGCACTAGGCAATCTGGTGTAAGGTATCACCCAAAGCATTGGTGTGGTAAAGCTCTTCAACGTGGCTGGCGGCAGGCTTGCCCCCTGAAAATAGCTTTTTAACCCATTGCCCCGGCCAGCCATAATGATGTCTTCCAGCAATAACGGCACCTGAAGTCACCGCTGCAATCGCATTGGGGATTTCGTGAATCGCAATCATAGTAGCCAATTCGTGCCCACTTTTATGCGACATGCCGAACCATGTTTGAAACACAGATGTCATATCCACAATCAGCTTATCGGTCGTAGGCGCAACCGATTTGCTTTGGACTACGCCCATGGCCGCAATATGCGTGCCTTCATCGGCAAAGCCAAGCATCACCTCTTCCGGCGATATATGATACCACTTAGCCCCATCAGCTCTCTTATCCTCAGCTACATGGAGCTTTCTGTTAAATATGCGCCGTACCCACCATTTTACGCCCCATGAAGCCGTAATCGCCGGCGCAGAGATCAATACGATACGTGCAAATTCTTTGGCGCGTTGTTTTACCGATTTTGTTTCATCCGGTTTGCATTCATCGAGCTTACAGACAGCTCCTATAGTTTTTTCAATATAGTCCTTCTGGAATGGTTCAAGCATTTCGCCCAAGCCAGTTGAGGCAGCATCCATCAGGGATTTCGGGACCATTTGCATGGTATACATAGCGCCCACGGTGGTAAGACCGCCCACTACTTCGGCAATGCCGAAACTAATCCATTCATTGTGAGTGTGTTCCCAGGCTTTTTTCTTAAACTCCGGGCTCCCACGCGGATGGGTATTCGAATTATCTTTTATATTTCCGTCACTTGCCACAAATCATATCCTATGGGAATATAATCTACCCCACCATAAGAATACCATAATGCGCTTGGAGAAGTGTGACGATTTCGTGAATTTAGCAGGGATTGGAACGCCTTAAGGGTCTATTCTTCGTCTTTTTGATCCTTGGCAGAGGCTGCAAAAACGGCCAGATTGCTGGTAAGATCATGCGCCTTGTCGGTATTGGTGCCAAGATCAAGCATCGCATCATGGTTAAACCCATATTCCTGCGTCATTTTCAGCTTAACCTCATCCGAGGGCTCGCCTTCACCGGTTTCGAGGACAATGCCGTAATCTTCAGGGAAGAAGGTGCCTTGCTTTTGCGCTTCCATAAAGGATTCAAGCTTATCGGCCCGGATTGCCAGATAGGCATATATCTTTTTACCTTCCGGACTTTCGCCCCTTACCAGCAGAACGCATACGGTTTTTTCAGCGATAATCTGTTCTGTGCGGCTGAGTTTACTCACGGTTTTATCCCCTGCAAATAAGTTCAAAATTTAATAATCAATACCTTAGCGTATAGTATCATTTGTAAATCAATTGACTTAAGAAAGTATTAAAACAGGAACGCTGCGTAGTAACTATCGATAATTTTTGTGCAATATGTGGCTTTTCCGCATCAATATCAAGGGGCATCCACCCCGGAAAATACTCCGGGGTGGATAATTAAGAACGATATTACGGGGTAACAACCGGTTTATACGCCGCATTGCCGCGCAGTGCAATAATGCCGATAGGAGTACCGCTAGTCATAGTGCCGGTGGGGGTAACGATGGCTTTGAGGTAACGCATACCGCCGATATAGCCTATGCTATAAACGGTTTTATCCAACGACGGTGAATTGACCGCAATACTGGTTACACCTTCATTGACGTCAGTAGTTGCAACTGCCACATAAGTAGAATTATCGTTACTCTGTTGGAGTGTCAGCGTCCAATATAGACTAGTGGATAAAGTATCTCCGGCCTGACCGAGTGAAAATACGATGCTCGCACTATTAAACCCCTGCAAATCAATAACGGATGAGGTTTGGGTTGTGGTAGCGACTGCAGGGTTAAGCACCTGCGTCGGCAATACATTATGATATAAATCTCTCATTGAAATCTCCTTATAATAAATTAGATGAGCTTTAACAGCTTGATGGCATCAAAATTGGTAACATCGCCACCAACGCGCGAAGTAGCGTAAAATTTAACAAACGGTTTTTCGGTAAACGGATCGCGCAAAATTCGAACCCCCTGACGATCGACGATCTGGTAAGCGGACTGGAAATCCGCTACGGCTACGGAGAGCGAAGATGCTGCCGGCACCGGCATATCGGCAGCCATATTTACAGGTATGCCTAAGAGGGTATCGGGCGCGCCGGCGACTAGGCTTGGCTGCCAGAGATACTGGTTCGTGGTTGATTTAAGCTGGCGAACCTGCTGCATGGTCGAGCGGTTCATCAAGAAGCTCGCACGGCGCATATAGGCATCTTTGAGACTGTAAAACAGAGCAATTAGCGCATCTGCGGTCACGTTACCGCTGCTACCGGTATCTATCTGTTGTACTTGCCCCCAGTTAGTTCCCGCCGCATAACCACCGTCAGGATCAGAACCTACGGAAAGCGCTTTGGTCTGCAGGGCTTCAAGGCCTGCATCCATCCCTTTACGCAGATAATTGCGAAATGCCTTACTGTATTCGCTGTTTTTCTCGTTGTATTTTATGCCGTCATTCTCACCGCCAAGCACCGGCCTGTTATAAGCCGTTTCGATCTGGTCGAGACGTTTTTTATAATTATCGAGAGATGAGCTGATATTATGCAGATGCTCGTCATACAGCGGATCGGCGTGACCCTTGTTTTCGATTTCGCGAAGGCGGTTATCGTTGATTTGTTTATACTGTTCCCACGCATGTCCCAACGACGAAACGCGGTCTGTAATTTCACTAATAGTCATATTATTCCCTTCAAGATTGATAATTAGAAAACAAAAAAGGCCCTGCGAACAGGGCCTCGTAGCAGATGGTGATCAGGTCGTTCTTATATTTTCAGCGCAGCCAACGCCCGATCCAGAGCGCACGACAATTCCATAACTTGCCCCGATCTGATCGCCTGATCCCAGGCAGCAGCATCGCCATCAGAAATTTTAGAGGCATGCTTAACAACTGTAACATTCGCCGCTTCATTTGCAGGAAAAGTCACCAGGCTGATTTCCCATAACTCCACCTGCGATAATCGCCGCACGCCGCTGCCTGAATCGATCGTATAACGTAACGGCGAATAGCCTATCGAAAGACCACTGATTGCCCCGGCCTTAAGCAAAGTGTGCGCCTCCTTGGCGCGTTGTACGTTCAGGAGTAAACGCCCCTCAACATACAGCCCATGCGCATCTTCGAATATCTGATCGAAGATACCGATGGGTTCTTCCTGCTGGTGTTGCCAGAGAAATTTGATTTCACCGACGCGCCCTTTCACGCTTTGCGAGAAAGCTCCACGCAAAATAATATCACGCTGGTTATCGACGACGTTGAATACACTGGCATACCCGGCGAAGCGTCCCTGAGCATCGATCGATTTAAGTTGGAGAGTAAAATTGAGCCTCTTTTTCTCCCGCATTGTGAAGGCTATTTTTTTGTCAAAATACATTGGAATCCTCAAATATTCTATTATTCCTTATGAAGCAGGCACAAAAAAAGGGCCGGAACACCGGCCCTTAATCCATTATATATAATTTATTTATTTTCTTTCGGCGGCGATACGAAATTCAACGCGGACTTCGTTTTTAATCACGTCATCATGCGCCCATTCGCCCTGCCCGATATTAAAATCCATGCGGTGTAACGTAACATAACCCGTGGCAAGTGCATTTTTACCATCGAAATGTTCCATCTGGAAATTCAATACCACCGGCAATGTTTTACCGTGCAACGTCAGTGTGCCATCCGCATAATAATTATCTGAAGTCGGCATACGGGTGAGTTTTTTGCAGGTAAAAACCGCCTTGGGAAATATTTCCGTTGATAACCAGTCTTTTGTTTTAAGGTTTTTCACGACCTCATCATCGGCCGCACTCACGCTATTGGTTGCTACTTCGACAGTAATACTGCTTTGGTCCAAATGATCCGGATCAAAGCGTATATCGGCGGTAAAATCATTGAACCGGCCTTCTACTGAGGCGCCATTCTGAATGGCAAAGAATTTGATAAAACTTTTTTCCTTTATCACCGTATAGGCCGGTATATCGGCCAGTGCCGCAGGCGCAAAAAACAAGATGCTTCCCACCAGCCACGATATCAGAATCTTCAGCATAACACCCCTCGTTACGTTTTCCACGGAAGCATGCGGCGCAGTACATCGTTCTTATAGTAATAATGGTGTAACAACGCAGCTAACACATGTAGCGATACCATCACGATTAGCACCCACGCCAGTATTGAATGCAATTCCACCATGTTATGCTTCAATTCCTTATCCGGTGCAACCAGATTAGGCAAAGTAAATAACCCGAACACGGATACGGGGAAGCCGGAAGCCGACGACATAATCCAACCCGAAAGCGGCATGGCAAACATCAACACATAAAGCAGCGCGTGTCCTGCATGGGCAGCATATTTCTCCCAGACATTAAGCATAGCCGGAAGAACTGGCGCGGTATTGGCAGATTTCCACAACAACCGCAATACCGCCAACGTCAACACGGTTATGCCGAAAGATTTATGCAATCCTATAATTTTGAATTTGTCGGGGCCGTTGGCCATATCCGTCATGATAAATCCCGCCGTTAACAGTCCTGCAATAATGAGGAATATAAGCCAGTGAAATGTTTTAGCGACGACGCCATAGGAGTGCTGGGTATTTTTAATAGACATATCTAAACCATTTTAAATTACGGACGCATTTTGTCTCCATTCAATATTAGATGCAACGGATATTTCAGTGCGCCTGCTATTGCGGTAACGGCGGATATCCGACGGCAGCACGTTTCTCATCCTCGGTAAGAAAACTGGCATTCTCAACGCGATCCCAAATAGCCTGATTGCGCGTCGCCAGGGCTGTAATTCCCTCAATATTGGGCGCCAATTCCGCGTGCTCATCGAATAATGGTACCAGCCAATTATTGAGCGCATCGACAGTAGCACATACCAGCGGTACCACCGTTTGTTCCCATAGTGCGAGGCGCGCTTCTTGTAAGTTCGAATAAGTATTATCGCCAGGAATACCGAGCAGCTGCGGCGGTACGCCAAAGGCTAATGCAATATCACGCGCTGAAGAATTTTTGGCTTCGACAAAATCCATGTCTTTGGGCGTCAAGCTCATTTCTTTCCAATCCAGCCCTCCTTCAAGTAGCAATGGACGTCCAGCGTTGGCAGCCCCGGTAAATTGATCGTCAATCTGCAGCTTAACCCGGTTATATTGATCCTCAGATAATATCCCGCCCCCACCGGCATCGGCACGCACCACCAGTGCACCACTCGGGCGAGCACCATTTTGCAACAATGCCTGATTCCATGCGCCGGATTGATTATGCTGATCGATGCTGTAGGCCGCAGCTTCAACGGGCGAAAGCCCATACCAATCGTTCAGCGGATGGAATGTCTTGAGATGTAATATCGACGATTTGCCGGTAATGCGATCCACCGGGAAATCCGTAATCACCCCATTGACAGTATAGCGATATCCCGCTGGCATCGTCCCTTTTCCAGCGATAACCGCCATGCGATCAGGACGCAACAGATGCAATTCGCCGGGGGGAGAATCTTTTGGCCCAACCGCCTGAATAAATGCATTGCCACTAATCATGCGGTATTGGTACAGCGCTTGAAAAAATTCACCCGTACCATGTGTTGGATTCGGCTGTTTAAGAATATCGAGAATAGGATGATTCTTTACTTCCCGTCGCACCCCCTTGGATGAGGTAACACAAAGCTTAGTACCCACGGATGCCGCCGCACTGGCAACCATGGCAATAGCTCGATGCGCAATCACGTTGCGTACATACGCTTCCAAAGCGAATTGCGGATAATTACGGTCCATCCATACCGGCTGCCCCGGCATTACCATGTAGGAACGCATGCCGCTTCCGGCGATAGAATCGGTAAAGAGATCCTTATGTGACATCTTTTTCTTGCCGGACTTAGCCGCAGGCTTTGCAGCCGCCAATCCAAATAACCGGCGCAAACGACCGGACAATGGGGAAACAATTGTCGATCCTTGAACCCGTGCGCGATCAGCCTGCGATACAGTCATGCATGTCTCCTAGATAATTGATGGGGAAAATGAATTACGCAGCGGCCGCCAATGGGAGAAAAGCCAGCGTATATTTAAGAAATAAACCTGAGATACATGTCCCGGAAGAGGGAAAAACAGAAAATGTAAAAATAAAAAAACCAGCCCCAAATTTAATCGGGACTGGCTAGGTCTAGAGAGAACAAATGATGTGGATATTAGACAGCTAACTGCTTATTCTTCGGGAGCCCACTCATATAAGCAGCTTTCGGATCTATGGTATTAGGAATTGTGAAGTCGTTTCCCACGTGCGAGAGGGCATCTGCTATAATTTTATCAGGCAGTATTTTTGTTTCTGCATTTCCTTCGCTCGCTTTAACTTCAGACATACCGTAACTCCCCGCTCACTATTTTAATTTTTTTTGTCTTCGTCGTTCACAATACCTTGAGCGACATTCAACGCCACTGCACGTACACGGGACGGATGCATCCGCATGCCGTTCTTATCTCGCGCATGCTCAAACATTTTTATCAATCCCGGGAAAATGGTTTCAGCGATTTTCATAATCGCCCAACCTTTGTTTTTTGGATCCACGCGGCGAATGACGAGTACCCCATCCGGTTGAACGGTGATAAAGTCATCCGACTTCGCTTTTTGTACCCAGTTGCTAATAACGTCTTGTGACATGACATAAATCCTAGAATTAATCTATTTCTTTAATATTAATGAGATTATCCCATTTAATTTAATAATAAGTTAATATTATAAACATTTTTATAAACGCCTGATTCTCAACCTTTCCCATACGGAAAGTCGCAGCCAATCTAGGTATTGGGTAAGCGCATCCACCTGATCGTCGTGTGTCGCAGCAGGAAAATTAAATAACTCACTTTCAAAATCTGCCAGCCATGGGGCTTGTTCAGGCAGTACGATTTTCCCCGCCTCAATCATCGCGGAAACGGCAGCGAAGCGAGTCACCTTATCGTGCTTCGGGCTGATAGCAATGATAGGTAATAGTGATTCGCGGCGTACATCCTGCAGCAACTGCTGACCGCTGGCGCGGTCTTCAACCAGGACTGCTTGCGGCTGCCATTGTTCAGCCAGTGCGAAAAACATGCGTTTGAGATCGGGATATTCCAAGCGGAATACACGTGCATCGATCAGATAACTACGATTCTCAGATTCAGCAAACGTCAGGCAAACGCTGGCGTCGTGCTGCTGCCCGCTTTTGATGGCGGTATCCCAGCTCTGCACACGGCGATCGGAGGAAAGAGGCGCGGCCTTATAACGGCCAAACCACCATGGGCGTACCATCCCCCCCTCCTCAGGCAAGGGTTGCTGCTGGTATTGCGCGGCAAAAACATTACTTCCCAGTTCTATCTTGGCGCGCTCAATCAGAACCATATTTTCACGATCCGGGTGCAGTAGTTCACCTGTTTCACGATATTTTTGCACACCGTAGAAATCATAGGTTTCTGATTTTTTTGCGACCGCCGGGAGACACAGATGTCGCCATCCTCCTTTGGCCAGTAAATGGCCGGTAAGATCATGTTGGTGTAATCGCTGCATCACGAGCACAATGGCGCCCGTTTGCTTGTTATCGAGGCGGCTGGCAAATGTATGATCGAACCATTGGTTCGCATGGTTGCGCCAGTTGGCGTTCATCGCCTGCATCGGACTTATCGGATCATCGATAATGAGAAAATTTCCGCCCTCCCCTGTGGTGCTGCCGCCCACAGAGGTGGCGAAACGAAACCCACGCTGGGTCGTCATGAATTTATGTTTTTCATTCTGGTCGCGCGATAGCACCGTATTGGGAAACAGTTTCTGATACCACGGAGCTGTTATTATCGTTCTGCAATCGATGGAATGCTTAACACTAAGTGACGCCGCATAACTCGCCGCGATGATACGCACTCTGGGATCATGCCCCAATAACCATGCCGGCCACGCAACACTCACACATACCGATTTCAGCGAACGTGGCGGCATATTAATAATCAGCCGCGTAATCTCCCCTCGCCTTACCGCCTCCAAATGCGCAGCGATAAGATCAATATGCCAGTTGGGCAGGTAATGAGCAGCGGGATCAACAGTCGAGAGTGTTTTGCCTATAAAGGTAGATAGATCGTTTTTGAGTAAATCATCGTACCAGTATGGCATATGGATGCTTTGTAAAATAATGGGAGTCCCGATAAATAATCGGAAGCTAATCGCCCTTCGGCGTCAGTGGCACGATATGATTATTTTTTATTTTTCCGACAAACGCTTCAACCAGCGCAATATCGGATGCAGATAAAGCCTGAGCATTTGCATTAAGCGCGGTGTTATCATCGCCTATCGTTTTATCTGCCTGCTCCAGCCTTAACATTAATTCAGCCAATGTTACCAATGTCGCTGCCAGTGATGATTTGACGCCAAACATTCGCTCATGAGCATCCTGTTTTAATTTGGGATCGGAATTGGCCTGCTCTTCTTCCAGGGCCTGTTCCAGCCGATCGAGCATCTTCCTGCTGATGTTTTTGAGCTGCTCGATGTTATTTAGGGGCGGGCGCATGGGCTATTATTGTTCTTTATATTTATCGACAATACCCTTGGGAATGATGGTCCGGAATAGGAAAACTGCGGATTACAGAAGATTTTCTACGTTGTCATAATCCTGTAACATAGCCTTTAACCCAGACTTCACACCGTTTAGCGCCCCCGCCTGCTATGATATGAGTATATAAAACCGTATTGGGGCAACCGTGCTACTAATCGATGCATTATTGGAACAGATGGACAATGCCTGCAGCAGTGTCGCCGCGCCACTGCGCTCATTTTTAACCGTTGATAAGCCAGCCGAGCAACCTCCCGATAAGGAGTTTAGGATCGGTGACGATTCTCTCATCGTCAAAGATATAGCGATACCGAAGTTAGTTGCCGATCAAATGAGTAAACTAGGCATCCCATTATCGTGGTATACGCATGGGGACATCACTGCCGCTATTCAGGCATGCGCTCTGGATTGCACACTGGTTGAAGATTATAATAGCGACTCCTTTCTTGATAGCCTTGAATTAACCGATGAAGAGCGAGCAGAACAAGGCATCAATGGCGATCGCCCTAAATATGCATTTACCGCTTGCAAATACAGTGTGGACGAACGCAGCTTCTGCGAAAGAATCGAAAATGAGCGCGAAATTAGAAAAAGACTCTGTTCAGCGCCAGGTTAATAGTAGATACAATTTTTAAGACCCTTCCTGACCTTCGATTATCCTATATTCTGGATTTTGATACCGTGCTCCGATTGAAGGCACGTTTCCCGATACTGCCTGATTCCCACGCCCCCATTGAGGTTGAGGCTTATACCGCACTCGATTTATAGGTTGTATAATATTTAATAATTTCTTCTTCCTGTACATATTTTTAGGATATATCTATAATTTATTATGACCTATCCATAATTGATGGTTGTAATCATAAAAAAATGTCTCAATTCAATACTTATAAACATAGAGGGATTCAATATGACACAAGACGTTCGCTTCGATGCCTCAGCCCCCAACCCAATTGCATCATCGCCAAAAAAGAATCCCCCCGTTCATCACCGCAAGACCAGACATTTCGATTGGTGCAGCGGCCCGCATAACCCGACTAAAGGCGAGGCAGCTCTATGGATGGCCGTCATTACGCAAGCCATGATGGATGCACTTAGCAAAGCGACAAATAGCGAGGCACGCTATCATAAACATGAAGCTATACGGTGGTTAACAGGGAATGGGCGAAATTTTATAACTGTATGCCAGCTCGCCGACGTCGATCCCGATTATATACGCCGTAAGGCAAAGCGCACCTTGGCGTCGCCGGTTGCATGGCGTGCAGAGGCCGGAAAAGGCAAACGTTACCTTGAGCGCAAAGCCTACCGCAAAGCCCTCAAGACCCCTAAAAAACCTCTGCCGGATGAGGATGCCGGCAGGATGGTCATTACCGGCCCGTGGCTCGCATAACATAGACATCAAACTAAGCATCCAAGGAGATTGATATGATTACACCTGTAGCCGCATTCGGCTCAATGAAGATGCTTGCCCTGACTATACGTTTTCAAAACCACAGAAACAATACAAAGGGCATCGTATGAGCGATAGTATAGATGAACATAAGAGCGCCACCATCCTCCCCTTTCGGCGCCCCAAATTACCTAATAAGCGCGGGCGACCTAAATCTGCACACAGAGGCAATGACAGCGGCACACCGGAACTGGTGATGAAAAGGCTTCTAGGAGAAACGACGGAAACGCTGGATTTATGTCTTGAACGTAGCATCATTACCGAGCAACAGCATTGGTGTGGCATCCATCTACGTTGGCTATATACGCTACGTCACGGAGTACCGTGTGTGCGGGCTATGGACCCCAGCCACACGGGTGGAAATGAGATCAAGGTCGATGATCCTGAGTGGCGCGAGCAACGCGAAAAAGAATATCATGAAGCCGTGCATCAGCTCACTAAAAGCGGGCACGCTTTATTAGTATTGAATGTGTGTATTTATAACCAGCGCCCGCGTTTCCTGAAAGCCCGAAGCAGGCTCACAGCGCTCTCGGCAGCAGACGTCAACATCATCACCAACCTGCGCGATGGATTGGATATACTGGCAGCATTGTGGGGGCGGAAAAAAGGAAAAGGCAAAAAATAAGGCGGCTAAACGTTACGCTTACCCGTATTTTTCGAATTACCCGGAGGAACATTCTCAGCGCACTTAAAACCGAGGCCATGCCTGACGCCATCTACCGCAGCGTTCCATGTATTTTCCGCAGTAACCGTAACTACGTTTACAACATCGGCAGCAAGTCCGAGCGGGGTAACGTGAGGAATGGAGCTATCAACATAATCAATACCCGTTTCCAACACATCCAGCGGACCTATCAATGGAATGTCGGGCTTAATATCGAGCAAACCCTGCCACGCCTGATAAAGGCCAGACATTGCTTCTTTTGAGGGCTTTGTTTCTTTTATTGCCATGCTTATAGAATAACACCAATGGCTTTTCGACTCATGTGAACTTTTTATGTCAATTTATCCAATTGTAACACAACAATTAAATTGCTGCACATTATTCGGGCAAGCGCACATTGCTCAGGCTTAATTGCGCCCGCAGGTCATCTTTCAATCGTTCAAGGGCCGCCTCATCTTGCGCTTCACAGCGTGCAACTAACACCGGCTGCGTATTCGAAGCACGAAGCAGCCACCATCCATCTGAGGTTGTCACGCGCACGCCATCGACATCGTTAAAATCGGCCCGCATCGTATGGAGGCGAGCTTTTACTTCATCAATAACAAAAAATTTACGCACATCGTCGCAGGCAAAGCGTATCTCCGGCGTATTGACACGCATGGGAAGCGCCTTGCGCAAATCGGCCAGTGTTTTTCCTGAACGCGACAACAGCCCAATCAACCTGACCGCTGCATAAAGCGCATCGTCATAACCATAATATTTATCGGCAAAAAAGATATGGCCACTCATTTCGCCTGCAAGGGGTGCAACAGTTTCTGCCATCTTCGATTTAATCAGCGAATGACCGGTTTTCCACATTAGCGGTTTTCCACCCAGTCGTGCAATCTCCTCGAACAGAGCGCTGCTGGCCTTAACGTCGGCGATAATTGTTGCACCAGGAATGTCCTTCAGCACATCGGCGGCATAGAGCATCAGCAATTGATCGCCCCAAAGGATACCGCCTTCATTATCCACTACGCCGATACGATCGCCATCGCCGTCGAAAGCAATACCGACATCCAGTTTTTCCGCCCTAACCGTATCGATCAGCTGACTAAGATTTTCGGCAACACTTGGATCGGGATGATGCGTTGGAAATGTGCCATCAATCTCCGCATTAAGCATGATGTGCTTTCCCGGTAAATGCACGCATAGCGCCGCCATCATTTCACCGGTCGCGCCATTGCCTGCATCCCAGCCGATATGCAATTCGCGGGTGCCGTCATAAGCCCTCAACAATTCTGCAACATATGCTTCGCGCACATCATACCGCCGCTCGCTACCCTTATCGTGCGCAAACGCACCGCTTTCACCAATAACGCGCAATTCTGCGATAGCCTCACCAAAAAACGGCTTGCTCTCGAATACGAATTTGAATCCATTATGATCGGAAGGATTATGCGATCCGGTAATCATGATGCCGCCCGCAGCCTTAAGCGTATAGGCGGCAAAGTAAAGCATCGGCGTTGGACCCAAACCGATATCCACCACCGTAAGTCCCGAATCGACAATTCCGCGACATATGGCATCTTTCAGCACAGGAGAGCTTAGGCGCCCATCATATCCAATGCAAATTTCTCCTGCAGGCGCCACCGCCGCGACCTTGGCGGAAAAGGCACGTGCAATCACATAGGCGTCCTGCGCACTTAAGGTCTTATCAACAACGCCGCGTATATCGTATTCGCGAAAAATTGAGCTATCGAATTGGTGCGGAAGCGCGGCAGGTTCCATGGAAATCTGCGACATACTATTTCGTCGGCGCGGCAGATGGATTTGAAGCCGCAGGGGGAGTCGAGGCGCTCGGATTGGAAGGCGTGCTCGGTGTACCCAGATTCGGGCTGGCAGCTTTTGCAAGCGCTGATCCGCCTATCCTGTGCTGTTCAGCAATCTGCACCGTAAGTTGTTTGGCTTTTTTGGGATCCATAAGCGCAAGGATCGGCGCGGTTTTCTTTTCCGGCATCTTATCGATCACCAGAAGAAGAATGGGCATTTCTACTTCATCGAAAATACGCGCGGCATCTTTTGGTTTCATATTTTCATAAATTTTAACAAGGCTATTGATCTTAGCGTCCTCTTTTTCATTGTATTGAGCCAGCAACTCCGTAACTTCTTTCTTCATGTTTTCGATTTGAGTGATCTTATCGTTCACGCGCTTCTCAGCCGCATCCAAGGTCGCTTCCTTGATTTCAATATTCTTTTGCCAGCGATCGAGTTCTTCGCGGCGCTTAACAAGATGTTGCAACAATTCAACTTCAATAGGCGTATAGCGACGATCGACCGTATCGCTGACCGCATCGGAAACGGCCGGGTTTTTTCCTTTATCCTCTTTTCCTTCAGTTGCTTCTGGCTTTGTGGAAGGAGCTTTAGGGACCTCCTTTGGAGCATCTTTAGCAGCAGGGGCAGCTTTAGGTGCAGCCGCAGGTGTAGTCGGGGTTGCTGCAGCGGGAGGAGAAGCTGCAGCTGGAACTGCTGCAGGAGCCGGAGCAGCGGGAGTCGTTGCGGTGGTCGATGGAGTTTGCGGAGGCGTTGTCTGGGCAAGCGCTTCTGTGGAATGAAAAAGCTCGATAGTTTTGACGCAGAACAATAATAGAGCTACGGAAATGGTCGCAGGAATGATACGGACACGGAACACTTCTCCCCTACCCCTTTATTCCGGCTTTAATCATATCGAGTAATTCCTGTTCCGCTTTTGATCGATTACGCATTGCCTGCGTACGCTCACGCGATGGCTGACGCTGCTCAGATTCAGGGTTTTTCACACGCGCGCCGACCCGATCCAACACGGCCTCCAACGAGGCTGCCGTTTTTTCGCTACTGCTGACAAGTCTGTCCGGCAGATCTGGAATCGTTTGCCGTGCAGCATCAAGTAGCGATTCAATAGATTCTTCCTGGGAATCTTCAGGCTCTGCATTCTGCGATTTTGGTGTATATACCTGTTGCGGCTCCACTTTGACACGTTTACGCGCACGATCCACTGCAAGCCCCGCCTCCATTTGATTGGCCAGTTTATTTCCCTTTTCAATCATGAAGGTCAAATCATCGATCAGATAGTTCGCTTTTTCGATACGGAATTGGATATTCTCACCAATTTTCTTACTGGCCGTTTGGAGAGCTATAATGCTTTCCGATGCACGTTGCGTCGAGGCGTCAAAATGCTTAAGCAATAATGCCAACTCACCGCGGCTATCCTGCAGAATACGTATACGCCGATTCAGCAGCCAGCAATACCCTATCGTCACAGCCAACAACACTACGATCAGAGCGTTCAAGAGGAAGTTCGCGACAATTCCAGTCATAATCAGTCCTTCATTTTCCGCTTAATGGGATCATTGATCGACACAGCAACCACATCATCAATCCTGCCCATCATGCCAGTCGTAACCGGAATTCCGCCACAACGCAACGTTACCGGATCATCCTGAGTACAATCCAGCAGCAGGGTACTGCCAACTTGAAGCGCCATTATATCTTTTAATGTTACCATTTTTTCTTCAAATATAGCTTCGACTTCAACATTGGTAACACGCAATTCTTTGCCAAGATGCTTCTCCCAAACAGTATCCTGACCGAAATTCTCACCCATAAACATCTGCAATAGCAGGTCGCGAATAGGCTCCAGTATCGTATGCGGCATAAGTATTTCCACTATGCCACCGCGATCTTCAACCATATCGATACGTAAACGTACCAATAGTGCCGGATTGCCAGGACGGGTAATGGTAGCAAAGCGCGGATTGCTTTCCAGCCGGTCAAAATGGAACGTAGCGGGAGATAATGGCTCAAACGCACTACTCATTTCGGCCAACACTATATCGATCATGCGCTTAACGATATCCTGCTCAATCGTTGTGTAGGGCCGCCCCTCTACGCGCGCCTGTCGATTTGCCTTACGCCCACCGAGTAATATATCCACCATAGAATAGATCTGCGAGCTATCCACAGTAACCAATCCAAAATTTTCCCATTCTACAGCGCGGAAAACCACCAGCAGCGCCGGAAGTGGTATTCCATTGAGATAATCTTCGAAGCGAATACTGGTCATCGAATCTAGGGTTACATCGACATTTTCCGATGTAAAGTTACGAAGCGATGTTGATAGCTGCCGTACCATGCGATCAAAAACCACCTCCAGCATCGGCAGTTTTTCATAAGCAGTCATCGATTTATCGAGAATCGCGAAAATGCCTTCGCTCTGCTCGCTACGCTCTTGCTTGACGTCAAAGCCAAGCAGCGAATCGATTTCTTCCTGATTTAAGATGCGCTGCGGAGCGTCGCCAGCGGCTTCGGAAATCTTATCTATTTTTGTCTCTGTTTCATCCATATTAGTACTAAATAGTTCAAAGACTTATACCACGATTATCTTGCGGTTACAATCACAAGTGGCAAATCCCGTGCCAAAGTCAGGCACGGGCCCACTATTGGACGATTACTTCTTTGAACAGCACATCGTTGATTTTTACAGGAGAGAGCGACTTGTTGGCTCGCAACAGTAGCTCCTCACGTAATCGTTGTATTCCGGCAGACCCTGCAAGATCACTCGGACGGAGTTCTCGTAGATAGGTATTCAACGCATCAACTAGGCGCGGCAGGTTCGCTTCGATATTTTTAATATCATTCTGATGCGGGACCTCAAGAATAACTGTACATTTTAGAAAGTTAACCTGCTTTCCGGACGAATTCAGATTCACGAGAAATTCGGGCAAGGTGTAAAACACAGGTTTTTCGATCGGCTTGCCATCCGGTCCTAACTCTACGACTGAATCGTCATCGTGCTTACCCATCAGTCCTGAAAAATAAAGCCCGGCGCCGATTACGCCCAACGCACCCACTGCAATAAGGGCAAGCATTAGCAATCTTTTAGCAGACATTTTAGGCGCAGGTGCCGCAACGGCAATCTCAGCACCATCTTCGGTTTCACTACCCGCCTGCTTAGCTTCTTTATCGTCTTCAGCCATTTCTTTCTTTTTTGCCATGGATCAGTCCTTTTACGTATTGATTACCCCATATTTATAGAAGCGTTAATCTGCTTATTCAAGCACCGCATGCATCTTATTAAAAATATCCTGACATAACTCCATAATCTTACCGCACATGAATTAAGAAAAGAGGGCCGGAAAGATTTTGGCATGGTTTGTGCTTACCGTATAGGCATCGTTTACTCGTACCTATTGGAAATACCATGGATAATAGTATTTATGTCACCCTCTCGCGTCAGCTGGCTTTGTTCCGCGACATGGATGTCACCTCGAACAATATCGCCAATGCCAATACCACGGGATACGGTTCAGAACATATTATGTTCAATAGTTATGTAGCCAAGGACATCAACAACGGCAAAGCCAACCCGATGTCCTTCGCCCACGATGTATCGACTTACCGCAATACAGAAACAGGCCCGCTTAAGGCCACTGGAAACGACCTCGATGTCGCTATTCAAGGTAAGGGATATTTCACCGTACAAACTCCCTTAGGCACGCGCTATACACGCGCCGGGAATTTTCAGCTCGATAGCGATGGCACCTTATCAACAGCGGAAGGGTATGCGGTACTCGACTCGGCAGGCCAGCATATTGTTATTCCGCCAGATGCCACAACCGTCAAGATCGGTGAAGGCGGCAACATCAAAGTCAATGGTGACGATGCTGGCTCTATTGCCATTGTCCAGTTCGATCACCCCCAGTTACTAGAACCTCTGACCGGAAAATTATTTAAAAGCGCAGTCCCGGGACAGCCGGCTCAGGATGTCCGCGTCGCACAAGGAATGCTCGAAGGCTCCAATGTTGAGCCCGTTTCGGAGCTGACGCATATGATGACTTTGACCCATGCAGTTACGGATACGGCACAGTTTATTGCCATTGTTTATGACCTCGAACGCAAAGCCTCGAGTGCATGGGCACAGCAGTCATAATGAATAGAGATATTGAGTAGGGAGTTTAGACCATGAGATCATTGGATATCGCCGCCACCGGGATGCAGGCTCAGCAGCTTTATGTCGATGTCACATCGCAAAATTTGGCCAACATCAATACGACCGCCTATAAACTGCAACGTCCCGAATTTACCGACCTGCTCTATCAGAACCAGCGGGCCGCAGGGGCAAACTCTTCCGATAATGGCACCATCGTCCCAACCGGCATCCAGATCGGCCTTGGCGTGCGTATTTCCGCCATCGAACGCAACACCACGCAGGGAACGCTCACTCAAACATCGGCACCACTTGACGTCGCTATTCAAGGCCGCGGCTATTTTTCAGTAACCCTACCGGATGGAACCACCGGCTATACCCGTTCCGGCGGCTTCCAGATTGGGCCCGACGGCTCTATCGTAACTGCAGACGGATTCCAGGTTACTCCCTCCATTACCATTCCGCAAAACGCCACCAGCATAAGCATCGATCAATCCGGCGAAGTCAGCGTCACCATTCCCGGCCAGACGACGCCATCGATTCAGGGGCAGATGCAAACGGTTAACTTCATCAACGAAGCCGGCTTGCAGGCCGAGGGTAACAATTTGTACACCGAAACTAGCGCCTCCGGCTCGCCGATCAGCGGCACGCCCGGAAAGGATGGATTCGGCACCATTTTGGAAGGCTTCCTTGAAAGCTCCAACGTAAATCCGGTCACAGAGTTGACCAACCTGATCAAAGCACAGCGCGTTTATGAAATGAACAGCAAGGTTGTTACCAAAAGCGATGAAATGCTGCAGTCACTAAATCAAAGCGTATAGCGGGAGTATAGAACATGAAAGTTATCAACCGTAATACCAAACCTTGGATTATAATGTGGGCATTATGGATGCTGGCAATGCTGGTTACGAGCCATCCTGTCTTTGCAGCCAATGAAGAGCCTGACGATGCACCACTCGTTCCCCGAAATTCCTTCGAACTCTCTTACAGCGATGCCGAAGAAGCCATTACACGAGCTCTAACAGAAAAAGGTGTGGGCGATAAGGTCTCGGCGATCATTAACGGCCATAACGCAAAGGCAATATTTGCCTATGGAAAACCTGTTACGGTTCAGACAAAAGGCTTGCAATACGATATGCAAAGCGGCTACTGGAGCGCGAGCCTGTTATTCGTAGCCGATGGTGAAATTATATCCGCACTACCGGCATCCGGGCATTTCAATGAAATGGTCGAAGTTCCCGTACTGAAACGCGAAATACGCAATGGGGACATTATCAAGGACACCGATATTGAAGTTCGCGATTTCCCAACCAACCATACCCGTTCCGACACCATTTCCGATCTGTCTTCGCTGATCGGCAAATCCGCCGCGCACAGCATTTCGCCCTTCCGCCCCATACGTGCACAGGAAATCTCTTCTCCCGCACTTATCAAAAAAGATACCATGGTCGAGATGCGTTACAGCTTACCGGGCATGGAAATTTCTACTTCAGGCCAGGCGCTGGTTGCCGGCGCCAAGGGGGATGTCATCACCGTACGCAATGTAGCCAGCAAGAAGGTTGTGCGAGCAGTAGTCGAGAGCAGCGACACTGTATCCATCCTTGCGACAGGAGTTGAACATGCAGAGAATTAAACAGCAACAGGCTGTAGCCGTTCTTACTGCGATCCTTCTTTGCGGATGCAGCGGTATCATGGACAAACTCGATCATATCAATCAACCGCCGGCGATGGCTCCTGTCGTAAATCCTCAGGAAAAATCAGAATATAAGCCCCTGACATGGCCCATGCCTGATACTCCTCCACCGCCAAAACAATACGCTAATTCACTATGGCAACCCGGAGCGCGGGCGTTTTTCCGTGATGGCCGCGCCGCCCGCGTTGGCGATATCCTGAAAGTAAACATCAGTATCAACGACAAGCTGACGTTCAATAACCAGACCGAGGGCAAGCGTACCACCGTTGATACGGCCAATGCACCGGCATTGGATGGATTGACGAATAAACTCATTCATTACTTACCGGGCATTAGCCCAAATCCATCCGCCTTACTTAGTGTCAATGGCAATCTGGATACTAAGGGTACCGGCACCATTCAACGGCAGGACGTCGTAACCACGCAGGTCGCAGCCATGGTGATGCAGATGCTCCCCAATGGGAACATGGTCATAGAGGGCAAACAAGAACTCACCGAAAATCAGGATGTGCGCGAAGTGTCGGTCAAAGGCGTCGTGCGTCCGCAAGACATCAAGTCCGACAACACTATCGATTCAACCCAGATTGCCGAAGCGCGCATGAGCTATACCAGCCGCGGTCAACTTAGCGGCATGCAACAGCCACGCTGGGGTGGACAAGTTATGGACGCCATCTCGCCATTCTAATTCCGATACCGGCATAATAAAAAAAGCCCCGTCATTACGACGGGGCTTTTTTATAACGCAACGTGCCGATTATTTAACGGCAAGTACTTTGTTTATTTTGTCGGTGGCTTCAGCAACCCGCTCATTAATCGGCTCAAGCGCTTCGGTTGTATATTCAAACATCATGCCGGAGAGTTTAACCGATTGATTGAAAAAATTGTCGATGGCGCTTCTGACAAGGCGGTTCTGAAGTTCGAACACATCATTAAAAGTGCGGCAATTTAATGCTTCTTTGGAGAGTTCAATATTATCGGAAAATGTCTGATTGGCAGATTCAAAGAGTTCTGTGCTAACGTCTTTAGCAAGGGAGGCGCTAATGTTTCCGCACTCGATGCAGGTCTCAACGCTATCACGCGATAATGTAACTGCCTCGTATAACGCTTTTGTGACAGCATCGGCAGATTTAGAAATATGCGCCGCCCCTTCGCGACCGATAGCAAATACTTTTTCCTGTGCCTTTTGTGCCTCGCCAGCGCTGCTGTTCATGAAATCCTTCACAGCCTTACCGCCCATTTTCACAACGTTTTCAGCGGAGCTGCGTGTAGATTCACCAGCGGCAAAAGGAGATTTCGTAGTTTTATTGGCGGCGCCTGCCGATTTTGCGGCGCTATGACTGGCCGTAGATTTTTTGTGTGCCTGTACCATATGATAACTCCTTTATCCGTTTGGTGAATGTACTATATTTTTTGCGCAGTGCAGCATGCGTTGCATTTTGTATAGTATTTACCCCTGCAAATGTCAAGGAATCTAGAGTGAAAAGCGCTGTTTCAGATTGGTAAAAAATATGTTATATTCATTTATAAGAACGCAGGAGTATTGCACCCTGCCCGCGTAATGGATTATTGTAAGAATCTATTGGCAGCATTTTATGGTTTACAGTTTCTTTCATACACATTATCTTGTTTATAAGATAAAATTACACACCATGAATGGTATGGGATGGATACAACCTTAAAACTTAACGAAGGTTTCAAACGCTTATCGATGAAGTGGGCCTACAAACTCGCTACGTTATTTGTAATCTTGTCGCTGGCGCTTCCTTCGGCCAGCTTTGCCTCACAAAAATCACATCATAAAAAGCATACTCCTAGGGATGCCGCAGCGGCCAACCAATATTCTGCCCTAGTGGTAGATGCTTCTTCCGGGCAGGTCCTCTACGAGAAAAATGCCGATGGGATCCGCTACCCGGCATCGCTTACTAAAATGATGACCCTGTATCTAACGTTTGAAGCTCTTAAACAGGGTAAACTTAAGATCGATCAGACATTGCCTGTGTCCGCTAAAGCTGCTGGACAGCCGCAAACTAATATTTCGCTAGATAAAGGTGACCGCCTGCCTGTGCGCACAGCCATTGAAAGTGTTGTCGTGCGTTCAGCCAACGATTCTGCGATGGTCCTTGGCGAAGCATTAGGGGGAACGGAGTTTAACTTCGCATTAATGATGACGCAAAAAGCCCGTGAACTAGGTATGAAAAATACGGTATTCCGCAATCCCTCAGGCTTACCCGATAATAAACAGCACACGAGTGCCTTCGATATGGCACGACTAGCAATTGCCCTACGCCGCGATTTTCCTGAGTATTACCCGTATTTCAAAAAAACCAGCTTTGAGTATAATGGCGTAACCTACCCGGGCCATAACCATGTTATGGAGCGTTATCCCGGTGTGGATGGCGTAAAAACCGGCTTTATAAGAGCCTCCGGATTTAATCTGGTAACCTCTGCCGAACGCGATGGCCACCGTATTGTAGCGGTGATTATGGGTGGTTCAACAATAGTAAGTCGTGACAATCAAATGATTTCCTTACTCGATCAAACTTTCGATGAACTGGAAACCAAAGGAAAAGTTGCATCTAGCGGCAGCGGCGATCAAGACGCCGAACCATCCATCGAACAGCTTGAACATCTTGAAGCGCGTGCGGACGGCACCAACGGCTAACTTCCAATAAAGCCAACTATTTGCCTTTTTTCTTGCCCTTAGCCTTGACTGCAACGGGGCGTTTTGCGGACTTGGAAGCTTTCGAGGCAGCCCCTTTAGATTTAGGTTTGGTTTCTTCTTCATCGTCCTCTGCATCGCCCTCTTCGCCATCTTCGACATCATCGACCAATACAGCCTGGGCGGCTTCCTCTTCAATCACGCTGTCATCTTCAACGACATTCTTACTGTCCTCAACTTCTTCAAGTTCTTCGAGGGAGTCGATATCTTCAATTTCTTCAAGTTCTTCGATTTCTTCTTCACTATCAAGCGTTTCAATATCTTCAAATTCGTCGAGATCGATGTCTTCAATTTCCTTCACCGGCTTGATGGCCTTTTTCTTTGCCTCAGCTTTAGCTTTAGCCAGCGCCTTTGCGCTTGCTTCAGCCGTATCGGTGGTAGCGACGGATTTACGTGTGCGACGCGTTTTAACGGGAAGGTTCACATCATGCGATGTTCCGCACTTTGGACATTTGGCCGGATTATGGCCCAGATCATAAAAGCGCGCAGTGCATTTAGGACAAACACGTTTTACGCCCAACTTATCTTTTGTCACTATCGAGTCTCCATCATTTAATATATTGAATGTATTGGTAGTGTCTGCCTGATTTTATCGCGATGTCAACGATGCAGTAGTGAGTAGACAATTTTTTTGCAAGATAAATCTATTGAAATATTATGTTTAGCGTCCACATTAGCGACGAAGCGGAATTTATATAAAGGAACAATCCCATGACATCATCACAAGAACCGGCGAACGAAAATATAGCTCCGGCAAGCGCCGTGGCTGCGGAGCGGTCCCCTGAAACAGCATCTATAGCGCCCATAGCCGCTTCTCCCGAAGGTACGCTTCAGGACGAAATCAACCGGCTGTCAGAAGAGCTCACAAAAATGCGCGATCAATGGGTTCGTGCCGTGGCGGAAACGGAAAATATTCGTAAACGTGCCCAGCGCGAACAGGATGAAACTTCGCGCTACGCCGTTACAGGCTTTGCGCGCGACATGGTTAGCGTGCTGGAAAACCTGAAACGCGCCAGCGAAAGCATCCCCACAGGCGCACGCAACGGTAACGAACTTCTTAAAACGCTGGGCGAAGGCGTCGACATGACATTACAGGAGCTGATCACGATTTTCCTGAAATACGGCATTAACCGTATCGATCCCCAAGGTAATAAATTCGATCATAACCTGCATCAGGCAGTAGTACAGATAGAGCGCGATGACGTTCCCCCAGGTACAGTAGTACAAGTGGTACAGGCTGGTTATGTTATCCATGATCGCCTTTTGCAACCGGCGATGGTCGCTGTCTCCAAAGCGCCAGAAGGATCGAAAAAAATTGATACTACCGCGTAACATCCTTATGACTGTGACCATATGAAACGAGCCCGGTCCGACATCCATTTCTCCGGCGACGACGCGCATGCCTTTTTGCCCTGGGTTATCGGCATTATGGCATGTATGGCGACCCTTCTATTGTGTCTGGGCGTTACGGTTAGCGGCTGGATTGTCGACCGCAGCGGCACGTATTCCAACAGTTTTACCGTTAATATCCCCGCCAGTGTCGAAGCATTGCCGGAAAAAATGCCTAAAATCCGCGATACGTTAATGCATGTACCGGGGGTAACCGGGGTCACGCAAGTCAGCGAGGAAAAACTTCGTGCTATGCTAAAGCCGTGGCTAGGCAGTAGCGATGCTGTGGATGCGCTACCGCTACCGACGGTCCTCGATATTCTGACGAGCCCTGCCGCAGTGATCGATTATAAAACCGTTCAGTCATCACTGGCGACTATAGCGCCAGGTACCGAAATCGATGCCCATGAATTGTGGGTTGCCAGTTTCTCGCATTTTTCCGAGGCTGTGCGCAGCTTGATGACGCTTCTGGCAACCCTGATTATCGGCGGGTTGGGTTTGATGATTGCATTTATGTGCCGCGCTTCATTGAAACTCCATGCGCGCACCGTCAACCTCCTCCACTCCATTGGCGCCGAAGATAACTACATCATGCGCCAATTCCAAACGGAGGCATTCTGGGTTACGCTGCGCGGTACTGTGCCGGGCTGTTTGGTTGCGGGAAAATTTTATTGGGGAGCGGGCCTGTATATGACTTCCCTGCAATCCTCAATACTTCCGCCCTTTAGCATCCAACTGTCACATCTTGTGCTGGTAATATTAATGCCTCTGGCGTGCGGTTTTGTCGCATGGATGGCAGCCCGGATATCCGTTGTGAACCAGCTCCAGCGGTCATTGTGAGCCGCCTCCTCTATAAAATCATCTCCTGTTTCCTTTTATGCGCCTGCCTGTGGCTGGCGGGACTGATATGGTTCATCGGTCAAATCCCGACACAGCAAGTAGCCGACGATACCGTAACCGATGCGATTGTTGTTCTTACTGGCGGCAGCAACCGTCTCGAATATGGATTACAATTGCTCGCCGAAGGAAGGGGTAAAAAATTGTTTATCAGTGGGGTGCATGAAAATATCACCGTCGAGGATTTATTGCGGCATGCCCCCCCCGGAAATACGCAGTAAATT
>Ga0206873_1137_pt1 | contig 23586 bp, 13 predicted proteins | sample Alteio_BWOrgCont_11_FD_152631 | JGI IMG/M metagenome (GOLD analysis project Ga0206873, IMG submission 152631) | Enriched cells from forest soil in Barre Woods Harvard Forest LTER site, Petersham, Massachusetts, United States -... | ecosystem: Environmental > Terrestrial > Soil > Temperate forest >...
ACGAACCGGCGTGACAGCGCGTTTTGGCGTGACGCCAACAGCATGGAAATTCCTGCGGCACTGCAGCACCGGATTGATCTGTTTCGAGAGACCGGCCGGGTATTTCGTGCACCGAATGAACTATTTGGCGATAGCTCGTGGATACAGGTCATGCTGGGGCAGGGGATTATGCCGGAGCAGCATCACCAGTCGGCCGATCTGATGGGCGACAAAGAGCTGGCGCAATTTCTTGATGGCATACGCAAGAGCGTTGCGCAGACCGTCCAGCAATTGCCTGCGCACATGGCCTACGTGAAACGCTTTTGCCCGTCACCGTAGGTTGGGCTGAGCTTCGCGGGTCGGGCTGCGCTTCGTAGGTTGGGCTACGCTTCATCAGCCCAACACCCAACCTCTATTCAACGACCAATGAAAAATCAAACTGATGTCCAGGCCAATTGGGCAAAAGCACTGACGATTCACCGCCCGATGTTGGGCTGATGAGACGCAGCCCAACCTGCAAATTCACCCACGCGCCACGATCTTTTAAAGATGAAAACGATTTCATTTACTCTGCGATGTGATTAGCAATCTTCCGATACGAAATCATCTCGATGATCAGGATATTCTCGTGCTAATATCGCCCATTAATTCAACATTAATTCGACGACCGTACAAATTGTCATTCAGTGTGATTCAGGCAGCAGATATACACCACCACAACAATTCATATTGAATACCGGCGCATTCCGAACCAGAGTGGTGCCGGGGAAAATATAAAGGACCAGGCAATGCTGATCGCAGGCGACCAACAACTCTTAAAACAAATGAACCGGATGGTATTGGTTCGCAAACTGTTTAATGAACCGGATTTATCGCGCGCCGATCTCGCCGCCGCAGTGGGATTGACCAAATCAACCGTGAGTCTGCTGGTTAAAGAACTGGTCGATGAAGGCTGGTTCGTCGAAAGTGAATTAATCAATACCGGTAATCTGGGACGCCGCCCAACGCCGCTGCACATCGACAAAACCCGCATCGCAATTTTAGGCGTTGAATTCGGTATCGTTAAGGCACGTATCGTCGCCACCAATCTGCTCGGTGAGATCATCGAAAGGGCTGACGTTGAATATATCGATGCCGCAGATGCCATCTCCTGTTTCGATCTGGTTACGCGCGAATTGATGCGGATCGCAAAACGGATTTCTGCACGCAGAACGATTCTGGGTCTGGGCGTAGGCCTGCATGGCGGTGTCGATGAAGAACTGGGGGTTCTCCATCATGCTCCCAATCTGGGTTGGCGCAATATCGACGTAAAAAAAATATTGAAAGGCCAATTCGCCAAATCAATACTGGGAACGGTGCCGTTGTTTGTGCAAAACGATGCGGATGTAGCAGCGTTGGCGGAATTTGAATTCGGCAATCAGGCCAGCTTAGATCCGCTGGTGTATGTCAATATCGATTACGGTGTCGGCGCCGGCGTGATTGTCGGCGACAGATTGCTGACAGGGCATCGCGGCATGGCCGGTGAGATAGGGCATGCAGTATTGCTGGTCGGTGGTCCGCGTTGCTCCTGCGGTCGTAGCGGGTGCGCTGAAGCTCTGATCGGCCTTGGTCCATTGTTGAATAAAGTTAATCAAAAGAAGAAAAGCGGCGGTCTTGAAGCCCTGTTTGCAAAAGTGGAATCCGGCGACCCTGCTGCCTGCCAGGCAGTGGAAGAGGCCGGCAAATTTCTTGGCGTGTTATTGAATAACGTCTGGAGTGCCTTTGACCCGATGCGTATCGTGTTGGGGGGCCCTGCCATGCAACTCGGCGGAAAATTTTTAACGCCGGCACTTGAGGTGTTAAATGAATATACAGTCGCTTCGCAATTGCCGGCACCCGTCATTACACAATCCCGCTATGGAATTGACGCGGTTGCGATAGGTGCCGCGGCGCTCGTCAGACACCGGCTTACCCGACCCTATAATCTGCAAAAAGGCGCGTAGCCGCATGGGTATTTTTCAGCTTAATTAATCCGTACCCAAATTCCCTCGTATCCCTCAATCCATCTGCTGAACTTTTTTGTTGCGCTATTTTTGTAACTAATTAGTTTGATGGATTGACGAATTCAGCTTTAATAATTATTCTAGTGAATCGTAAGAAATGCAGCTCTGCGCAAGCTCGACCGGCGCTTGGGGGGCAAGAAAACAGCAAGCCATCATTACAACTAAAAAAGAGACTATCATGACAACCGCAACTGCATCTGTACCGGAACAGCACCGACTCTCCGTAGTCGAAAAAATTGGCTATAGCCTGGGCGATCTGGCCGCCAATCTTATTTTTCAGACCCTGGTCACCTTCCTCGCATTCTTTTACACCGATGTAGTCGGCCTGCCGCCCGCCAAAGCGGCAGGCATCATGGTGGTTGGCGGCGTTTTCGGAGCATGCTTTACACCGGTGATGGGCATGATCGCCGACCGTACCAAAACCCGCTGGGGCAAGTTTCGACCGTGGCTGCTGTGGACAGCAGTCCCTTTCGGCGCGGTTGCCTTGCTGGCGTTCAGTACGCCGGATCTTGGCCCAAACGGCAAAATTATTTATGCCTTCATTACCTATATGTTGCTGCTGGTAGTTTATGCGGCCAACAACCTGCCTTACTCGGCATTAAGCGGCGTACTTACCGGCAGCATGTCGGAACGGAACAGCCTGTCGTCCTATCGTTTTGTCGCAGTCATGTTTGCGCAATTTGTGATTCAGGTGTTGTTACTGCCGCTGGTATTAATTTTGGGCGGTGGCGATAAGGCTATCGGTTTCCATAACACCATGCTGTTATTTTCCATAGTCGGCACGGTGTTTTTCCTGATCGCATTCTTCACGACCAAAGAACGCGTCTTGCCGGTAGTGGAGACCCGCAGCAGTATTGTGCAGGATGTGTCCGACTTAATGAAAAATGTGCCGTGGCTGATTATGCTGCTGGTCACGATTTTATTATTTGTGACGTTGGCGTTGAAGGGCGGCTCCTACATTTATTATTTTAAGAATTATGTCAGTGCAGTCGATCTGGCCAATTTTTTGCAGGGCATAGGCTTTAATGCTTTTATCGATGGATTAAATCATGTGCTGGCTAACGTCGGGTTGAGTGAGTTTGCCTGGCCCAAAGATCCGGCCACTTCCGGCTTCAGTATTTTTAACGGCTGCGGAATTTTGATGATGATAGTGGGAATAGGATTTTCCAAAGGTCTCGCAGATAAATTCGGAAAAAGAAATGTATTCGCATCCGCTTTGTTTGTCGCCACATTGTTTGTGCTGGCCTTCTATTTTTTCCCCGCAAATAATATAGCGCTGATATTTCTCGCGCAAATATTACATGGCTTTTTTTACGGCATTACCATTCCTTTGTTGTGGGCCATGATCGCCGATGTCGCCGATTATTCGGAATGGAAAAATGGCCGCAGAGCGACGGCAATCATTTTTTCGGCAATGATACTTGGCTTGAAATTGGGTTTAACGCTGGGCAGCTCGCTGGTTGCCGGCCTGCTGGCACTGTATAAATATGACGCAAGTCTGACTACACAGAGTGCAGAAACGATACATGGGATATTAATGTCGGTCAGTGTGTATGCTTCCATTCCGTTTTTTGCAGCCGCCGGTTTTATGTATTTTTACAAAATCGATAAACCGCTGGAGTCGCACATCGAATTCGACCTGGCCGCACGCAGACTGGCTGCGGGTCATTAATAAAAGAGGATAGGTAATGTCAAAAGAAGCGTCAGTAGCAGCGTTGGATCTGGACTTGATGAAAGAGCGGGCAATTTCCCAGCCTTTGGTTGGGCATATTTACACGGCGGATCCTTCGGCGCATGTGTTTGACGGGAAGATTTATATTTACCCGTCGCACGACATCGAAGCCGGCATTGCATTTAATGACAACGGCGATCACTTTGCCATGGAGGACTACCATGTCATCTCCATGGATACGCCAAACGACGTTGCGGTCGATCATGGCATCGCGCTGCATGTTTGCGATGTTCCCTGGGCCGAGCGCCAGATGTGGGCGCCTGACGCGGCGTATAAAAATGGAAAATATTATTTTTATTTTCCTGCCAAACGTGCAGACGGCATTTTTCAGATCGGTGTCGCAAGCGGCGATACACCGGTAGGTCCGTTCGTCGCGGAACCCGAAGCGATTAAGGGCAGCTATACGATAGACCCCGCAGTACTTGACGACGGCGACGGAAAATACCTGATGTACTTTGGTGGTATCTGGGGCGGACAGCTGCAGAACTACCGCAACAATACCTATCGGGCTGAGTTGGGTGAGCCTGCTGATCATGAACCTGCGCTGGGTCCGCGTGTTGCGCTGCTGAGCGACGACATGAAGGAGTTTGCAGAAGCCCCGCGAGAAATTGTCATTCTTGATGAAGACGGCAAGCCCTTGCTGGCCGGCGACCACGACCGTCGGTTTTTTGAGGGATCGTGGATGCATAAATACGATGGGAAATATTATTTTTCGTATTCCACAGGTAATACTCACTTTCTTTGCTATGCCGTTGGCGACAATCCGTATGGTCCGTTCACTTACCGCGGTCAAATTCTAACGCCGGTGCTCGGATGGACTACGCATCATTCGATCTGCGAATTTCAGGGCAAGTGGTATTTGTTTTATCACGATGCGATTTTGTCGGAAGGTGTCACGCATCTGCGTTCGATAAAAATGACGGAAATTCACTATCGCGCGGATGGCAGCATCGTAACGATAGATCCGTATCCGGCGCCGGCATCAACCAATACTAAATAGGGAACGCTATGCAATACCGAGAATTAGGCCGTACCGGCTGGAAAATGTCGACCGTCAGTTTTGGCTCCTGGGCCATCGGCGGCACCTGGGGCGATGTCAGCGATCTGGAATCGTCGCGCGCGCTGCACAGTGCACTCGATTCCGGTGTCAACTTTTTTGATACCGCCGACGTATACGGCGATGGGCGCAGCGAGCGTTTATTGGCGCAACTGCGTAAAGAGCGCAGCGAAGAATTTTATATCGCGACCAAGGCTGGCAGACGGCTCAATCCGCATGTCGCCGGGGGATATAACCGCGAAAACCTGACCGCATTTGTTGAACGCAGTTTGCAAAATTTAGATAGTGATACGCTGGATCTTTTGCAACTACACTGCCCGCCGACTGAAGTGTATTACATGCCCGAAGTATTTGGCGTGCTCGACGATCTGGTCGCTGCCGGCAAGCTGCGCCACTACGGCGTGAGTGTTGAACGCGTCGAGGAGGCGCTGAAAGCGATTGAATATCCCAACGTGCAATCGGTACAGATTGTCTACAATATTTTCCGTCAGCGTCCGCAGGATTTGTTCTTTGCCGAAGCAGCACGCAAACAGGTCGGAATTCTGGCGCGCCTGCCGCTGTCGTCGGGCATGTTGTCGGGAAAATTTACGGCGGCCACTACTTTTTCCAGTGACGACCACCGCCAATTCAATCGCAAGGGCGAAGCGTTCGATCGTGGCGAAACCTTCTCCGGAATCGATTATTCTGCTGGTCTGCATGCGGTGGAAAGCCTGCGCGGTCTGGTTCCTGAAGGGATGTCGATGGCCCAATTGGCGTTGCGCTGGATATTGATGGCACCGGAGGTGACCTGTGTGTTGGCGGGGGCTAAAAGAGAGAGTCAGGTTGCTGAAAACGTCAGTGCCGCCGATCTGCCGGCCTTGTCGGATGAAACCATGAAGGCGATAGCGGCATTGTATTCTGATCAGGTGCGACCGCTGGTACATCAATACTGGTAGCAGGTAGGATAGTGGCGCAACTGTAGGTTGGGCTACGCTTCATCAGCCCAACAGGCAGGCTCAAAACAAATGAATACATGTGTTATCTGTCAGGTCAATCTCTACATGGTCTATCTGTTCATCAGCGAACGTTGGGCTGATGAAGCGTAGCCCAACCTACCATTCTGATGGCGATGTCAAGTGACGACAATTTTCAAGATTCTGACTGCATTAATACTCACGTCATTGCTGTTGCCCGCACAGGGCGCGGAAGAAGACGGCTACGAACTCTGGTTACGCTACCGTCTGCTCGATCATGCAGCACGCACCGCCCTGCAGCAGCAGGCCACGTCGATAGTCCTCATTGGTCAACCGGATTCGGCAAGGCCAACTGCATCGGCTGCGGTAACCGAACTGCAGCGTGGTCTGCGCGGCATGTTGGGCAGGTCGGTGCCACTCGACTCCACGCTGAAAAACGGCGCAGTGGTGCTGGCCACGCCAGTTTCGTTCCCCGATATGGCTGCATTCCACCTGTCACCCGAAACGTTGGGCAGCGAAGGTTATCTGCTGCGCAGTGCAAGCATACAGGGCCACCACGTTACCCTGATTGTGGCGAATACCGATACCGGACTGCTGTACGGAAGCTTTGCCTGGTTGCGGGCAATTCAGACGCGCACCGACGCGCTTGACCGGCTGGATCTGCGAGCAACTCCAGGCGTGCAGCTGCGCGTGCTCAATCACTGGGACAATCTGGATCGCAGCGTCGAGCGAGGTTATGCCGGAGAGTCGATCTGGAACTGGCGGGAATTACCAACAATTCAGGATCAGCGCTATGTCGATTATGCGCGCGCCAACGCCTCACTGGGCATCAACGGAACGGTGCTGAATAACGTGAATGCCACGCCGGATATATTAACTGCCCCATGGCTGGCCAAGGTGAAGGCGCTCGCCGATGTTTTGCGACCGTACGGCATCAAGGTTTATTTGTCGGTACGTTTTTCGACGCCTCTTGAACTGGGAGATACGCGTACAGCCGATCCGCTGGATCCGGCTGTGATCAGATGGTGGCAAAAAAAAGCTGACGAAATATATAGCCTGATTCCGGACTTCGGCGGTTTTCTGGTCAAGGCGAATTCCGAAGGGCAGCCCGGTCCGCAGAATTATCAGCGCACTCACGCAGATGGCGCCAATATGCTGGCCGCGGCGCTGGCCCCGCATCACGGCGTACTGATATGGCGCGCGTTTGTATATGCCGATGACAAATCAGCAGACCGCGCCAAAGAGGCCTATGAACAATTCAAACCGCTGGACGGAAAATTCGCAGCGAATGTGCTGCTACAGGTAAAAAATGGCCCGATAGATTTTCAGCCGCGCGAACCGGTACATCCATTGTTTGGTGCCATGCCCAAGACGTCATTAATGATGGAATTTCAGATCACCAAGGAATATCTTGGCTTTGCCACGCATCTGGTCTATCTGGGCAGTCTGTATGAAGAAGTTCTGCAAAACGATACCCTGCGACAGTCTGCGGGCGCAAAGGTGGCCGATATTATCGACGGCAGTTTTCATCGTAAAACACTGACCGGAATTGCCGGTGTTGCCAATATCGGCAGCGACCGTAATTGGAGCGGTTCCGAGTTTGACCAGGCCAACTGGTATGCCTTCGGACGTCTGGCCTGGAATCCGCATGCGTCTGCCCGCAAGATCGCCAGGGAGTGGGTCGCGCAAACATTCTCCAACAATCCATCGGTGGTGACTGAGGTCAGTGACATCATGATGATGTCACGCGAAGCGACGGTGAACTATATGACACCATTGGGTCTGCATCATCTGATGGGCACGGGAAATCATTATGGACCGGCCCCGTGGGTTGCCGATCTGCAGCGCCCGGAATGGAATCCGGTCTACTATCATCGGGCCGACCGCAACGGTATTGGCTTTGACCGGACGATCAGTGGCAGCAACGCCATCGCGCAATACGCGCCGGCTCTGGCCGGTTTGTATGCCGACCCGCGCACCACGCCGGAAAAATATCTGCTGTGGTTCCACCATCTTCCCTGGGATTATGTCATGCCATCGGGATGCAGTTTATGGGTGGAGCTGCTGTCACATTACGACAGCGGTATAGCTCAGGTAGAGGAAATGCAGGCCCGCTGGATGCGTCTTCGACCTTTGATTGATCGTCGTCGCCACGCGGAGGTGGCCCAGCGTCTGGAGAGACAACTGCAGGAAGCCATCTGGTGGCGCGACGCCTGCATCGCCTATTTTCAATCGGCCTCCGGCTTGCCTTTGCCGGAGGGAGTCAAACCGCCGCGCCTGTCATTGGAGGAATACAAAACTATGCGTTTTCCTCATTAAGACATCCAGGTTAATCTTGGCTGACTTTAGGGGAGAGGTCAGGATTTTTGCGGTGGGCCAGCGGATCAAAATCGGGCGATGCCGGGTGGTAAGTGGGGGTCAGGAGATCTTCGATCTGGGTAAAACCGTCAGTGATTGTTGCTGGTTCCATATCCTCAGTCGCCGGGGACGACGTGGGTGTGGGAGTGGGAGGTGTGGTGGTAATTGATAAATTGCGATAGGGAGTTGAGAGTCTTACGGTAAGCATCAGAAACGTCTTTCATGTGAAGGTAGGTTTAAAAAAATATTCAGGACCACGTGGAGCGGGCGCTGAAGAGGGCCAATGATTGCAGAGTGTGCAGTTTCATTCTATTGGCGCTAGCGCTGATGGCAGAAACGCTGACGCGCCGCGCCATATTCGGACGGTATTCCCGGTTGCGGATTTTGGATTTGACAGAACGTCGCCGCCACTTCAACTTTTTTCAGGACGAAGAATCCAGCAAAAGTAGCTGAATGTTGGGGATTCAGCGGAGTCGCTGATTGTTAACGGTCCTGCTGTAGCCAGACACGCATCAATGAAAACAGATTTATCCATCAGGACGATGTCGATATCCTGATTTTTCTCAATCTGGTCGATGGCTTCAAAGCCGTTAAACGCCTCAACGATGCGCATGCCCTTTCGCCGAGCATGCTGGACAATGAATATTTCAATCTAAAACTCGTCCCAGCCATCGGTATCTTTATCTGGTTTTGCCGGTGAAACATTGGGCACGGTCGGACTACGCAAGCGATTTGCCGTTATTGCGGGAGGAGCTGATTTTTTCACGATGCCCGGAACACTCGCTCTGGCCGGCAGCGCTTTCTGCTGCGACACCTGCGAGGGCGTTACAACCCCGGATTCGTCCAATCTAAATGTTTTGACCACGTCGGCCAGATGATCCGCCTGTTCCTGCAATGAGCGCGCAGCAGCGGCTGCCTCCTCGACCAACGCGGAATTTTGCTGGGTGACGTTATCCATTTCAACGACTGCCTGGTTGACCTGGCTGATACCTTGCGACTGCTCCAGACTGGCTGCAGTAATTTCAGACATGATGTCTGTCACCAGCCGTATGCTGTCCACCACTTCCGTCATTGTCGAGCCGGCCTGATTAACCAGTTTGCTTCCCGCTTCCACGCTATCGACTGAATTGCTGATCAGTTCCTTGATTTCTTTCGCCGCTGCGGCAGAGCGTTGCGCGAGATTGCGTACCTCTGAAGCGACCACCGCAAATCCGCGCCCCTGTTCCCCGGCGCGCGCCGCTTCTACCGCAGCGTTCAACGCCAATATATTGGTTTGAAACGCAATGCCGTCGATGACGCTGATGATATCGACAATTTTCTTGGAAGACTCGTTGATGGTGCCCATCGTCTCAATCACCTGCGAAACGACCGCTCCCCCCTTTACCGCCACCTGCGAGGCCGTTTGCGCCAGCGTGTTGGCCTGCAGGGCGTTGTCCGAATTATGCTTGACCGTCGAAGTCAGTTCTTCCATGGACGCCGCAGTTTCTTCCAGCGAGCTTGCCTGTGCTTCAGTACGCGAAGACAGGTCCATATTCCCCATCGCAATTTGTTTGGTCGCCGCCGAGATGGTTTCAGTGCTGATGCGAACCTGCCCGACAGTCGCCGATAAACTGTCGCTCATTTTTTGCAATGCCTGCAATAACTGACCCGGTTCATCCGTATAGCTGGAATCGATCACACCAGTCAGATCGCCGGATGCAACCACCTCCGCAACGTGTATGGCATCCTTGATCGGACCGATAATGCTGCGGGTAATCAGCACCGCGCCGACCACACCAACTGCCAATGATGCGCCGAGTATGACCAGTAACAATATGCTGGACGAACTAACCACGCTTTTTGATTGCGCTTCAAATTCATCCGATCTTTTGTTGGTAATTTCTACCAGATGATTGATCGCGTCCAGATGCGTTTCATAGCTTTTTTTCATTTTGGCCATGGCCGCGGTCATGGCATCTTTGTCCTGCTTCTGCACGGCAGGAATGAACTCGTTGAATGCGGTATCGTAAAAAGCCAGCGCCGGTGCATTGGATGTTTTCAATAACGCATCGGCAATGTCAGTGTCCAGTCCGGCTTTGCTCCAATAATCGTGGCGTGTGTCGTAATCCGATTTCAGCGATTTGAAATGGTCGATTAATTTATCCTGCTCGGCTTTGTCGGTAGAAGACAGGAGCTGGAAGCTGACCAGATAGGATTCGAGGATATATTCGGGCGGTGGCAATACGTCGCCGATCAGATCCTTGCCGGCGACAATTTTTTCATAGACCGGACCTGAGACCTTGAGTTCATTGAGTGTTTTGAAAGACCAGATACCGTAAATGATGAAGCCTGCTGAAAAAATGGCAATTAACACTGCCAGACGATGTGATAATTTCAAGGTTCTAAGCATGTGCATGGTGTACCTAACCTATGTGACGTAGTTTTAATCTGACCGTAGATAACTTTAGGATAGGATGTTATGAATATCTACCTCTTTAAAAAATTTAAGAGTGTTTTAATAAATTATTATTGATTCACGTGCCGCATACGGTAGTCGTACCTGCCAGCCAGAGTTTGTGCCGGAGCGATTTGTCAGGCCTATCTGCAGCGTGTAGTATCCGTCAGGGTCGCGCAGGCCAAAAAATAATCTGATCGGTATCGGGTGGATAAATGAATTTGGAAGGAATGAAATCTAAAATAATTTCAACCAGTTTGCTTGGTTTTACCATACTCCTGATCGGACTAGGCACCGCATATGCTGTTGAAAAAATTGTTATTTATGGTGATGACGATTATGCGCCGTACAGCTATCTGGAAGACGGGAAATTCAAAGGTATTTATGTCAGCATATTGCAGGACGCCGCGAAGAAGTTGGCAGCGGCGTACGCAATCGAATTGCAGCCGATACCCTGGAAACGAGGCCTGTCTGAACTTGAAAACGGCAAATCATTCGCGCTGTTCCCGCCAGGACTTAAAAGTGAACGGACCTACATCCAACCCTATTCAGTGGCCCTGTATCGGGAAACCGTGGTGCTGTTTTGTACCGATAAAGTCATGCGCAGACCGCATGCCAGTTTTCCAGATGATTACGCCGGTCTGATTGTCGGCGTCAATTTGGGCTTTCTGCTGTCTGACCGGCTGATGCAGGCATCAAAGCAAGGCAAAATTACTCTTGATGCGGCCAAAGGCAATGAAACCAATCTCAAGAAATTGGCGCGACAACGTATCGACTGTTATGCCAGTGATCGTACTGCTGCAAGATATTCGTTTAAGCGACTACGATCGAGTCTCGGTCCGGACTTTGTTTTGCGGGAAGCGATAGAACTTTCCGGTGAAGATACGTTTATTGCATATAGTTCAAAAAATAATCCTGCCTATAAAACTGATTTCATCAACCGCATGAATGCGACTATCGAGATGATGAAAAAAGATGGCGAGATCAAGAAAATTGAAAATGATTATCTTCGCTAACGTGCAAGTGGGTTGATGTCATCACCAATGCATTTTCTGCCTGATCATCGCCGTCAGTTTTTCGGCATTGGCCAGCTGCTGCTTTACCCGGGGATGTCCGCGAAAGCCGGTAAATTCAAAAAAAATCGTATCGATTTTTTGCTGCGGATTTTCCTGATTCAAGCGATTAACTGCAGTGGAAACATAGCCCGGCCATTTTGATCCGGGCTGGGTTGCATCCATACTGCCCAGTGCACAGATCAGATACGCTTGCGGATATTTTTTCCGGATCGATTTGACAAAGGCAGCGTAGGCCTGAATGCGCTGTTCGTCATTCGGTTCAGGCTTCAGGCGATGCTGCCCGTCGATGAGCCATGCGTCATTCTGCAGCAGGTTAATCACCACTACATCCGGCGTCCAGGAAGAAAAATCCCAGCGACTATCATTTTTTCCTACCGCACTGAGCTGCTCATAAAATTGCGGCATGATGAATGGAAACCAGCTGATCATCACCCCGATGCCACTTTGTGAAGTGACATGCAATTCTGCATTGAGGCTGCGCGCGGTAATGGCGTCGTAGCTCATGAAATTATTTTTATCTCTGGCCCGGTCATCCGGTCCGTCGTCAGGCGATTCATCGCCCATTCCAGTGGTGATCGAGTCGCCAAAAAATTCAATTTTTCGGGTCGGTCTGGGCGGCGGTGTTTGCAATGCGGCCTGGTCGTCGAGTTCAATACCCTTGAATGCAGTACTACCTTCTTCACCTTCGGTTCGTTTGGTGAGTAAAAAGGTATGGACAGTTGCGCCCAGGTTTGTGGCGACAAGGTAGCTATGTTCGCCCTTGTTTGCCGCAATGATCAACGGATGCGCAAAATCGTTATCCACAAAGACATTGAAATAATTTTTTCCCAATTGGTCATCCAGTATCACGGCCAGATACGATCCTGAAAACTTCGCTGCAATGCTGGTGCCGGGCCAACTGAGTTGCGGTGCAGCCGGGTCAGTAAAATCAATCCTGCCGGTATATTGCCATTGCGGATCGGTGGCAGGAATGGTGGTGTGAGCAAATAATGGCTGCGCAGCCAACCCCAGCAAAATAGTGAACGCAAATTTTTTCAGGGTAGTCAGTTGTTTGAGCATGAGGATTCAGCAGGGTTAAGAGTGGCAATAGCTATCGTCCCACAATATAGCAGCTGATAGCGTAATACACCACACTCTGTGAATCACGGATGCGAATGAAAACTGCTGACCTTCTTCGCCTGAAATGACAGCGGCATTGAGTCGTAAAAGTTTTTAATTATTCCTTCACCGGAGCTCCAGCATTTTATTGGACGTATGACTCATGCGTGCACCGGAAACTGTAGAGCTGGATATCGCTGAACCGGACAGTTTGAATACATCCAGTGACTGGGTTAATTTCCCTGCTTCATAATTCATCGATGCTGCTGCAGACGCTGCTTCTTCAACCATCGCAGAATTTTGTTGGGTCATTTCATCCATATGATCGATAGCCCGGCCTATCTCCTGTATCCCTGCGCTTTGATCCTGGCTGGCGGCTGAAATTTCTTTCATGATGTCGCTGACGCGCTTTACCGAATCAACAATTTCGCTCATGGTATGTCCTGCCTGATCAACCAGTTGCGATCCTTGCGTTACTTTGTCCACCGAATCGCTGATCAGGGTTTTAATTTCTTTTGCAGCGGCAGCGCTGCGTTGTGCCAGATTGCGGACTTCAGAAGCTACCACGGCAAATCCGCGTCCCTGCTCACCGGCGCGTGCGGCTTCAACTGCGGCATTCAAAGCCAGAATATTGGTCTGAAACGCAATGCCGTCGATCACGGTAATAATGTCGACAATTTTTTTCGACGATGCATTAATTTCAGACATGGTGCCGATCACCTGATTCACCACCTCTCCGCCTTTGACTGCGACTCCCGATGCAACGTCGGAAAGATGATTGGCCTGTCTGGCGTTGTCTGCATTTTGTTTGACGGTATCACTGAGCGAGGCCATCGAACTCGACGTTTCCTGCAGGCTGTTTGCCTGCGATTCGGTACGCGAAGACAAATCATTATTACCGGACGAAATTTCCGAACTGGCGACTTTAATCGTTTCGGCCGACAGTTTGATATCTGAAACCATCAGCGCCAGTTTGCCTTTCATTTCCTTTAATGCGGCCAATAAACTGGTTTTGTCGCGTACATCGGTTTCAATCTGCATCGACAGATCACCTGCAGCAACGGCTACCGCAATTTCACGCGTATATTCGGGCTCGCCACCCAACTGCAGCCAGATACCCCGCACCACAATATAGGAGACGCCACCGAGTGCCAACACGATCAGGATAGCGACAAACACTGTGGTGTAGAGGACATTGTTGACGCTGTCGCCGCTACGTTCGACACCTGCTTTGAATTCTTTTTTTGCGGTTTCCTGAGTCTTGGTTAAATCAGCCTGCAATGCGTTTAACGATGTCTGCATTTTTCCTATCAGTGGAGTCGGGTCGCCTTGATCCACTTCCATCATTATTTTGGCAACGCCGATTGCCGGTGAATAATACGCTTCAAATTCTTTGGCGATGCGTTCCGACACTTCCGCCTGACCGGCAATTTTTCCCAACATTGTTATGTTGTTGCGCAAACTGTTTGCACTTTGTTCGATGGAATCCAGTCGTTTTTTATCCCCCTCGCTGACTGCTTCCTGCAGCGCCTTCACCAGACCGTTGACATCGGTAATCAGTGATTTTGACAGATCCAGTACCGGGTAATCCACCGATTCGGTGGTTTTAATCGAGGAAATAGCGATCGTTGAAAAATACACACTTACTGCCAGACCGATACTGAATATAACGGTGGCGGTCGCCGGCAATGACCAGATCCGTTGCTTGATGCTCATGCTCATATTTTTGTCTCTCGCCAAGCTAGCCTGATCAGGCTGCTTAGTTATTGTTGATTGGCGTTGAATAAATAATGGCTTAATCCACGTGATGTTGATTAAGCCATTAGTCGTTTGAAGAACGTGAAATTGATGTTGAAATTAATCTGACGACAGCACCACTTTAACGGAAGAGTCGACCGCACTTTTTTCGATATAGCCGATGGTATTGGGATTGGCTGCGACCAGTTTTTTTACCTCGGCCGAATTTGCCACCTCTTTTGGTGGTGTCCCTTTACCCGAAAACACCAGTCGCGACCAGGCGGCCTTGACTTGAGCTTCACTTTTCCCCGTTACTTTGTCGTAGAAATTGCCTCTTAGCGGACTGCCGGAATTCTGATCAAGGGGCAGGGCGGTGTTCCCATTTGGGAATTTGTCGGTTTTACCCAGATAGATGCCGGAGACCTGGTCAGCAGTCAGTGCACCGATATCGCTTTTGGCCCCAACTACGACTGCCACCTGAGCGAACGCGGAATGCATGCTGAATACGGTAGAGCATACGATAAGCAGTTTGATGATTTTTTCCATTTTATGATTCCCCCATTAATAGACGAAATCGACAACGAGACTAACTGCATTCACTCTGGTATCGACCGAATAAAATCCACCTTGCACATCCGAGAATATACCTGCCGAACCTGCCGGAATCCGCAGTTGTTGAAACTCGGCTTTGATATCGTAATTTTTCCCGGCATCCCATCTCACACCCAGTGCCGAGGTGCTTTCATTGGAATTAGTCAGCGCAGAATTCACTCCATTCACCAGCACAGGAACAGTTGCTGCAATCTTGGCGCCAAGCGCTGGCGCAACAGACAGTTCAGTGTAGGAGGTTGTGCTGTTGGTTTTACGGTTTGAAAAACTGATATAGGGAGTAAATGTACTAATGCGGTATCCCAATGTGGCGTACCAGGCGTTTGCCGATGCGACATAAGTACTGCCGGAATTGCGTTGTACATATTCACCGCTTAAGACCCAGTCACTGAGATCCAGAACGGCGCCCAAGTCTGTAAAGCTGGCGAATTTTCCGTTGATGGCCAGGTCATCGGACATGGTGGCCAATTCACCCAATCCGGGGTAGGCAGATACTTTAGTTAATGTGGACAGCAGGGTATTGAACGGAGCCAGTCCGCTGCCATTGGTACTTAACCGGGTTTTCATGGTTCCGGCTCGTACTGTCAGTGGCCCGTTTTCTACTGAAATATTTAATCCGGCAATATTATTTAATGTGATGTATTCGTCACCGGCAGCGCTCGCTCCAAGCAATGCTCTGGATGTGCCCAGCCACATTTGCCCATTGATCGTGGTGTTGCCTATATTCGTGTTGTAGAGAAGATCGCCACCATCAAATGTGCGTACTGGTACCAGTCCGTACACATCGGTCGGTGTTCTTACCGAGATATTGGTATAGCCGACGTTACGGAAATCACTGGCCATGAAAAATGGTGCGCCGATACGTCCCAGGCGCAGATCAAACCCACCGCCTATTTTTAATTTGGCAAACGCCCATTCCACTCCGGGCTCATAACTGCTCACGGTATTTTCCTTGGAAAACACTTGCAGCGTCGCCGAGAAGAAGTCATTAAATTTGGAATCGATTTGTGCACCGACTTTGGTGTCCGGTCCGAAGTCAGCCGTTTTGGTAGCGCCTTCGGCCTGTCGTCCCGTGGTAAAAATACCGTTATCCGTATTGGTCTGGACGGCACCTATCGTTCCAAAACTGGAGAAGGTGAATACCGGCATATTTTGTATAGGTGTGATGTCTGAACTAATCGCTTCATCGGCAAAAGAAGATGCGCTGATCAGTACTGCTCCGAGGCTTATACCAGCCTTTAATATTTTTTTATTCATAACGCTTTCTCTGTTGTGAACATCGACGATATTGTAAAAACAACGCCCCTTAATTTAACGAAGGCCAAAATAGGTGCGGTACGACGAAGAATAAAATTGTTTTTAGAATTTTGCCGATCATAAACAGACATTCGTTTATCAATACGAGACATTGTTGTTCTGAGTGCAGTGTGAATTGGCACCATGCTCATGGATAGACAAGCGATTGTCTAAAAATGACCAGCGCAAATGAAGGATGCTGATGATAATAAATTTTGAAAAATCGACGATGTTCCCTGTGCATTGCTAATTCGTCCGTCCATGTTGTGTCGATTGGGTAATGCGTCAACCTTTACGAAAGCATCAATGGCATTTTCGGCTAAACATCACATCAGGCTTTACCTGAGCTGTATACCATTGCTATGTGCCTTGAACGTACAGGCAGAGCCCGGAGTGACAGATGGCGCGATAGTGATCGGCATGTCAGCACCGATACATGGCGCTTATGGATCGTTGGGGCAGGATATGCTGGAGGTAATTCGCGCCAGCTTTGCGGAAGTTAACGCAGCAGGCGGCATCAATGGACGCAAGCTGGAATTGGACAGCTTCGACGACGACGGCGAAACATCGCGCACGATTGCCAATACCAAAACGCTGATTAACGATCACCAGGTATTTGCTCTGATCGGCTATTGCGGCGACGAGTCGATTTCCGCAACGTTACCATTATTGAGCGCTGCAAAAATCCCATTGATCGGCGCAGTCAGTGGCGCCAACGGACTACGCAAGCCGGTCAATCGCAATGTATTTTATCTGCGCGCCAGTTATTCCGATGAGATCGCTGCGATGGTGGCGCAAATCAGTTCGTTGCAACTTTCACGCATCGCTGTGTTTTATCAAAATGATGCGCTCGGAAAAGCGAACGCCGATATGTTCGACGCATTACTCAAAAAAAATAAAATGCCACCGGCGACAATGACCTCAGTCGAGCCGCACGAATCCTATATCGGAGACGCCAATGTTTCGGTAGCAGTGCAGTTGTTAGGAAAGTCGAATCCGCAAGCAGTCCTGATGTTGACGCCATACAAACCTGCGGCTGAACTGGTTTTGCAAATGAAAAAGGCAGGCCTGTATCCGCAATTTCTGGCAGTGTCCACGGTCGGCACTGAACAACTGACGCAACTGCTGGGTGTCAACGGACGTGGTATCGGCATTTCTCAGGTGATGCCATATCCCTGGGACAGCAGCATACCGGTCGTGCGCAGCTATCAGAACCTGATGACGGCAGAAGACAAGACTGCTGCATTTTCATATAGCGGACTGGAGGGCTATATGATGTCGAGGGTAATGATAGAAGGCTTAAAACGCGCCGGCAAGAATTTGACGCGCGAGAAATTGATCGAAGTCATGGATGGCCTGAACCTGAATCTGGGCGGATATCATGTCGCCTATTCACCCGACAATCACGATGGGTCCAAATTTGTTGAGCTTACCGTGACCAGCATAGGTGGCAGGCCGGCGCGATAAACCTGACAGCCTACGTCTGCAAAATTTCGATTGCTACCCGCCGGCCGTCATTACCACGAAGGTGGGAATCCAGTGGCGCCCAAGCGCCTTCAACGTCCCTTATTCACTCTCCATTAATGAATGCGGCTTTCAATTTGAGTGACAGGAACCGGAGCTGCAACACACAAAAAATCACAAAACGAATTACACAACTATGCCTGTCTAAAACAAAAAGATTCCCATCCTACCTACATTTGTTTTGTAAAGGGGGGAACGTTTCCGAAATACAACGAAGCCTTCAAAATGCCCTAAATAGGGCATAGCCAGTTGTTGACTAAGTCTGTAGATTCCCTCCGTTTTGCCAATTTTCTTCAACACCAATTTTTTTTGCGAATCGTAAGCCGGTCGCCGATGGTGTTGATTGCGCTGTACATATTGCGATGCACAATAAGTAAACGACGGAATACAAGTCGAAAAAAAATATAAATATTAGGGGAAGTCATGCAGAAAGTATTGACGACGCGTTTTCACGCGCTGGTGGGCTGGTGTTTGATTGTTTTATTGAACTTGTTTGCACAGCAAGCATATGCAGTGAATCCTGGCGGCAACAACACGCAATCGGTGCACTTCACAGCGATAGCAACACAAACCTTGGGCAATGCCCCCTTTGCCGTAAGTGCCACAGCCACCACTGGATATGCAATTACTTCCTATAGCTCACTGACCTACTCAATTTGTACCGTTTCAGGTAATACAGTTACTCTGATCAATGCTGGCAGTTGTGAGCTTAGTGCGTACCAAGCGGGCAATAGTATATGGCTTCCGGCGACTGGCACGGTCACTTTTACGGTCTTACCTGGATCACAAACTATTACGTTTGGCGCGCTGGGCAACCAAACTTATCTCAACCCCAATTTTACTGTTTCAGCGACCAGTACGGCTGGATTAGGTGTGTCATTCGCGGCCTCTCCCTCCAACGTGTGTAACATGGCAAGCGCCACAACGGTGAGCATTGCAGGCACTGGTACCTGTTCGATTACCGCCACCCAGGGCGGATCCGCGAATTACAATGCAGCTACACCTGTCGTGCAATCTTTTGCGGTAAATAGTGCAGCGCAATCGATTACCTTTGGGGCATTGCCTTCACTAACCTACGGCGCTGCGCCATTTACTGTGTCTGCCAGCAGCACATCGGGATTGGCTGTTACGGCATTTAGCTCAGCCACACCATCGATTTGTACGGTCTCCGGTTCGACTGTGTCTATTGTTGGGGCTGGATCATGCTTGCTTTACGCGAACCAGGCAGGTAATGCCAATTACAGCGCCGCTCCTCAGGTGGCGGGATCGTTTTCAGTGGCGCCTAAGTCGCAATCGATTACCTTTGGCGCATTGCCGACACCAACCTTCGGTGCAGCGCCATTTACCGTATCTGCCACCAGTACGTCTGGTTTAGCGGTGACGGCATTTAGTTCAGCCACGACATCGGTGTGTACGGTCTCGGGTTCCACGGTGTCTATCGTCGGAGCAGGCACATGTACGCTTGATGCGAACCAGGCCGGCAACGCCAATTACAGTGCAGCACCGCAGGTGGCGGCGTCGATAACTGTAGCCAAAGCGGCGCAATCAATTACCTTTGCGGCGCTGCCTGCAAATACCTTTGGCGTTGCGCCATTTACTCTTTCTGCCGCCAGCACATCTGGTTTGGCTGTGATTTTCACTTCCAGTACCACGACAGTTTGTCAGGTCTCTGGTTCCACGGTGAACGTAGTCGGGGCAGGAACGTGTACGATTAACGCGAATCAGGGCGGAACCGCAAATTACAGCGCGGCGCCTCAGGTGACACAATCGTTTTCTGTAGCACAGGCAACGCAGACAATCACAGTCACTACGATTCCAACGACAGCCTTTAGCACGGCACCTGTTGCGATTTCGGCGAGTAGTACCTCACTGTTGGCAGTGACTGCAACTTCGGCAACTCCATCTATTTGTACTGTATCCGGCACATCAATTACATTAGTCACGATTGGTACATGTACGATAGACCTGAACCAGAGCGGCAATACGAATTATCTCGCCGCACCGCAAGTCCCTACCTCGTTTGCCGTCACACAAGCTGCGCAAACGATTACATTTCCAACAGTAGCTGGCAAGACGTTTGGTACGCCGCCGTTTTCTGTTTCTGCGACCAGCACATCCGGTTTGGCGGTGACATTTAGTTCGACCACACCATCGGTTTGTACAGTATCCGGTTCTACCGTAACGATAGTCGGAGCAGGGACCTGTACGCTAGAGGCGAACCAGGCAGGTAACGCCAATTACAGCGCCGCAACTCAGGTGGCGACATCCTTTACCGTAGCGCCAGCAGCGCAAATGATTACTATTGCAGCAGTGTCTGCGACCACCTACGGCACCGCGCCATTTACGGTGTCTGCAACCAGCACATCCGGCTTGGCTGTGACGGCATTTAGCTCAGCTACGACAACGGTTTGTACGGTCTCCGGTTCTACGGTTACCTTGGTAGGAGCAGGGACCTGTACGATAGACGCGAACCAGGCAGGTAATGCCAACTACAGTGCTGCACCACAGGCAGCCCTATCGTTTGCGGTAGCCGCGGAAGCGCAAACAATTACCTTTGCGGCGGTGCCGGCGGTGGCCTACGGCGCTGCGCCATTTACGGTGTCCGCGACCAGCACGTCGGGTTTAGCTGTGACGGCATTTAGTTCAACCACCACCTCGGTTTGTACGGTCTCTGGATCGACGGTGTCCATCGTCGCGGCTGGAACCTGCACGATCAACGCAAATCAGACAGGCAACACTAATTACAGTGCAGCACCTCAGGCGGTGAAATCGTTTACGGTGGCAACACAAGCGCAATCGATTACCTTTGCGGCCTTGCCCGCTACAACCATAGGAGCAGCACCATTTACCGTGTCTGCTACCAGCACAGTGGGTTTAACTGTTGCGCTCACTTCCAGCACCACGGGAACTTGTACCGTTTCCGGATCGATGGTCACTATAGTTGCGGTTGGCACGTGTACGATCAATGCCAATCAGTCCGGTAACGCCAACGTCGCAGCGGCGGTGCAAAGCGTGAATACCTTTACTGTCTATGCACCACCGACCATCAGTATTTCTGGTCCGGCTGATGGCACCACGGTTGCCGCATCCAGCAGCATCACGTTCACAGCAAATGCATCGGGCGGGACTCTGAATGGTGTGAGTTATTACACCAGTGCTGGTGGCGGCACGTTGATTGGCACGTCAACCACCGCGCCGTATTCTTATACTGCAACCGGCGGATTAGCTACAGGTAGTTATTCGATCTATGCAGTTGCCTTGACCAGTACGTCCGGCGTCACTACCACTTCTGGGTCGATCACGTTGACGGTGGGTACCGGTACGCCGATTAGTAGTGCGACGCCGATACCCGTTGCGATTACTGCGCCATCATTGAACAATCCGGTCGCCGGATCGTTACCTGGTAGTTTAGGTGTGAGTGCAAGCGGCGCAGCAACGTACAGTATGCCTTTAGGCATCCCGCCAGGTGTGGCAGGATTAGCACCGAGTTTGATCTTGAACTACAGTAGTCAATCCGGTAACGGCATGTTAGGTATGGGTTGGTCATTGGGTGGTTTATCGCAAATTCATCGCTGTAATAAAACGATAGCGCAAGACGGTTCAACTAATGGAGTGAGTTTTACTAATACCGATCGATTGTGTCTGGATGGACTTCGCCTGATTTTAGTGACATCACCGACTTCAGGAAATGCAGATGCCGATTATTGGGCAGTAGGTGCAACATACAGTACGGAAGTGGCTAATTTTAGTCGTATTACTTCATACACTGGTTCGCATGGTTTGGCATTTAAAGTTGAATCAAAAGCTGGACGTGTTTTGTATTACGGTGATCAGGGCGACGGCACTAGCTATATCACTGCACAAGGTCCGAATAGTGGCCAAGCTCTACTCTGGGCACTCGGCCAGGTACAGGATTTATCGGGCAATTACTATACGATTAGCTACAGCACTAATACGACGACTGGTGAATATCTACCGACGCAAATCAATTACGGCGGCAACCTGACAACTGGACTGACACCACATCTGTCGGTGGTGTTTAGTTACAACACAGCCGGCAATCTGCCTGGCGGTGCGTCCACGCGTCCAGACAATACTATCCGGTATGTTGCCGGTTCACATAATGACATGGTGAGTTTGCTCACGAATGTCTACGTTTATACCGGGCTTTACAGCCACGGCACGGCGACCAAGGTACGTGAATACGATATCAATTATGAGGCCAGTGCTTCAAGTGGCCGCAGTATGATTCAATCCGTTCAAATGCAGGCCTTGAATCCACAATCAAATTTAATGGCGGTCTTTCCAGCTACCACGTTTAACTGGGGAACGAGTATCGCACCGGCATTTACGGAAGTCCCCGCAGGAGCCGTAAGTGGGCCTGTAGTTCCATTGAATCAAATATCCGATATCCAAGACTTTTCCCTTATTTACTGGGCTGACTTTAATGGTGACGGTAAATTAGATGCATTGGTCGTAGATACGACAAAATCGCCATTTCAATATAATATTTATCTGGCTCAACCTGGCGGAGGTTTTGCAGCGCCGATTGTCTGGACAGTGCCCGCAGCAATAGCTTATACGATTGCAGCGCGGTTAAAGTATGAGCAGGCTGCGCCATATCCCTACATCGCCGCGACTGCCCCTAATCCTGACCTTCAAAATTGGGGATTGGTGGGTGATTTTGATGGCGATGGTTCTAGCGACCTGTTTTTATTTGGTGGATATGTTTGTCTTTCGCAATTAAAAACTTCTCCGACTGCAGCCAATGCATTTGTATGTACCGATACAGGAACCAACACAACAGCGACCAGTGGCTTAGGCGCAAGTTTGGTGAGCTGGAATATATATGATTATTTGGTGATGGACACGACAGGTTCAGGCCACGACGATATTTTAATGCGCAACGGCCAGTATGCCGATGGAACGCGCTGCGTGTCATCCTTAATCAACGGATTTACTTTTAATTGTGGTGTTTATACCGGTACGAATTTTGCGATCACTGGTACAGAAAACAAGAGCTTTGACTTCTATAATTCAGAGAGCGCTGGCAACGGCGTTTGGGTCACTAATAGTATCGGTGATTTCAATGGCGATGGACGCCAGGATTTGTTCAGGCAAGAAGTGCCCTTGACGGGGTCGGGGAGTGTATTTTTGGAAGTCTGCACCAGTGGAACAACAGGTTTTACCTGCGGGAACTGGGGTGCATTGCCAGCGTCAGTCTGTAACGCCGGTATCCAAGGTGGCTGCCAGGGTGAACCTCCGTTGCAAGGAGTGTCCACCGTCGCGGACGTGAATGGGGATGGTTTAACAGACATTTTATTAACCGGCGTACCGCAAGTAGGAGGGGAATCAGGGATAGGCGGTAGTGGTAGTGGCGTGGCAGTTTGCTATTCCACCGGAGTGAATTTTGATTGTCATGCGCTCACAGCTGCTGGGACGGATTCCATCGTACAACACATCGGGCCGATTGACAGCGACGGGTTCGTTAAAACGCTTTCCTATGAATATACCTCAGGCACATCAGGGACGTGGCGAACATGTTTGATACAAAATAACAGTGCATTAAACTGTCAAACCGTAACTGGTGGCCCGGCAATGGCAGCGGAGCCTTTTCCGGCCAATGGCTTGCCAGATCCGATCATCATGTTTGGCGGGTTCTTAAATGATGGCACGTTGAATTTATTGGCC
>Ga0206873_1138_pt1 | contig 23415 bp, 18 predicted proteins | sample Alteio_BWOrgCont_11_FD_152631 | JGI IMG/M metagenome (GOLD analysis project Ga0206873, IMG submission 152631) | Enriched cells from forest soil in Barre Woods Harvard Forest LTER site, Petersham, Massachusetts, United States -... | ecosystem: Environmental > Terrestrial > Soil > Temperate forest >...
CGGTTGAGGCCGCCGAAGTCGGGATTAAAGTCTTTGACGTTCCACTCGAAGGTGGTGCCGGTGGCCTCTTCTTTATAAGTCGTGCGGTTGTCCACCTGCACCGCCAGCACGTTGTCCTGGCCGCCGAACTTCGCGAACTTGGTGATGTCGAGGCCCAGCGGGGTCACGCCGTTTTCATATTTCCCGATGGCCTGGCCATTCAGGAAAAAATGGCCGGCCTGGCGGAGGCCGTCGAATTCGAGGAAAACCTTCTGGCCGTCGGCGCCGGCGGGAAGCTTGAAATGTTTGCGGTACCAGCCGATGCCGAGATATTCGCCGCTGCTGTCGCCGCTGCCATGGCTGATGTGCGCGCGGTAGGTGTCGACGTCATTCCAAGTGTGCGGCAGGCTGACGCTGGTCCAGGCCGAGTCGTCAAACTCGGGCTTTTCCGCGCCCGCCACGTCTTCGCGGATGAATTTCCACCCGGGGTTGAAGTTGTAAACGGCGCGCGGCGAAGCGGGCGGCGCGTAGGGGGCTTGCGCGCGGGCGGCTGGCGCGCAAAATGCCGCGGCAAGCAGAAGGGCGGGAAGGATTTGGCGGAGGCGGGGGTGCGTCATGGGAGAGTGGTGAGGCGGACGTTGCGCAGGTCGTAGGGATAACCTTCGAGTTGAAAGCCGAGCTGGCCGGTGGCGGGCACGCACTTCGTGATGTGATTTTGCAGGACGCCGTTGACCGTGCATTGGATGGTGTCGCCCTGGACTACGGTGTCGCAGGCATTCCATTCACCGATTGCTTTTTCGCTCATGTCAGCCTGGCGGTCGCGCTGCGTTTTGCCGGCGGGGTGGTGCGCGCCAAGTTTGAGGGCAACACCTCCGACCTCATTGACAAGCAGAGCGAAGTGTTCACCGCCACCGGTTCACTCGCCGACGCGCGTTTTTGGGAACCCAGCGACCCCTACCTCTACGATGTCTATTCCATCCTGAGCGTGGGCGGCCAGGTCGTGGATGTGTGCAAAACGCGCACGGGCTTCCGCAAGGCGGAATTCAAGGGGGGAGCGGGCACGGGAGGCGTCTGGCTCAACGACCATTTTGTCTGGCTCACCGGCTACTCGCAGCGCTCGGCCAATGACTGGCCGGGCCTCGGCGGCGCCTATCCCGACTGGATGCACGAATTCACCACCGCCATGGTGCGCGCGAGCAACGCCAATTACATCCGGTGGATGCACGTCTCGCCGCAGCGCGCCGACGTCGCCGCCTGCGACAAATACGGCATCGCGATCGTCTGCCCCGCGGGCGACAAGGAAAAGGACGCCCAGGACCGCCAGTGGGACCAGCGCGCCGAGGTCATGCGCGATTCGATGATCTTCTTCCGCAACAACCCGAGCATCCTCTTTTGGGAGGCCGGCAACACCTATGTCACGCCCGACCAAATGGTGCAAATGGTCGCCTTGCGCAAGCAATGGGATCCCAATGGCGGACGCGTGGTCGGCACGCGCGATGGCGGCAACGACACCGCCCTCACCCCCGTCTCCGAATTCTACGGCGTGATGATCGGCCAGGATCCGAAAACGAATGCCATCATCCAACCGGGGCAGATTTTCCGCGGCTACAGCGTGGACCGCCGCGACAAGGCCCCGCTCATCGAAACCGAGGACTTCCGCGACGAGGCTCCCCGCGGCATCTGGGACGATTATTCCCCGCCCACCTTCGGCTTCAAGCCCCACATCGTCATTGGCCGCCAGGGTGCGGGTGGCGACCCCGGCCCCGGCGGTGACGGTTATCACTGGAATTCCGAAACCTTCGCCCTGGCCGCGACTACCCGTTACGTGACTTACGTGCAAAACCGCATCGATAACCCGGATCCCGCGCATTCCAAATGGGCGGCCTATGCCTCGATTTATTTCTCCGATTCCGATGCGGATGGCCGCCTGCAAGGCAGCGAGGTTCTGCGCGTGAGCGGCAAGGTGGACGGCGTCCGTCTGCCCAAGCAGCTTTTCTTCGTTTCGCGCGTCATGCAAAGCTATCAACCCGATCTGCATATCATCGGCCACTGGACGTATCCCGCGAACACCAAAAAGACCATGTACGTCGCCGCCACGCTGGTCGATTCCGTGGAATTGTTCGTGAACGGCAAATCCCAAGGCGTGCAAAAATCCCCCACCAACTTCGTGGACACCTACGACGGAGGCAACCGCGACCTGGGCAACACCGGCTATATTTACGGCTTCCCCAACATTACCTTCGAGCCCGGCAACATTACCGCCGTCGCCTACAAAAATGGCCAGCCCATCCTGCGCGACGTCATCCAAACCGCGGGCGAGCCCAAAGCCCTGAAACTCATCCCCCACACCGGCCCCAACGGCCTCCAGGCCGACGGCTCGGATATCGTGCTCGTGGATGTCGAAGCCGTGGACGCCCAGGGCAACCTCTGCCCCACCGACGAGGCCCGCGTGGATTTCGCCGTGACCGGCCCGGCCGTCTGGCGCGGCGGCTTCAACAGCGGCAAGCTCAACTCGACCAACAATCTTTACCTCGACACCGAGGCCGGCATCAACCGCGTCTCGATTCGCTCCACGCTGACTCCGGGCAACATCACGCTCACCGCCACCCGCGCGGGCCTCACCCCGGCGACCCTGCAAATCGCCTCGCACGCGGTGGCCATCACCGACGGCCTCGATACCCAACCGCCGCAAACCTTCCCCGGCCCGCTGGGCAATCCTGGCACGATCCCCGACCTCATTCCCCAAAGCCCCACGCTGGGAATTGTCACGCCGGTGACCAAGTAAGCAGCAAGCCTCGCTCCGCGACGCACCCGCCGGACCACCAATTCCGTGGGCTAAAGCCCACGGCTATTGTTCGTGGCCTCGCTACGCGAGGCGGAGTCCGTGCACGAGGCGGGGCAGGCGTCCAACTCAACAACGGAAAATGCCCTACCGTTTGCGGCGGCGGAGGGCGGTGGCAGCGAGCGCGAGGAGGCCGGCGAGCGCGGCCCAGGTGGCCGGTTCGGGCACGGCTTCAACAGCGATACTGCCGCTGGTCAGGAAAGTGGAGGTGTCCCACGCGAGGCCGGGGTCGAGCCCGGGGAGGTTGTAGGTGGAGAAATCACCAGTGACGGAGCCGGTGCCATAGTTGAACAACTGGAAGATAGTGCCGGCGGTGGGGTCGTACCCACCGATGAGTTCAACCGTCAGGTTGCCGGCCAAGGACGTGCTGTCCGACACTGCAATGCCCCCGTAACCGGAGGCATCCCCCGCACTAAACTCCTCGATGAGGGTGGAGTTGGAGTTGATGGTGAAATTATTCGTGGAAAGCAGGGCGCCAGCGCCGAGCGTCAACTGCCCTTTGCCGGCATTACCGAGGACGAAGTTGCCGGCATACCAAGTCGAGCCCGCGCCCGTGATGGTGGCGGTGCCATTGCCGGTGACGGTACCACCCAATGTGCCTCGAGAACTGGAGACGTTGCCACCGGCGGAAATGGTGAGGTTCCCCTGGCCATTGGTGCCGACGGTCAGCACCCCACTATCATGCCAAAGCGAGCCGGCGCCGTCCACGATGACGGTGCCATTGCTGCCGGAAAGGAAGCCAAGCGTGCCCGTGTTGCTGGAAACGCTGCCGCCGTTGGAGATGGCCAGGGCGCCGTTGCCGCTGAGGCCGATGGTCAGCGTCGAACGGTTTTTCCAAATTGAGCCCGCGCCGTCCACGATGACGGTGCCGTTGCCGCCGGAACTCGCGCTAAGCGTGCCCGTGTTGCTGGAAACGCTGCCGCCGTTGGAGATGGCCAGGGCGCCGTTGCCGCTGTTGCCGACAATCAGCGCCTGACTGTTTATCCAAATTGAACCCGGGCCGTCCACGGTGGCGGCGCCGTTGCCGCCGGAAAGGTCGCCAATCGTGCCCAAGGTATTGGAGACGTTGCCGCCGGAGGAGATGGCGAGGCTCCCATTGCCGCTTTCGCCGACGGACAGCGCAGCACTATTTTGCCAAATTGAGCCCGGCCCCGTGACGGTGACGGTGCCATTGCCGCCGGGAAGCGCGCCAATAGAGGCGAGGCTGCCGGAGACATTACCCCCGGAGGCGATGCCCAAGGTGCCGGTGCCAGAAAGGCCGACCGAGAGGGAATTCGACTGGAGCCAAGAGGAGGCGGCCCCGGAGACCGAGATCTGGCCCGTGGAGCCGGTCTCGTTACCGATGATACCGGTCGCACTGCCCAAGAGCGCGCCGGACTGGAGGGTGAGGAGGGTATTGGGACCGCTGGCGGAAGTGTTGCCGACGGTGAGGGCAGCGGTATTGCCGGCTCCGGCCAGGACGGGCTGGTTGCCGGCATTGGTGTCGATGGTGGCGTCGGTGGAGTCGTCCGGCACGCCGCCGCTCCAGTTGGCCGGATCGGTCCACGCGGTGCTGGAAGAGCCATTCCAAAGGGACTGCGCCTGTGCCGGGGAAAGGCTGAGGGCGAATCCCGCCGCGAGAGCGAGCAGGAGGGGAAAGGCGCGGCCCAGACTCGGCGGGAAACAAAAGAGCGTAGAGGTTTTCATGCGTGTATTGCGACCATTCACCACTCTCAAGCAAACGTCACGCAAATAATTTTCAGTCAATAAGATACGTCAAAGGTTAAATGACCAATCAGGCCTGGGAATGATTAAGACCGGGTGACGGTATTTCCCGTGGGCAGGCGGAGGCAGGGGCGGCGTTGGTCGGGCGAGGCGCAGGCACCGATGGCAAAAAGTGTCCTTAAGCCCACGGCTATTGTTCGATGCCTCGCTACGCGAGGCCAGCCGTTTTATACGTCAACGTAAACCGAAACTGCGCTAATTGATGCTCAACCGGGTTCGCAGCAGTAGTTCCCGCAGGTCGCTGGGGCTCCAATAACGCTCTTCCGGTTCCGCGAAGTTGAGCGGTCCGGCGCCGGCGCTTTTTCCCTGAAAGTCCCGGTCTTCCGTCATGGGCTCGGTGGATGCTTCTTTCGTGATTTTGAATGTGGTCGTTTGCATAATGAATAAGCCTTCATTGGCGACGACAGTATACCCGTTCGTCGGCGAATGCGGCATGGGGTGTTACCCGTCCCTCCGCCCCGCCAGGCTCAAGCCATCCGGCTTAATGTTTTCTTAACGCCTTTCGGCTTCGTCTTAATTAGGTCCGAACGGCGCGGCGTGGTAGGATGGCGGGCATAAGTTTTTCCCGGTCTTCCGCCATTATCCTTTTTTCAACATGAATGACTTTGTTTTCGTCGCGGTGTCCGTCGGCTTTTTCGCCCTGGCGGTCGCGTACGTCTATTTCTGCGGGAAAGTGCGTTGAGTCACCGACCGCTTTCCCACCCTCATTATCATGGAAAACCTCCTCATCGGCCTGATTGCGCTGGCCTGCCTCATCTACCTGGTGGTGGCGGTGCTGTGTCCGGAAAAATTCTAGTTTCGCCGCCATGAACAATTCCAACGCCTGGCTGCAGTTCGCGGTGTATGTCGCCGCCCTGCTCCTCATCACCAAACCGCTCGGACTGTACCTCGTGCAGGTACTCGACGCCCGCGGCCGCACCTGGCTCGACCCGGTCGTGCGCCCGCTCGAGCGGCTTACCTACCGACTCTGCCGCCTCGATGCCGAGCGCGAGCAGGGCTGGATCGCCTACACCATTTCCATGCTGATGTTCAGCCTGGTCGGGATGCTGTTCACGTACGTCATCCTGCGCTTGCAGGACCACCTGCCGCTCAACCCACAGAATCTGCCGGGCCTGCCGCCCCACCTTGCCTTCAACACCGCTGCGAGCTTCATCACCAACACGAACTGGCAGAGCTACGGCGGTGAGAGCACCATGTCCTATTTCTCGCAGATGGTCGCCCTCGCCCTGCACAACTTCACCTCCGCCGCCACTGGCATCGCCATCGCGGCAGCCCTCGTGCGCGGGCTGGCCCGCCGCACCGCCCAAACCATCGGCAACTTCTGGGTCGATGTCACCCGCGTCACCTACTACCTCCTCGTCCCCGTCTGCCTGGTCTTCGCCGTGTTCCTGGTGTCCCAGGGCATCATCCAAAACTTCTCGCCCTATACCACCGCCAAGACCCTCGACCCCTACACTTATCAAACGCCCAAAACCGACGACAAAGGCCAGCCCGTTCTCGCCGCCGATGGCAAGACGCCCGTGATCGCGAACCAGACCGTGGACACACAGACGATCGTGCAGGGCCCGATCGCGTCGCAAATCGCCATCAAGATGCTCGGGACCAACGGGGGAGGCTACGTCAATGCCAACGCGGCGCACCCGTTCGAGAACCCCACGCCTTTGTCCAATTTCTTCCAGATGCTCTCCATCTTCGCCATCCCCAGCGCCTTGACCTATTACCTCGGGCGCATGGTGAAAAACCAGCGGCATGGCTGGTCGGTGTGGAGCGCGATGTTTATTATGTTCGTGATTGGCGCGCTGGTGGCGTGGAAGGCCGAAGCGGCGGGCAACCCGATCCATCAAAAACTGGGCGTCGCGGCGGCCGATGGCAACATGGAGGGCAAGGAAGTGCGCTTCGGCATCTTCAACTCCGCGCTCTTCGCCACCATTACCACAGATGCCTCCTGCGGCGCGGTCAATGCGATGCACGATTCGTTCACGCCGCTGGGCGGGCTGGTGCCGTTGTTCAACATCGAGACCGGCGAGGTCATCTTCGGCGGCGTCGGCGCCGGCCTCTATGGCATGCTCATCTTTGTCGTCCTCGCCGTTTTCATTGCCGGCCTCATGGTGGGCCGCACGCCTGAATACCTCGGCAAAAAAATCGAAGCGTACGACGTCAAGCTCGTCATGCTCGTCCTCATGGCGCTTTCCACCACCATCCTCGGCTTCACCGCCTGGGCCGCCATCACCGATTGGGGGCAGGCCGGCCTGAATAACGCCGGCCCCCACGGCTTCAGCGAAATCCTCTATGCCTACAGCTCCTGCGTCGGCAACAATGGCAGCGCCTTCGCCGGCCTCACCGCCAATCCCGCGAATGGCGATCCGCATTGGGACACCACACTCGCCCTCGCCATGCTCATCGGGCGGTTCCTGATGATCGTGCCCATTCTGGCTCTGGCGGGAAATCTCGCCGGGAAAAAACTCATTCCCGCGAGCGTCGGCACGTTCCAGACCGACGGCGCAACCTTCGTCGCATTGCTCATTGGCACGGTCGTGCTGGTCGGCGCGCTGACTTTTCTCCCCGCCCTGGCCATGGGGCCCATCGTCGAGCACTTCCTGATGCACGCCGGCAATTTGTTCTAAGTATTTCCCCTCCAAAATTTCCGTTATGAACGCCAAAGCCATTTCCCTGTTTGATCGCGAGATCATGCTGAAGGCCGTCATGGACTCCTTCAAAAAGCTCGACCCGCGCGTGCAGTTCAAGAACCCCGTGATGTTTGTCACGCTGGTGGGGGCGATCCTGACGTTCGGCCAGCTCTTCACCTCCCACGAGCCTTTCGGCTACGTCCTGCAGGTCGCCTTGTGGCTGTTGTTTACGGTGGTTTTTGCGAATTTCGCCGAAGCCGTGGCCGAGGGCCGAGGCAAAGCCCAGGCCCGCGCGTTGCGCGCTTCGCGCCAGCAGCTCTTCGCCCGACGCCGCGTCGAGGGCCGCACGGAGTATGAAAGCGTCAATGCCGCCCATTTGCAAAAGGGCGACGTGGTCTTCGTTTCCGTCGGGGACTTGATCCCGGGCGACGGCGAAGTCATCGAAGGCATCGCCAGCGTGGACGAGTCCGCCATTACCGGCGAATCGGCGCCGGTCATCCGTGAAAGCGGCGGCGACCGCAGCGCGGTCACCGGGGGCACCCGCGTGCTGTCCGACCAGTTGCTCGTGCGCATCACGGCCAATCCGGGCGAAGGCTTTTTGGACCACATGATCAGTCTCGTGGAAGGCGCGCGCCGCCTCAAAACCCCCAACGAGATCGCCCTCACCATCCTGCTCGCCGCGCTGACGTTTATCTTCCTGCTGGTCATCATCGCCCTCAAGCCCTATGGCATCTACGCCAACGTCGCCTTCTCGATCACGACGCTCATCGCGTTGCTGGTCTGCCTCATTCCCACGACCATCGGCGGCCTGCTCAGCGCCATCGGCATTGCCGGAATGGACCGCCTCCTGCAGCGCAACGTCCTCGCCATGAGTGGCCGCGCCGTGGAAGCTGCCGGCGACATCGACGTTCTCCTCCTCGATAAAACCGGCACCATTACCCTCGGAAACCGACAGGCGACGGAATTCATCCCCGCGCCCGCCGTGACGGTGGAGCAACTGGCTGACGCCGCCCAACTGGCTTCCCTGGCGGACGAGACCCCCGAGGGCCGCAGCATCGCCGTGCTGGCCAAGGAAAAGTTTGGCCTGCGCGGGCGCGAAGTCGCGGCGGCCTCGGCCCAGTTCGTCCCCTTCACCGCGCAAACGCGCATGAGCGGCGTGGACCTGGCCGGCAGCGCGAATGAGCTGCCCCGCCGCATTCGCAAAGGCGCCACGGAAAGCGTGCAGGCGTGGGTGCGCGAACAGGGCGGAACTTTTCCCGCGGAAACCTTCGAAGCCGTCGAACGCATCGCCCGCGCGGGCGGGACGCCCCTCGTCGTTGCCGAAAATGCGCGCGTGCTTGGCGTCGTGCATCTGAAGGACGTCGTCAAAGGCGGCATCAAGGAGCGTTTCGCCGAATTGCGCCGGATGGGCATCCAGACGGTCATGATCACCGGCGACAACCATCTTACCGCCGCCGCCATTGCCGCCGAGGCCGGGGTCGATGATTTCCTCGCTCAGGCCACCCCGGAGATGAAACTCCAGCGCATCCGCGATGAGCAGACCAAGGGCCATTTGGTCGCCATGACGGGTGACGGCACCAACGACGCCCCCGCCCTTGCCCAAGCCGACGTCGGCGTCGCCATGAACACCGGCACGCAGGCCGCCAAAGAGGCGGGCAACATGGTGGACCTCGACTCCAATCCGACGAAACTCATTGAGATTGTCGAAATCGGCAAGCAACTGCTCATCACCCGCGGGGCGCTCACCACGTTCAGCATCGCCAACGACGTCGCCAAATACTTTGCCATCATTCCCGCCATGCTCATGGGGGCGTTCCCCGCCATCGCGCCGCTGAACGTCATGCACCTGCACTCGCCGCTCAGCGCCATCCTGAGCGCCGTCATCTTCAATGCCCTGATCATCGTCGTCCTGATTCCGCTCGCGCTGCGCGGGGTCGCCTACCGGCCCATCGGCGCGGCCGCCATGCTGCGCCGCAACCTGCTTATTTACGGCGGCGGCGGCATCCTCGTGCCGTTCCTCGGCATCAAGGCCATTGATCTGGGCGTCACCGCCCTGCACCTCGTTTAATGCCATGAAATCACTGCTGAAAGATTTATTGAACTCCGTTTTGCTCACGCTCGTGTTCGTCGTGCTGTTGTGCGGCGCCTACCCCGTTGCGGTGTGGGCCGTCACCCAACTGTGCTTCCCGTTTCAAGCCAACGGCAGCCTGGTGGTGGATAAAACCGGCGCCGTGCGCGGTTCCGCGCTGCTCGCGCAAAATTTCGACAAAGATCAGTATTTCCAATCCCGTCCGTCCGCCGCCGGCACGGGCTACGACGCCACCAATTCCTCGGGCACCAATTTCGGCCCCACCAGTTCCAAGCTGGCCCTCGGCTCCCATGCCACCGACGCCAAGGGCAATCCCATATACGACCCGGGCAATTTCGACGGTATCAAGGACTTGGTCACCGCCTACCGCACGACCAATGGCTTGAACAACGACCAGCCGGTGCCGGCGGATGCTGTGACCCGTTCGGGCAGCGGGCTGGATCCTCACATCAGCATCGCCAACGCGGAGATCCAGGCCACTCGTGTGGCCCGGATCCGGCACCTGCCCTTGCCGCAGGTGCAGGACTTAATCGTGAAATACACGCAGGGCCGCGATCTCGGACTCTTCGGCGATCCCGGCGTGAATGTTCTTCTGCTCAACGTGGAACTGGACCAAATTGCGCCGATGGCTACGAGCCCGGCGAAATCCTGATGGTGGTACAATTTGAATAACAAAGGAGGACGACACGGAGGTCGTCCCTCCATGAAGAGGGCAAATTGCACCACCACCAAAATCCTGAGCGTGGATGATGCCCCTGTCGCTTCCTCGAGTTGGTCGAGGCGGGTCGCGCTCGCTCTTTTGGGCGGCCTTCCACCGGGCCAGTTTTGGCTTTTGCCGCGGGCAAGAGTGCGGATAAACTGAAAACCGGCCGCCCCATGGAAGCATCCCCCCCACGTCCCGATCCCGATGCGCTGCTCGCCCGCTTAAGCGCCGAAGAAACACGTGCCAAGCGCGGCCACCTGAAGCTGTTTCTCGGCATGTGCCCGGGCGTGGGCAAAACCTATGACATGCTGCGCACCGCCTGCCAGGAGCAAAGCAGCGGCGTTTCCGTTCTGGTCGGTTTGGTCGAAACCCATGGCCGGGTCGAAACCGAGGCCCTCTTGCAGCCGTTGACTGTTCTGCCCCGCAAGGAATTCACCTACCGCGGCACCGTGCTGCGCGAGATGGACCTCGAGGCGATTCTCGCGCGGCGGTCCAAACTGGTCCTCGTGGACGAACTGGCCCACACCAACGCGCCCGGCTGCCGCCACGCCAAACGCTGGCAGGATGTCGTGGAGCTGTTGGAAGCCGGGCTGGATGTCTTCACCACGGTGAACATCCAGCACGTCGAATCGCGCGCCGATGCGGTCCACCAAATCACCGGCGCGCCCGTGCATGAAACCGTGCCGGATTCCGTGCTCGATCTCGCCGACGAAATTGAGCTGGTGGACATCACCCCGGAAAATCTCCGCGAGCGCCTGCAGGAGGGCAAAGTCTATTTGGGCGAACGCGCGGTGGCCGCCGGAGACGGTTTTTTTAAAGAGGCCAATTTGATCGCCCTGCGCGAATTGGCCCTCCGTTACATGGCCGAGCGCATGGACCGGCAGGCCCGCGAAATGCGGGCCGGCGATGTGCGCCGCGTGGTTTGGCGCAGCGGGGAACGCCTGCTAGTCGCCGTGGCCCCCAGCCCGTTTTCCACCCAACTGGTGCGGTGGACGCGCCGGATGTCCGCCGCTCTCGGTGCGCCATGGGTGGCGGTGCACGTGGACTCCTCGCGCAGCCTCGCGCCCGACGAGCAAAAGCTTCTCGACAAAAATCTCGCCCTCGCCCGCGAACTCGGCGCCGAAGTGATCGTCACGCGGGACGACGACGTGCCCGCCGCCTTGATTCGCGTTGCGCTGGAATGCAACGCCACGCAAATCGTCGTCGGCAAGCCGCGCGGCTCCCGCTGGCTGGAATTGTTGCGCGGCGGTTCCCTCGTCGATCGCCTCGTGCGCCTGGGCGGCAACATCGACATTTACCTCGTGCCCGCCGAGCACAAGCCCTCCCGCCGCCTGCGCCTGGACTGGGCCAACCGCTCCGGCCAGCGCGAGTACCTCGAATCGCTCGGCGTCATCGCAGGCCTCACCTTCGCCGGGCTATTGTCCTCCAATTGGCTGAGCTATCACACGCTCGGCTTTCTTTATCTCCTCGCCGTCATCGGCCTGAGCCTGCGCGTTGGCCGCGGTCCCGTGCTGTTCGCCGGCCTCTTCGCCGCGACGGTGTGGAATTACCTTTTCATCCCCCCGCGCTTCACCCTGATTATCAATTCAGTCGATGACATCCTGCTGTTTTTCGCCACCGTCGCGGTGTCCTTGGTCGCCGGACAATTGACCGCGCGCGTCCGCGCCCAGGCTCGCAACGAACGCGTCCGCGAGGTGCGGGCCACCGCGCTTTTCCAACTCACCCGCTCGCTCGCGGAGGCCAGCACCCTCGATGAAGCCGTGTTCGCCGCCCTGCGGCAGGCGGACGATCTCTTCGGCGCGCAGACCACGTTGGCGCTCGTGGATGAAAACAACGGCAACCTCGCCGCGCACTTCGCCGGCTCCTACCCGCTCGACGAAAAGGAACGCGGCGTCGCCGAATGGGCGTTTCGCAACCGCCGCACCGCCGGCCGCTTCACCGATACCCTGCCGGGCAGCGCCGGTTACTACACGCCGTTGTTGCGCGAAAACAACGCCGTCGGCGTCCTCGGCGTCAAGCTCGCCGCCGATGGCACCCTCACTCTCGGCCAGCGCGATTTGCTCGACGCCTTCGCCCGCCAGCTTGCCCTCGTCGTCGAGCACGAGCACCTGCGCGCGGCCGGCGAACGCGAAAAACTCCTCGCCGAGTCCGACAAACTGCACCGCAGCCTGCTCGACAGCGTTTCCCACGAACTGCGCACGCCCCTCGCCGTCATCACCTCCGCGCTCGACAACCTGACCGGCCTGGACGGCACCGCGCGCGACGCGTTGCTCGACGAAGCCCGCACCGCCACCCGCCGCCTCAACCGCCTGGTCGGCAATTTGCTCGACCAAACCCGCCTCGAAAGCGGCACGCTCAAGCCCCGCCTCGATTGGTGCGACGCCCGCGACCTCGTCAACGCGGCCCTCGCCGCCAACACCGACGCCCTCGCCGGCCACCCCGTCAAAGTCGCCATCGCCGACGACCTGCCGTCCGTGCGCGCCGACTTCACCCTCACTGAGCAGGCGCTCGCCAATCTCCTCACCAACGCCGCGCAGCACACGCCCGCCGGGACGCCCGTTGCCGTCGAGGTTCGCCTGGAGCCGGGTGGCCGGCGCGTCGCCTTCACCGTGGCGGATTCCGGCCCCGGCTTTCCGGCGGGCCTGCGCGAAACCGCCTTTCGCAAATTCATCCGCGGCCCGGGAGTGCGCCCCGGCGGCCTGGGCCTGGGCCTGTCCATCGTGCAGGGTTTTATCAACGCGCAGGGCGGCGAAGTCGTCCTTGGCGACAATCCCGGCGGCGGCGCGTCGATCACGCTTTACCTGCCGCACCACGTCCCGGAAAATTCGCCCCCGGCATGAAAGACCTTCCGCCACCGCGCCTGCTGGTCATTGACGACGAACTGCAAATTCGCCGCCTGCTGCGCATCACCCTCGAAGCCGGCGGCTACGCCGTCTCTGAGGCGGAAACCGGCCAAGCCGGCCTCGCCGAGGCGGCGGCCCTGCAGCCCGATGGCATTGTCCTCGACCTTGGCCTGCCCGACCTGTCCGGCCTCGAGGTCGTGCGCCGTCTGCGCGAGTGGTCCCACATTCCCGTCCTCGTGCTCACCGTGCGCGACCAGGTGGACGACAAAATAGCGGCCCTCGACGCCGGCGCCGACGACTACCTCACCAAGCCCTTCAACGGCAACGAACTGCTCGCCCGCCTGCGAGCCATCCTGCGCCGCGCGCGCCCGAGCCACGAGTTGCCCGTCATCCGCTTTGGCGAGATCGAAGTGGACCTCCCCGCCCGTTGCGTGCGCCGCAGCGGCCAGGAAGTCCACCTCACGGCCCGCGAGTACGACCTCCTGCGCCTGCTCGTCCAGCATCGCGGCAAGGTCGTCACCCACCGGCAAATCCTGCGCGAACTCTGGGGCCCCAACGCCGAGGAAAACACCCACTACCTCCGCGTGTTCATGACCCACCTGCGCCAAAAACTCGAACCCGACCCGCACACCCCCCGCCACCTCAAAACCGAGGCCGGAATTGGGTACCGACTGCTGGATGGCTGAAATGTGCCATTTTCCCGGCGATAAAACGTCTTTAACGCCGTCGACGTTTCTCGAACAGCGGGAGCGCGGCGCAGCTAAGAGCTGACCGCGGGTTCCTTGACCCCATGCCCGTTCCGTCCGTTGGACGCGGGCATCGGCACGCCGCAGCGCCCCAGCACCGCGCGCAGGTCCTTGATGGCCGGGAACACTTCGTTATTCCAGTCCGTCCCCTGCGCGTCGTGCGCCGCCTGCTCGGCCTCCACGATGTCCTTGTCCTCCTGGAAAATCCGCTCGGTGAACCAGGTGATGAAGGGCCACGCCACCTCAATCACCCCCGGTATCTTCGGCCGCTTGACCGACAGGTAGCCAAAGGTCCGGTTCGTGCGCTGTTCCTTGTCCAGCGGGGTGTAGCCGAGCCACACGTCGAGCACCGGCTCGCCGTCGCCCACCCACACCTTCAGCCGCTGGTACGGGTAGCCCGTGCGGATGGTCATCAAGTCCGCGTTGTTGCCCGCCTCGCGCTTGCGCACCACGCCCAAAATGGCGGCCTCGCCGACGGACTGTTTCCCGTCCACCCGGCTGAAGGTGTAGTCCACCTCGCACCAGTCGTCCCCGTGCCGCCGGCCCAGGCAGGTCGCCTTGATCGTCCCCATGTTTTTGCGGTGCAGGAACTGGTGGTTCATGTCGAACAGATTTTCGTGCATGAACGTGTAGTGCGCCGCCACTTCGCGGTTCAGCTCGCGCGTCTTGTAGCGGGCGTCCGCCTTCGACCCGAGGGTCGTCAGCGCGCGCTCCTCCGCCCGCTGCGGGTCGCCGGCGTAAATGAAAATCAGCCCGTCCACCTCCCGCGCCTGGTAGCTTTTGACGCCGTTCGGCAGGCGTTCCCCGCCGCCGAGATAGGGGATGTCGATGCACTTGCCCGTGCAGTCGTAGGCCCAGCCGTGGTAGGCGCACTTCAGCGTGTCGCCTTTAACAACCCCGAGGGACAGCGGCACCTGCCGGTGCGCGCAGCGGTCTTCCAGCGCGTGAATTTTCCCCTCACTGCCGCGGTAGAGCACGATCGGCTCGCCCGCGAACTTGCGCCCGATGGCCTTGCCGGCCTTCACCTCGCGCGACCACGCCAGCGGGTACCAAAAATCCGGATGCGTCCCAACGCGGCGGAGATCAGTTGCGCCCTGTGGCGGCGGTTGGTTCGCGGTGTAGGAATCAATCATAGGCGGGCGCGGTGGCGTTAGAACGAATCTAATGAGAAAAACCTAATTTCGCCCCACCGTCGATGCCATTTTAGCCCTGCGTTGCCCAAACACAGCGCCAAGGCCGAACGCGCCACACGGCCCATTGCTCCGCCCACCGCTGAAAAAAGGTGGCGAAGCCCGGAATTGAACCGGGGACACAAGGATTTTCAGTCCTCTGCTCTACCAACTGAGCTACTTCGCCGGAATCGCAAAGAACACGAAATGCCGCAACCGCGCCCAACCGTCAAGGGGTTTCGCCAGGCCCGCACCCACCCCCTGCGCCCGTGGCCGGGAGCTTCCCGCGCCTTTTCCCGCCCCGAAAAGGGTTTGCCAACCCTGCCGCCCTTCCCTCACCGTCCCCCCTCATGGACCCCACCGCTACCGAAGTCCTCGACATCTTCAAACGCACGGGTGCCTTGCTCGAAGGCCATTTCGTCCTGCGCTCCGGCCTCCACAGCGGCCACTACTTCCAATGCGCCCAGGTCTGCCAGCAGATGGACGCCGTCACCCGTCTCTGCACCCTCCTGCTTAAAAAGTTCGGTCGCACTGATTTCGCCACCGTCCTCGCCCCGGCCATGGGCGGCCTCGTCCTCGGCCAGGAAGTCGCCCGCCAGTCCGGGAAGCGTTTCCTCTTCGCCGAGAAGATGAACGACCAGCTCGTGCTGCGCCGCAATTTCAAATTCGCCCCCGGCGAGCGTGTGCTCGTTGTGGAAGACGTCATCACCCGCGGTGGCCGCGTGCAGGAGTGCCTCAACCTCATTACCGCGATGGGCGCTATCCCCGCCGGCATCCTCGTCCTCGTCGACCGCAGCGAAGGCAAAACCGCCTTCCCCATCCCGCACGTCACGCTCCTCGAAATGAGTTTCCCCACCTACGAAGCCGACAAGCTTCCCCCCGCGCTCGCCGCCATCCCCGTCACCAAACCTGGCTCCTGAAAATCACTCGCCTCTCTTCCATCTTCCATTTTCCATCTTCCATTCATTCCCGTCAGTCCCTTTTCATTTTTTCACCTTTAACCTTTTACTTTTCACTCCTCGCCGCCCCCCTTGTTCGACCGCATCGCCATCCTCGGCCCCGGCCTCCTCGGCGCCTCGCTGCTCCAGGCCGCGAAGCGCCGCGGCCTCTGCCGCCGCACCGCCGTCTGGTCCCGCCGGCCCGAAACCCGCCTCAAGTGCGAAACCCAGCCTTGGTGCGACGCCGTCTTCGCTGATGCCGGTGACGCCGTGGCTGAGGCCGATTTCGTCGTCGCCTGCACTCCCGTTGACACCATCGTGCCCCTCTTCGCCCAAATCGCCCCGCGCCTCGCCCACGGCACCCTCGTCACCGACGTCGGCTCCACCAAGTCCCTCATCTGCCGCCACGCCCGCGCCGCGCTCCCGGAAAAAGTGGCCTTCGTCGGCTCGCACCCGATGGCCGGCTCCGAAAAAACCGGCCTCGAACACGCCGATCCCGAGCTCTTCCAGGGTCGCGCCTGCTTCGTCACCCCGCTCGTTGACACTCCCGCGGCCGATGTCGAGCGCGTCGCCCGCTTTTGGAAAGCCCTCGGCATGGAAGTCGCCACCACCACGCCGGAGGCGCACGACGAAATCGCCGCCCACGTCAGCCACCTGCCCCACCTTTTCGCCTCCGCCTATTGCGCGTACCTCAGCACCCGCGATCCCAACTGGATTCACTTCGCCGGCCCCGGCCTGCGCGACACCACCCGCGTCGCCGCCGGCGACCCCGCCCTCTGGAAGGCCATCGCCCTCCAAAACCGCGAGGAAATTCTCCGCGCGCTCGACGGCTTCCAGCGCGAACTCGACCAGCTCCGCGCCGCCCTCCACAACAACCAGCCCTTCCCGCTCCAGCACCTTCTCGAACGCGGCCGCGACTACCGCCTGCGCCTCCGCCCGCTGGGTGAGAAGCCGAAAGAGGGTTGAGTTGGATTTTTACGCGTTGGCGTGATTAAACTTGGCGCGCCCATCCTCGCTGCGCGCTTGATCATTCAGCATTCAGAATTCAGCATTCAGCAATCTCCCGTGCCTTCGCTTCCCGCCATCCTTCCCATCAAGCCCTTCACCGCGCCCGTGCGCGGCACGGTGCGCCTGCCCGGCTCCAAAAGCATCACCAACCGCGCCCTCATCCTCGCCGCCCTTTGCAAAGACCCCGTCACGCTTCAGGGCGCCCTCTTCAGCCGCGACACCGAAATCATGCTCAAGGCCCTCCGCGCGCTGGGCTTCAAAATCGCCGCCAACACCCGCGCCGCGACCATCCGCGTCACCGGCCACCACGGGATAATCCCCAAAGCCAAGGCCCGCCTCGACGTCGGCAATGCCGGCACGGCAGCCCGCTTCCTCACCGCCTTTCTCTGCCTGAAAAAACGCGGCGTCTTCCAGCTCGACGGCGACGAAGCCATGCGCCGCCGCCCCATGAAGGGCCTGCTTGATGCGCTCCGCCAGCTCGGCGCGGAATTCGAGTTCACTGGCGAGCCCCATCACTTTCCCTTCACGCTTAAAACCCACGGCCTGCCCGGCGGCACGGTCGAGGTTGACGCCTCCGCCTCGTCCCAAATCCTCTCCGCCCTCATGATGGTTGCCGAATGGGCGGACGAGATCCTGCACATCAAGCTCCACGGCCCCACCGTCTCCGAGCCCTTTGTGCAGATGACCGCGAAGATGATTCCGAAATTTGCCCACGGTTTCAAACCGCTCATCGACGCCCCGCCCTATCAGGAAACTTATTTCATCGAGCCCGATGCCACCGCCGCCAGCTACTTCGTCCTCCTGCCCGTCGCCACTCTCGGTGCGGCCCCCGGCTACCAAATCGCCGGCCTCGGCGAGCTCACCAACCTCCAGGGCGACATCGGGTTCCTGCCGGTCGCCTCCGCGCTCGGCCTCAAAATCGTCAAAAAACCCGACCACACCGAAATCTCCTCCGGCCCGGCGTACCACGGCCTCAAGCAAAACTTCAACCCCTTCTCCGACACCTTCCTCACCCTCGCCGCGCTGGCCCCGCTGCTCGACGGCCCCACTCACATCTTCGGCATCCGCCACACCCGCAAACAGGAAACCGACCGCATCCACGCGATGGCCACCGAGCTCGCCCGCCTCGGCCAGGGCGTCGCGGAAACCCCCGACCAGGACGGCCTTATCATTACGCCCGATCTCGCCGCCCTCAAGTCCCGCAGCAAAAAGAAGCCCGTCGAAATCGAAACCTACGACGACCACCGCGTGGCCATGAGCTTCGCCATCCTCGGTTCGCACAACCTCCACGCCAACGGCAAGCCCTGGCTCAAAATCAAAAATCCCGCCTGCTGCGGCAAAACCTTCCCGAACTTTTTCGACACCCTCGAAACCCTCCGCAAGCAATCGCTCAAATAATTTTCCTTCTTCGCGCTCTTCGCGTCCTTCTGTTAAAAATTCTTTCTTTCTTTTGTGTCCTCTTCCGCCGCTCCCTTCCTCCTCGTTGCCGTTGACGGCGGCGCCGCCTCCGGCAAGTCCTCCCTCGCCCGCGCCCTCGCCGAACGCTTCAACTTCCTCCACGTCGACACCGGTGCCCATTACCGCGCCGTCACCCTCGCCCTGCGCCAGGCAGATGTTTCACCCGACGACGCCCCCGCCGTGGGCGCCGCGCTCGCCACTCTCCCGCGCGACACCGAAGTCTCCGGTCGCGCCGCCCAACTCGTTCTCGCGGGCCGTGCCGCCGACCCCGCCGCCCTGCGCAGCGAAGACGTGAATGCCCACGTCTCCCGCTTCGCCGCGCTCCCCGCCGTGCGCCAATTTCTCTTTGATTACCAGCGCAGCCAGGCCGCCGTCGCCCGCGCCCGCCACTTCGCCGGCCTCGTCATGGAAGGCCGCGACATCGGTTCCGTCATTTTCCCCGACGCCGACCTGCGCCTCTTCCTCACCGCCGATCCCGCCACCCGCGCCCAACGCCGCGCCGCGGAAGGCCAGGCCGACGCCGTCGCTGAACGCGACCGGCTCGACACCTCCCGCGCCGCCGCCCCGCTCACCTGCCCGCCCGGCGCCACCGTCATCGACTCCTCCGCTCTCACCCTCGCCCAGGTCGTCGCCCGCGCCGCGGCATTGATCGAATCCACCCGCTCCGCGAAAACTCCCTCCGCATGAGCGCTCCCGCTTCCAGCGACAGCGCCCCGCCGCCGTTTCCGTGGTTCTACACGCTCGTCTGGCACGCCGCGCGGGCTTTCTTCCAAGTCGCCGGTCGCGCGGAAATCTCCGGCCTGGAAAACATCCCGCGCAATGGGCCGTTCCTGCTCGCCTCCAACCACGCCAGCTTTCTCGACCCGCCCCTGCTCGGCTGCTCCGTGCCCCGGCCCATTTGCTTCACCCCGCGCAAAACCCTCTGGAACTTCCGCCCCCTCGGCCGCGCGCTCGACCATCTCAAGTGCATTCCCGTGGACCGGGACGACGGCATCGCCATAGGAGTCTTCAAGCGCGTCATCGCCGCCATGGCCAATGGCGACGGCGTGCTCGTCTTCCCCGAGGGCACCCGCACGTTCGACGGCCAGCTCCAGCCGCCCCGCCGCGGTGTCGGCATGCTGGCCGCCAAGCTCCAAGTCCCCATCGTCCCCGCGCGCGTCTTCGGCACCTACGAAACTTTCAGCCGCCGCCAATCCTTCCCCCTCCCGTTCAACCAGCTCGGTGTCACCTACGGCCCGGTTCTTCGCCCCGCCGCGTACGACCCCGGCGCGCGCGATCCCGCCCGCTATGACACCATCGCCCGCCGCGTCATGGACGCCATTGCCGCCTTGCCGCCCCCGTGGGCTTAAAGTAAAATCGCGTTGGACGATAGTTACCTTCGCTCACTCCACTCATCCCTCGAAATTATTTCCCTCTCCTTCGCGTTCTTCGCGTCCTTCTGTTAAAAATTTTCCTCCCCCGTGCCCGCCGCCCTCACCGATCTGCCGCCCCTCCTGCGCGAGCTGTTGGACAGCGGCCAGTTTCGCGACGCCTCCGGCGCACTGCAATCGATCTACGCCAACATTTCCACGGAGGAAGTGCTCGCCCTTTACGGCCTCGTGCGCCAGTTGCGGCCCCGCGCCACCGCCGAAATCGGCTTCGCCCTTGGTGTTTCCGGCCTCGCCATTCTCGGCGCGCTCGAAGCCAATGGCGGCGACTCCCGCCACTACGTCTGCGATCCCTTCCAAACCACGCTCGTCGCCGGGCAGGGCCTCGCGCACGTCCGCCGCGCCGGCCTCGACCACCGCCTCCAGTTTTTCGAGAAATTTCCCGAGGAGGTTTTCCCCACCCTGCCGCCGCTGCAATTCGCCTTCATCGACGCCTCGCACCTCTTCGACCTCACCCTGCTCGATTTCATCCTCGTGGACAAACGCCTCGAAACCGGCGGCGTCGTCGGCTTCCACGACCTGTGGATGCCCTCGCTCAAAAAGGTGGTCCGCTACATCCTCGCCAATCGCGCCTACCGCATCCACCCCGCCAGCCATGCGGCCGGAACGCCGAAGGCCCCATCTGCGTACGAACGTCTCGCCGCTTCCGTTAAAAAAATTCTCGCCGCGCTCCCGCATTCCAACCGCCTCTTCGCCCCCGAAATCCTCCAACCCTGGCCCGGCTTCCGCCTCGGCAATATGGTCTTCCTCGAAAAACTCGCCCCCGACACCCGCGACTGGCGGCACCATGTGGCGTTTTAATGTGAAAAACCGATTGACCGTCGACCGGCAGCCTTGGCCGACAATAGCGGAATCTCACTGACGCAGAGTTTAACCACAGTTCGTTCCGGCGGCGATTAGGCCGATTCATAGAACAGCTGTTTGATGGAAGGCTTGGTTAAAACACGATACTGCCATAGGGTAAGAGAAAACCCGACGATTACGCAGACATAAAATAAGCTGCGCGGAATTTCGCCGATATAAATGCCCATAATTTCAAAATATGTTTTCTTCCCGAAAAAAAGCATCGGCGATAAAACAAACATAATCCAGATAAAGACCAGCGCGAGGGTGCGCCACGCCGGCCGATAGCGCAGCAGACCGAAACAAATGGGTATGCCGAGTACGCCAAAATCCAGCATGAAAGAGTTGTGGAATAGTAAAATGAAAAACCTCAGGACCGAAGAAACCCCGGACAGCAAAAAAAGATACGCCACGATCTTCAGCTTTAGCGGTGTGGGTTCTTTTCGCATATCGGGACGGCTCCTAACCGGTCGTTTATCTGCAACATTTTTGACCACGTTTCGCAACGAAATTGCGTGCGTGATTTCACCCCCCGCCACTCACTCGTTCCCAACCCTCCACACCGCCCGCCTTAACCCGCATCAGCGGATGGCACTCCGGCAACTTCTTCTCCCTGCTCCACTTCTTCCAAACTTCCGGACTTCTCGCCGCCAGCTTGCGCCGCAAATGCTGCCACTCAAACTCGAGTTGGCCGGCGTTTACCGGGAGGCGCGCCTTCGTTCGCTCCCGTCCAATCTTGCGCCCGTCAAACTGATACCCCCGCCGCACCGCTTCCGCATAAGCTCCCGCGAGATAAGTCGCGATGGCCGCCACTGGCGACGCGTGCAATCGAAATCGCTCCAGTTGCGGATGTTGCCGGTAGCCCTTCGTTTTCCCGCGCAACACCGCCTGCGCCAGCAGTCCCTCGCGCCACAGCGCGACCAACCCCTGCGCGTCGAGATATTTCGGGTGCAAGGACCAGAGTCGCATGGGATTTTTGCCTCGCAATCATTTCCCATCACCCGGCTCACGCCCCCGTCAACTCGGCGAACAACCCGTCCGCCGTCTTCACCGCCTTCTCCAGCTTCTCATCCATCACCGTGAAGTGCCCCATTTTCCGGCCCGCGCGCGGCTCGCCCTTGTCGTAGAGATGCAGCTTCACCCGCGGGTCGCGCAGCAGTTTGCCCCAGTCCGGCGCTTGCCCGTCCCTCCACAAATCGCCCAGCAAATTGACCATCACCGCGGGCCGCAGCAAATCCGGCGCGCCCAGCGGCAGCCCGGCCGTGCAACGAATCTGCTGCTCGAACTGGCTCGTGACGCAGGCGTCGAACGTATAATGCCCGCTGTTGTGCGGCCGCGGCGCGAGTTCATTCACCAGCAGTTTCCCGTCCGCATAAAACAGTTCCACCGCCAGCAAACCGACGACCCCGAGCGTCTCCGCGATTTCCCGCGCCAGCGCCGCCCCCGCCCGCTGCGCCCGCTCCGGCAGCCGCGCCGGCGCGATGCTCCGGTGCAAAATATGGTTCCGGTGCTCGTTCTCCGCCATCGGGAAAACCGCCGTCGCCCCGTCCGCCCCGCGCGCGATGATCACCGAGCATTCGGCGTCAAAATGTATCCACTTTTCCACGACAAGCGCGCCGCCGCCCAGCACCTGCCACAAATTCGCCCACGCCTTGTCCCCGGCCGCCGGGGCCGCCGTCAGCTTCATCTGCCCCTTCCCGTCGTAGCCGAACGCCGCCGTCTTCAGCACGCACGGGTAGCCCACCGCCGCCACCGCCCGCGCCAGCCCCGCCGCCGAATCCGCCAGCGCAAACGCCGCGCACGGAAACCCGTGCTTGCGCAAAAATTCCTTCTCCCGCCGCCGGTTCTGGCAGGTCTCCAGCACCCGCGCCCCCGGCCGCACCGGCACCACCTTCTCCAGCGCCCGCAGGGTGTCCGCCGGGATGTTCTCAAATTCCAGCGTCGCCGCCGCGAGGCCCTGGGCAAACGCCGCCAGCGCTTGCTTATCGTCCCAGGGCGCGGCAAAGGTCTCGTCCGCCGCCGCCGCCGCGCAGCAATCCAGCGCCGGGTCGTACACGCGGAACCGGTAGCCCAGCCGCCGCCCCGCCAGCAGCGCCATCCGCCCGAGTTGGCCGCCGCCGAGCATCCCCAGGGTCGCGCCCGGCGGCGTCATGCGAAGTTTTTTGCTCATGGTTCGGTTGTATTTAAGTTTTGGATACGTCCGCCGGCGGGAGCACAATCGGCGCGGGCGGGCCGCCCACCTTGGGCTGCCGGTTCAGCACCGTCACGTCCAGCACGGCCAGCACCCGCGCCATCCACTCGCGCACATGGCTGCGGCTGATGAACGGCTCCGCGTCCGGCGCGGCGCAGCCCACGGCGTCCAGCCCCCAGTGCCGCGCCAGAAACACCGCCCGGTAAAGATGAAATTTCTGCGTGACGATGACCAGCCCGTCCACCCCGAAAACCTCCCGCGCCCGCGCCATCGAGTCCAGCGTCCGGTAGCCCATCGGGTCCTGCGTGATCGCCGCGGCTGGCACGCCCCGCGCCCGCAGGCCAGCCCACATGTCCCGCGCCTCGTCGTAATCCGGCGGTTCGCTGCCGCCCGACACAATCCAGTGCTGCACCTTCCCCTCCTGGTAAAGCAGCGCGGCGGTGTCCAGCCGCTCCGCCATCTCCAGCGAGCCCGGATCCGTGCCCAGCACCAGCCCCACTGCCCGGCTCGAGCCGACCCCGCTGGTCGGATAAATTCGCCCCGCCTCCATCGTCATCATCCACTCATTCAGCGCCAGCGTGCCCACCGCCACCAGCGCAACCAGCATCGCCGGCCACCCCAGCACCTTGCGCCAATGGCGATAAAACCAGGAGCGATGGTCTACGGCACGCAAAACGCTCATGATAATCGCAAAATTAAAATGCCACCGCTCCCTTACTTCAGCGGGCCGCCCGCCAGCACCGCCGCCGTTTGCCGCTGCCGGTATGCCACCAACCGCGCCCGCAAGC
>Ga0206873_1089_pt3 | contig 23355 bp, 22 predicted proteins | sample Alteio_BWOrgCont_11_FD_152631 | JGI IMG/M metagenome (GOLD analysis project Ga0206873, IMG submission 152631) | Enriched cells from forest soil in Barre Woods Harvard Forest LTER site, Petersham, Massachusetts, United States -... | ecosystem: Environmental > Terrestrial > Soil > Temperate forest >...
GCCGATTGTGATTGGTCAGGCGTGTGAGTTTGACTACTCTGGCTCGCAGGCGTGCCGGGCCTTGATGGCTGAAGGCTATGAGGTGGTGCTGGTTAATTCGAACCCAGCAACTATTATGACGGACCCGAATCTGGCGACCAGTACGTATATCGAACCCATCACACTGGAAATTGTTACCAAAATTATCGAAAAAGAGCGTCCCGATGCCATTTTACCCACCATGGGCGGGCAAACGGCACTAAATATTGCGTTTCAATTACATGAGGCGGGCGTATTGGCGCAGTATAATGTCGAGTTGATTGGGGCCAACTTTGAAGCCATCCGCGTGGCCGAGGATCGTGAGGCGTTTAAAGCCATGGTGGCCAAATCAGGGCTCGGAATTCTGCAATCTGAAACGGTCAAGAATTTGGAAGAAGCCCAAAGAGTAGCCTACTCACTTGGATATCCCTTGATTATTCGGCCGTCGTTTACCCTGGGCGGTTCCGGCGGCGCAGTCGTCTTTAGCGAAAAAGAGCTGGCAGGTGCGATTTCCCACGGGCTGGGGCTTTCTCCGATTGGTGAAATCCTAATGGAAGAAAGCGCGCTCGGGTGGAAAGAATATGAATTCGAAGTGATGCGCGATGCCAAAGACAACGTGGTGATTGTCTGTAGTGTCGAAAACGTCGACCCGATGGGTGTCCATACAGGAGACAGCGTAACAGTGGCACCGGCGCAGACGTTATCGGATAAGGAATATCATATCCTGAGAAACGCGTCTATTGAGATTATTCGCGGCGTGGGCGTGGATGCCGGCGGTTGCAATATTCAATTTGCGGTTCATCCCAAAACAGGCCGAGTGGTCGTCATTGAAATGAATCCACGGGTATCTAGAAGTTCTGCGTTGGTGAGTAAAGCGACCGGCGTACCGATTGCCAAGATTTCTGCTAAATTGGCCGTCGGGTTTACCTTGAATGAAATCCCGAATGACATTACTAAAAACACCCCCGCCTGTTTTGAACCGGCGATTGACTATGTCGTGACTAAGATTCCGCGGTTTTCGTTTGAGAAATTTCCAGGCGCAATCGATGAATTATCTCCCCAGATGAAGTCCGTGGGTGAAGTGATGGCGATTGGTCGCACGTTTCAGGAGTCTTTCCAGAAAGCCTTGCGGGGATTAGAAATTGGTCTGGACGGGTTTCGATTTTCCGGTGTGGATGTCAGTCGAACTGCTTTACTGGAGAAGCTTTCCAAACCTTCCTCGGATCGCCTAATGTGGATTTATACTGCGATGCAACAAGGATTTTCTATGTTGGAATTGCATCAGTTGACCGGATTTGATCCCTGGTTTCTGGAAAACATGGCTGATTTAATCGTTACAGAAAGAACTTTAAATACCTATAATCTAGAGACTCTACCTAAATTATTGCTTCAAAAAGCCAAACAGCAAGGGTTTAGCGATCGCCAAATTGCAGCACTCCTTTCTGAGAAAAAAACTGAAACAGATATTTTTGAGCATCGTCAAAAAGAAAACATCACACCTGTGTTTAAATCCGTGGATACCTGCGCCGGTGAGTTTGAAGCCTACACGCCTTATTTCTACAGCACTTATGACGGCGTAGAAACTGAAATTCCACCCTTAAATAATTCGAAAGAACGAGTTGTGATTTTAGGCGGTGGTCCCAACCGGATTGGGCAAGGCATTGAATTTGATTACTGCTGTTGCCATGCAGCATTCACACTTCGAGATAGTGGCTATGAAGCAATTATGGTGAATTCCAATCCGGAAACGGTTTCAACCGATTACGACATTAGCGACCGGCTTTATTTTGAGCCCTTGGTACCGGAAAACGTGTTGAATATTTTGCGCCAAGAAAAACCGCTCGGTGTCATTGTGCAATTGGGAGGGCAAACGCCTTTAAAACTGGCCGAACATCTGAAAAAAGCAGGCATTCCTATCTTAGGAACCTCGGCAGAAAGTATTGATTTGGCTGAAGATCGAGACAAGTTTGGTCATATTTTAAAAGACTTGAGTCTCAAAGCACCTCAATCCGGCATTGCCCGCTCGGAAGTTGAAGCCTTGGCCGTTGCACAAAAAATCGGATACCCTCTCATTGCACGCCCCAGCTACGTATTGGGTGGACGTGCCATGAAAATCTTTTATAACGAGTCCAGCTTAAAAATCTATCTGTCTGAAGTGGTGCGGGTAGAACCGGATTTCCCTGTACTGATTGAACGGTTTTTAGAGGATGCTCGCGAAATTGATGTCGATGCGATTTCCGATGGTGAAGACACTCATATTGGCGCCATTCAGGAACACATTGAGCACGCCGGTGTGCACAGTGGAGACAGCTCTTGCGTGCTGCCGTCGCAACATCTTTCTGATGAAATCTTGGCAGAAATTATGGAATCAACCGCTCAATTGGCAAAAGCGCTCAATGTCCAAGGGCTTTTAAATATTCAATTTGCCCTGCAAGGCGAAACTTTGTATGTGCTGGAAGTCAATCCCAGGGCCAGTCGAACGGTGCCTTTTGTCTGTAAGGCGACCGGTCAACCTTTAATTCAGTGGGCCGTAGAAATCATGCTCGGCAAAAAACTAAGAGACATCATTCCCTCCCCCAGGCAATTTCATCATGTGGCTGTGAAAGTGCCGGTGTTTCCGTTTATCAAGTTCAAGGAATCGGATCCAAAACTCGGCCCAGAAATGCGCAGTACGGGCGAAGTGATGGGCATCGACGCGAATTTCCCAATGGCCTATGCCAAGGCACAAATCGCCGCAGGTTATAAACTACCAATGGGTGGACGGATATTTATCAGCGTCAATGATTTTGATAAGCCCAAAGTATTGGAAGTCGCCCGGCGATATATGCAATTGGGATTCAGTTTAACGGCCAGTCAGGGAACTGCGATTTATTTGCAAACACAAGGTGTGGAAGTGTCCCCGGTCAATAAAAAACATGAAGGCTCTCCGCATTGCGAAGACTTGATTCTGCAAGATCAGGTTCAGTTGGTGATTAACACCCCGATTGGAGAAGAAGCCTTAAACGATGATTCTTATATTCGAAAAGCGGCGGTGATTAAAAATATCCCGATGGCCACGACAATTACCGGTGCACTGGCCTTGGCTGATGCGATTGAAGCCGTGAAACAACACGGCTTTGCCGTCAGAAGTATCCAGTCTTATTTGTCAGAAAAACCCGAACCTTCGCTGGCCAACGCTTAGAATAATAAAGATTTTCTTAAGCATATCAAAATACTTCTTTTAATTGTTTTTATAATTATAGGACAGAGGAAATTCAACGACATTGGCAAGGAGACATAAATCATGAGCGTAGATTCAATTTCCGTAGCACAACCCCAACAAATATCCGGTGGGTCTGATAATAGCCCCATTTCCGGTGGAAGCAATATAACACCCCCCAATGGTTTTGGTGCATTGACGGGTGGGCTAGGTAGCAGTCTGGATAAAGCGGTCACTTTAAACCCAGGTATCCCGAACGATGGTAAATCTACGGTAAAACCAGCAGATAGCACTCCAAATTCAGAGGCTAAAAAGCCTGACGATAAAAAAACCGAGGAAGACAAAAAGAAAGAGCAAGAAGAAACCGATGAGGCTGATAAAAAAATCAACACACTGTCCAAGCAGTTAAAAGATTTAAGAGATTTTCTGCTCGGTTCAAAAAAATCCGGTGATACTTCTCCAAACCCTGTCACTCCCAGCAGAAAAAAAGATGACTCAAAAGATCCATTTGGTGAAGAACGTAATATTTCTGGCGGCGCTAACGCACCGGACGATGAAGGTCGCCGAGGAGGCGGTGGTGGTGGCTGTGGCAACGGAGGTTGTGGCGGAGCCGGTAAAGGTCAAAAAAGAGGAGGAAGTCGCTCCTCAGCAGGAGGTGGCAGCCGTGGTAGAGGTGAAGGGTCAGAGGACGGTGGTAATGACCGTGTTTCTCGTGATCAGAACTTTAAATTAGATGACGGACCTAAAACCCCAGGTTTCAAAGCACCACAAGAGGCAACGTTGAGTCAGAAAATTGCAAATCTTACAAATGCTTTAAAAGATCCTGAGCTAGACCCCAAATTACGTGCAGCCGGGGAACAAATGCTGGCAGAACTTCTAAAGCAACAGCAAGCTGAAGAACAACAAAAGGCTCAAGCAGACGCAAACAAAACTAACCCAACAAAAGATCAACAACAACCAACAACAACACCATCTGCTGGCTAATAAATTAACTTTCAAATTTCATTGAGGCACACAAAGGAAGGATGGCGACAGCCATGGGAATGGACATACAATCTGCACAACCTTATAACGAGTATCGTCCAACGGATTCTTCGGATGAAAATAAGTCTTCTGACGATTCTGTAAACTCGACTGCGCCTTCTTCTTTTGCCGGGTTTAAACCCAATAATCAGCCTCCGGTGATGACCACAGACCTTGGCGGCATCCCTAACAGATCTCCAATGACAACAGCAGGACCCAAAGCAAATCCTCCAAAACCAGATAAAAAACCGGAGGATAAAAGTCCAAAGAATCCTCAGGCCAACCGCTTAGACAAGATAAACGAACTGCAAAAACAAATGGACGAAATAAAACAATCCATGGGTTTGAGTAAAGGAACCAATCCATCAGCCGGTACAAAAACTTCACCTAACGAATGGCTAAAGCGGGTAATGAACGGCCTGCCTGATAAAATTTCGGCTTTTGGTCAAGGGATGGTGAGCCCGTTTAAGAAATTGTTGAATCAATATTCACAACGGTTCGGACTGCAAAATGTCAAATGGCCACCTAACATGTTATTTAGCGGCTCATCTGGCGTACCCAACCATGTGGGTTATATGGATATGCCCGGACCTGGGGCTCGATCTTTTGGAACACGAGCGCTTTGTGACAGCTTAAAAAATCCTAACAATAAGGACTTTATCACCGCGTTTGATAAAATTGCAGGTAAAAATATCGCCATGGGTGGGTTAAGCGAAACCCCTCTCTATTGGATGAAAAATCCAAGTGGAGAAAGATTACAAGATAGTCCTTTTAATATCACGGCGCCGGAAGACAACAAATTCAATACCAAGCATCTATTTTTAGGTGTCCCTGGCCATGGGCCAGTATCTACGTTTCAAAACGGGATGAATGAGATGGCCAATATTTGGAAAAATAAATTCAACGCCTCGACGATGGTCTTAAATGGAGGGCATGCCAAAGAAGGAGATTTGGATCGGGTATTTAGTCAACTGTCTTCTCATATTGCCAAAAATCCCAATCAACCCTTTACTTTAACACTCGCAAATGACACCCATGGCGGAAATCAGCAAAGAGGGTTCAGTACACTCAATATGGATGAAGCAGGCCTGAAACGTTTATTGAATAAACATTTTGCCAAACTGCCCAACGTCGGTATTTATTTCTTCAACAGCTCCTGCTATAGCGGCAGAAGCGTGTGCTCGTGGAGTTAAAAAATCTGGTGCGTCCACTGCGACTCGAACGCAGGACCTATCCCTTAAAAGGGACTTTTTGGACTCAACAGCTTTAAATAACCTTGAACGTGAATGTATGAAAATTTTAACATATAACAGTGTTTTAGACAATTGTATGTGACAAAGTAATGTAGTAAAATTTAACTACGTTCAAACAAGTTGCACTTACATTGCACTTACAAAATGGGGAACCCTATGCAAACCAGCATAACGAATCGGACAGTAAACTCAGTGGAACCCAAAGAAAAACCCTTTGAAATCAGGGATACTACTTTAAAGGGGCTTATATTGCGGGTACAACCAAGCGGTTCAATGTCTTATTATTTGGAGTATGGCCGGGGCAAGCGGGTCAAAGTTGGGCGAGCAGACGCCATTACTCCGGTTGAGGCAAGAGGACTTGCCCGTTCCATTTTGGCAAAGTCTTATGACGGAAAAGATCCTGCGGCGGATCGTCGCGAGAGTAAAGAGTATACGTTAGAATCATATTTGGATGAGGTTTATCAACCATGGGCTGACGCTCACATTCGCACTTCCAAAGCTACTGTTCAAAGGACTAAGAAGGCATTCTCGACCTTCCTTAAGAAAAATATGGATGAAATTACGCCTTGGTTAGTTGAGAAATGGCGTTCTGAAAGACTCAAAAAGGGAATCAAAGCCTCCACCGTCAACCGAGAGCTTACAGATCTAAAATCTATGCTGGCTAAAGCCGTTCAGTGGGGACTCTTAAAGACCCATCCGCTTGCAGGTGTCAAGCGTTGTAAGGTAGATTCTTCAGGCAGTATCCGATTTTTAAGCCCTGCTGAAGAAAATAAGCTGCGTGAAGCCTTGGATGACCGCGAGAAAAAAATCAGAAATGGCCGTACCAGTGGAAATCTATGGTTAGAAGACCGTGGCCGTGCGTTACGCCCATCTTATGAAGGCAAGCAATTTGTCGATCATTTGAAACCTATGGTTATTCTGGCTATGAATACAGGCTTACGCAGGGGAGAGTTGTTTAATCTGCAATGGTCAGATGTGGATTTGACACAATTAAATCTCACCGTCAGAGGGGATGGGGCTAAAAGCGGACAAACTCGACACATCCCCTTGAATAAAGAGACAATAGAAGTTTTAACCGGCTGGAAGGCGCAAGCAAACGATCTGGATGGGCTTGTGTTTCCTAGTGATGGCGGTAAACCCTTTGATAACATCCGTAAGTCATGGGCAAACCTCATCAAAGACGCTAATAAAAAGGGGGTAGATCTTAGTGACTTTAGGTTTCATGACCTCAGGCACCATTTTGCAAGCCGTTTGGCCATGTCTGGCGTAGATTTAAACACAATTAGAGAGTTATTAGGCCACAGTGATTATAGTTTGACCTTACGGTATAGTCACCTTGCCCCTGAACATAAGATGGCAGCCGTTCAGAAGCTGACTAAAACCTATGCTCAATCAGCTTCAAAGCCTTTACAAAAACGCAGACATGCCCAATAAAGGGAAAAAACGAGGAAAGAAGAAAGAAACTTTCTCTCAAGACAAAGTTTCACTAATTCAAAAGATGGGAATCCCTGATGGATTAGAGTTTTCTGAAGCAGATATTTCTTTGTTTATAAGTGAGGTTAGAAATAAGACTCGTCATGCCCCTAGATGCTCAATATTTCTTATTCTTGCACTCTTACAACAGCTTAAAACTAACAAAGACGAGCTATCACAGTGGTTTTCAGAATGTTTCGAGGATCTTTTGTACAAACCTGGAATGACTGCTGATCAGGCATTGAAAATAGTTCGTAGGGTAGGACGTCCCTTAGGTAGATTAGATGAGTATATTGACCCTTATATTTGTTACAAACACTTACGAGAAAAGGATAAGCAAGCTAAGATTGATGAAAAAGTGTCTAATGAAGAGGCTTTGGCAATAGTTGAAAAGATTTTTGCGAATTCTAAATTTTCAACTTGGCTTAAGGAAAAAACAAAAGAGGGTCGATCAGAAACATTTCGAGTTGTTTTCAACGATCCCGATAAAGTTAAGAGAATCGAAACCTCAATTGAGGTCAAAAAATCAACTATCGTAACACTACCCGATGGTAGCGAAATGATATGGTGGTCCGAAAATGATGTTTTGAAGCGATATGGATTACTTGGAAAATAATTCCAATAATTATTACTGTGACAGTTTTTAATAAATCATCCAATATAAGCGAATAGCTTTGAACGCAATAAACCTAAAGGAAGGCTATTCGCTATGAACAATTTGTTAAACGAGTACCAAGCTGCGGATTTACTTAATGTCTCTCGTTCGTCTATGGCCCAATGGAGAATGAAGGGAATCGGGCCTGCATTTTTGAAACTCAATAAAGCTGTCAGGTACAGGCTTGATGAATTAGAGGCATGGATAAACGCACGTCAAAGGCAAAATACTATTAATTTAAAGGGCAGAACTCCTAAAACACAAAGGGAGTAGGTAGATATGAAAATCAAACCTTACTCCCAGCTAAAGCGTACAAAAATTCTACTCTTACATAGCCGGAAAAGCAAGTTTTCAGGCTCTATAAGATTTACATTTAAGCTGTATAAATTTAGAAGGCAATTCTAAATGACTACTAAACTTGAGATTTTACTCAGTTATACACTAAGAGGATGGCCTCTTTTTCCCCTGCATTATCCATTGTCAAATGAAAAATGTTCTTGTGGTAAGCCCGATTGCACAAGTTTGGGGAAGCATCCCCGAACGGGGCATGGCTTTAAAGATGCCAAAAAAAATGAAGGATTTATCAGGGAATGGCATAAAACTTGGCCAAATGGTAACTACGGGATGCCCACAGGTCAAATATCGGGTGTTGTTGTATTAGACATCGATGGGGATAAAGGCGGAGAGGATTCTTTAGCTCAGTTAATTGCAGAAAATGGTTCTTTGCCAATTACACCGGAGTCACTAACTGGAAACGGTCGACATATTTTGTTTAAGGCCCCTAAAGAAAAGATTGGAAACAGGGCTAATATTAAACCCGGATTAGATTTTAGAGGCGATGGCGGCTACATCGTAGTTCCCCCCAGCCGCCATCGTAATGGAAAAACCTATGAGTGGGAGGTAGAACATCACCCTGATGACATAGAGTTAGCTGAAATGCCAGACTGGTTGCTCAAACTTGTTCAAAACCCAAAAGGCGAATCTCTGCAAAGTCAGTCAAACGGGAATATAAGGCCAGTTAAAAATGGTAAAGGTATTTTAAAAGCGGCTTGTGATCGAATTTCTCAGACAAAAGAGGGGTACAGAAACGATACTCTCAATAAAGAGGCGTTCACGTTAGGAGGTTATTTGCCCCATGGCATTTTGAAACGAGAAGAGGTAGAAACGGCACTTTTAACCGCTGCTCAGGCAACCGGATTAAAAGATGATGAAATCAAAAGTGCTATAAAATCAGGGTTAGATGCAGGTTTTTTGAAGCCGTTGAACCTATCTCAGAACGGTATTAGAAAACCAATTAGGCTTGAAATAGGGTCAAACGTAGAAATTGCGGAATATGTGCTTGAAAAGATTCAGAAAGAACACGGCGAAATTGTCTACGATAGCGCCAAAGTCTATTATTGCGGTAAAGATAATGTTTGGAGGCCTTTTTCAGATACAATCATACGCCGATACATCCGGGAATTGGATGGACACAGCTACAATTCAACTCGTATTAAGCTCAGTCAGCATAAAATAAAGGACATACTAGCAATATTTTTGGATATTATTAAGGATGAAGGTTTCTTTCAGGCCGCCCCTAAAGGCATAGCCTTTAAAGATACTTTCTTTTTTATAGATCAAATCGGGAATGCTCAAACCGAAGAACTTCAGCCGAACCATCAGGTAAGGTTTCAATTTGACGTTCCAATTGAAAACTGGCAGAAAGACGGAAAAATACCAGAAGATTCTCTACTATCGAAGCTCCTAAAAGGGTGTTTTAAGGAAGATGAGGACCAAGCAGCTAAAATCCTTTTCTTAAGCGAATTAGCCGGATGTGTTTTGTTTGGACTATCTCATATTGTTAAAAAAATGGTTTTATTTATTGGTCCAACAGCCCGTAACGGTAAAAGTACCATATTGACGTTATACAGAAGTCTTTTACCGGAGTGGTTAATTGCGTGTATTCCTATAAGCAAGCTGAATGACGAAAAGATGCTTGCCCAATTATGCGGTGTGTTATTGAATACTGCGGATGAAATCAGCAGTATTGAAAGGGTCGGGTCAGACACTTTAAAAGCTTTAATTACGGGAGACCCTATAACTGCCCGATCCGCATACAAAGACCCTCTTACATTTGTTTCACAGGCTATGCTTATATACGCTGGTAACACACTTCCAAGGGTTTCGGATGGCTTAGGGCCTGCTATACAACGGCGTGTCGTGATTCTTGAGTTTAACCGAGCAATTCCAATAACCGAGATAATTCCTGATCTGGCCGAAAAAATTATACGAAATGAGATGCCATTGCTGTTATCGTGGGCAATAGACGGTGCAATAAGGATTATAAAACAAGGTGGATTTAACATCCCACCATCGTCTCTAAATGCAATGACAGAATGGGTTGACGAGGCTGATCCAGTAGCAGCATGGCTTAATACCGTAAAAACGGAGAGTTCTGATGATAGGGTTTTGACCGCCGACGCATACACTCATTTTCAAAATTGGGCAAATCGGCAAGGTATGTATTTACAGAAAGTTCCTTCTCAACGGACTTGGAAAGACCGATTAAAGCAAAGCGGCTTTGTTCCCAAACCACATCGAGAGGGTGTAAAAGTGTTTCGAGGATTTAATTTTATGAAACTGACGGAGGGAAGCTAGCCAATGTAACACCCGTAACAAATATGTAACTTACTTGATTGACCCATGGGGCAGGTGGGGTGGGGGTGTAACAAATGTAACACTTATTTTTTAAAAAGAGTTACATAGAAAAAGATATAGAAGGCTCCTAAGCGTAATAGCCCCATATATAAGGTAAGCCCCTAAAAACCAGTTACAACAGTTACATCCACACTCCACCTGTATTTACCCCCTATACACTGATGTTACTTTGTAACACCTATATAATGAAATAAAAATCAGAAAGGGTTTTTATGATGCCAGAAAATAGACTTGAAACCTCGAATACTACTGAGCTTGATGGGGCAAACCACCTTCCAGTAAAGGAGAAATCTATAAGTAAGCCAAAACCTAAAATTACATCTTCCCCTCTAAACGACCCTAGCCCAATGTCTATTAGAATTACGGCTAAGTTATGGAAAATGACACCAAGAGAAGCAAGAAGGAGCTTGCAGAAAAGACTGGCTTTCTATGGTCCTAAGACACCTATAGAGCATTATATATGGTCTAACCTTATAATTAGTGAATTTCAACACTATCTATTACTGGAAAGTCTTTTGAATAGCACATTTCCCTCGGTTGATAACCTTGTCTCGATGAGTGACCGTCTGGGGACAAATCAACGGAAATGGCTTGATATGCTTAAAAGTGAAGACTCTAAAGAAGGATTAGAAAAACACATAAAATTTGAATATTTCCATCGTACCCCCTCCCTCCTGCTAGAAAATAACGAGCAAAAAATAGGCCAACGCTTGAACAGTTTAACCCACGGCGTCAGAAGTGAGATAATCCCCCAACTGTTAGCCGAAGAATTTTCGGCTTTAAATAACCAAATAGAGAGTTGAATTCTTTCTAACCGCCACAGACCTTACAGGGAATACCACCGCGCCGGATTGCTTCAGATAAGGGGATATAAATGCAGTTTCGGGTGCATCTTTGTGCCCATTCACACGAAGGCTTATGATATTTAAAGGTGTTTGTATTAAACATCACCATCTCTTCTTTTGCGGGTGCCGAGGTCGTATGCTTGCTCTGGGATGCAGATGCAAAATTAGGCGCGATGAACTGACCACAAATGCCTGCTAAAACCAGAAAAATCGCTAGATAAGCTGAGAGCAAGTTATTTTGCAGGTACTTCATTTTGTACCTCTCTTCCAGTAATTCTCGTATACGTCTGCGCTATCGGTGGTTGATTGGTAGCACAAGAAAAGCCTTCTACATCCGTACACTTTCCATCTATCCAATGCGCCGTAATCTTTCCTGTCGGTTCAAAAATCAATTCCTCTTTCCCTGGCAGAAACACGGTTATTAAAGTTAAAGGACAGTGCTTCATTTCTGGCCCACACTGGGTATCATAAGCATAGTGATATAAAATAACAGGGTCCTTATCTATCGAATAAGCAACCCCCATCAAGTGGCCATTTGACGTATATTCAAGCATCGGACACGTTCCATTGTCTCTGTCCATACGTGTTACGGTGTAGTAACCACGACTCAAGTCAACGTCTATAAACCCAACTTCTCGAAAGCCCAAACCAGAAGGGAGCGTGACGCTATCCTGACCGAGTTTGAGCATTGTAATGTTTTGCGTGTACTTTGGGGTCCGTTTCAGAATATCCACTCAAGTCAGACCACTTCTTGACGTTGGAAAACACCTCTGCCCGTAACTTCTTTATATCCGTCTGTTGAGGTAAATCTGCCGACACCTGGGCATTTAGTAAAAATAGAATTGCTAACAAGCTCATTTGTCGGTATACCATTTTTAAACTCTCCTAAATGCTGCTAAGCGGTATGTCTTTGTAATAACCTTTAAAGAAGGATAAAAGCCATGAAAGAAAATAAATTAAATTGAGTTTCCATTTCATTCCATTTTTAATCTGTGTTAATTCTTGTAAACCCATACTTACATCAGATCCGAAAGAATCATAATCTTTCGATTGTTTATAGAGTCTTATCGCCATGTTTGCATTTTTTATAAACCTCGGCAAGTCATTTAACAGCCCACCATATGTCATAGCCCGAAAATGATAGGCTTGTGCACATTTTGAATCATATTGCACTGCTGTATGATAGCTTAAAAGAATGGTCCCCAGAGTTAAGGTATCAATATCATCTCTACGTAAATCTAGGGCAATGGCGAACCCATAATAAGCCCACGCTAAAGCAAAACGTTCTTCTAATTTAGTCGCCTGAAGGAATTCTCTGGCAGCCTCCAAGAATTTCGTCAGCTTGAGTAATATCTTTCCTTTTACCAGATGATAGGAAGCGTTATTAGGGCTAAGCTCAATGGCCCTCTCAACGTCATCCAAGGCAGACTCAGGATCTAGATTAGTTTTAAGACCAGCGGCACCCATATAATATTCTTCTGTACCTTCTTTTAGCTTAAATTGCTCGGTTAAAATTTTGTGTAAAGCTTCTAAATACTCGGCTTTGTCTTTATCCATTTTGCCAGCGTCATTCATTTGCAATCCCAATTCATTGTGGTATCAGTGGCGGCAATGGTCTGTTTTCTCGGAGTTGCCGAGTCTGATTGTTCGTTGCATCTATTTGGAGAGCTTGGTTAATCTGATTTTTGTAATCCGCAGTCTTCTGATTTTCAATCTGTCTTACTTGCATATAACAGGCCATTTTATCTGTACTTAAGCTTTGACACCCCTTTATTTCGTTTTCAAAAGTCAACTTGCGCCTAGCCCAATAGTTAGCCGTATCCTCTTGCGCTTGATCATTTTTACCCCCTGAAAATAGGCCTTTGTAATAGATATGATAGGTTGTATAAAATTCGGACCATTGAGGGGCAAGCGGATCTGATACCGGCGCTGGGGCTATAGTTTCTTTCTGTATCTGACCTTGAACTTGATCGGGGGTTTTTGGTGGAGGTTGTATATTATCCGCCCAGACTATACCACCCAGTAGGAATAAAGCCAGAAGCCATCTCATAGCATATCGTCCTCAACACGGTTACTAAACAAAATGGCCATCCATAAATGGATAGCCGGGAGTTTGAAAACCGCAAATGGACGGTCGCGGCACTCTTTAGCCGAGGGCCTGGACATACAGTGCCGCCCCCCGGCTAAAAACCGGAAAGACGGCATCTGTTTATGGCAAGATGCGAGCCACCATTTGCGGGGTTTCAAAGCCCCGATTACAGCTTTTGGCTGCAACAAAAGAAGGATATCTTAAAATGCCTTAAATGCCAACTATACTATACTTATAATAATATATATATTTTCTGAAGTTTTTTACAAATAACTAGTAAGAATGTGCCTTCAGCGCCCTTATGGGAGTCCCAATGCTAACTATGTACTCGAGAAATTTTGTCAACTGTACTATCATGTAAAAAGGAGAATCGTTAAGCTTAGGTTAATAACTAATGTATAAATATAAAGAAAATTTTGATATTGATTTACCAACTACTAATGAAGATTTGTGTAATTTAAATTGGATACGTTCAAAAAAGTGGCCTTTTATTAAGGTTGAGGCTAATAGACAATGTTCATTAGTGGATTTATTTTCCGGTTGCGGTGGGCTTTCTTTAGGGGTATGGGAAGCAATGCGCTCACATGGATATAGTATTAATATACAAATGGCCTTAGATATTTCCTCGTATGCCTTAGAGGTCTATCAGAATAATTTTAAATTATCAGATAGCAAAGTAGTCAATGATGATATCGCTGCTCTTTTAGATGGAACTTTTGGTAAGAAATTGAATAAAGTAGAAGCTAAACTTAGAGACCAATTTATTGATTTGGACATTCTTGTGGCTGGCCCACCTTGCCAAGGGCATTCCGATTTGAATAACCAAACACGTAGAAAAGATCCAAGAAATGCTCTTTATCTAAAAGTAATAAGATTTGCAGAAATTACTAAGCCGAAAATTATATTGATTGAGAACGTTTCTACAGTTATACATGATAAGGGTGAAGCTGTAAATCAAAGTCAAAAAGCATTAGAAGCATTAGGATATTTTACAAAGGAAATCCTCATTAATACTCTTGATTTTGGTTTACCTCAAAAACGTAAAAGACATATACTTTTAGGCATACTATCTCAAGATTATAAGAATTCTATATTTGAAATACCTACAAGGAGTCGAGAGACAAATTTATCAGAATATATTTGGGATTTAATAGACGAATATCAAGAAAAAGAGAGTATATTTAATACTCCTTCGGGGATGTCCGAGGAAAATCAGAAAAGAGTACAATACTTATTTGATAATGACCTTTATAATCTCCCTAATAAAAAAAGACCAACTTGCCATAAAGACAAGAAACACAGTTATATTTCTATGTACGGGAGACTCCATTGGGAAAAACCTGCCCAAACTATTACTAGTGGTTTCGGCTCAATGGGACAAGGTAGGTTTATTCATCCTTCAAGAAAAAGAGTTATTACACCACATGAAGCAGCAAGAATTCAGGGATTTCCAGATTTTTATGATTTTACCTCAGTAAAATTAAGAACGGCCTTACATGAAATGATTGGAAATGCGGTCCCTCCAATAATTTCTGCGACCCTTATATCCCGCCTGTTAAAAGAAAAATTCATATAAGAAATATTGAGAGGTCATTATGAGTTTTAACGATAAAGAAAATAAAAAGCTTAAAGTACAAGAAACAGCTACAAAGCAAATAATGGATGAACAACGAACAGTAGACTTTGATACAAGGGAGTTTACAGTTGAATTACTTGTCAATAAATTCAAAATTAACGACATATTTATTCCACCATACCAAAGAGGTTTTATCTGGGATACAGATAGACAATCAAAATTTATAGAATCTGTCATTCTCGGACTCCCCATACCTTATTTATTTACAGCAGATACTAAAGATGGGAATCTTGAAATTATAGATGGTTCTCAAAGAATACAAACAATTGAAGCCTTTTTAGATAATGAGCTTGAGCTTTCGGGACTTGAAAAATTAACCAGTCTTAATGGTTTTAAATTTGAGGACTTACCCCTCCCGCAGCAAAGAAAATTTAAAAATAAGTCATTGCGAATGATTCAACTTTCAGATAAAGCTGATGATAAAGTAAGGTTTGACATTTTTGAACGAATTAATACTGGAAGCCAAAATATGCGAGCAATGGAAATAAGGAAAGGAGCATATGCTGGTGGTTTTTATGACCTACTAATTGAATGTACCTCTGACTCTCTTTTCCAAAAAATATGTCCTATGGGGGAGAAACAAAGGATTCGTGGAGAAGCTGAAGAGCTTGTTTTGAGATTTTTTGCATACTCGGAAGATTATAAATCATTTAAACACGATGTGGCTAAATTTTTAAATGATTATATGAAAAGGAAAACTCAAAATGGGTTTAACAAAACTAAAATGGAAACAGACTTTACTAGAATGGTAAAATTTGTGGATCTATATTTCCCCTATGGATTCCAAAGAAGCTCAAGTTCTTCATTAGTTCCTAGAGTGCGATTTGAGGCTATTGCTGTTGGTGTATACTTAGCACTTGAGAAAAATCCTAATCTTGCCCCACGAAATATGGATTGGCTTGGCTCCAAGGAATTTTCAAAACATACTACAACTCATGCTAGTAACTCCCCTAAAAGGCTGAGGGAGAGAATTGAATTTGTAAGAGATCATTTGAAATGATGGAAGAAAATTTCTTTCAAGAAGAAGAAACGAAAGAAAATAGCTCAGAAACTATAAGCATAGATAGTGCATTAAGCATTGATGAAGTACATGAAATCTTTGATGATAGAGTGCTGGAAGTTGAGAAATATTTTAAATTCCTTGAAGAAATCTTAAGCGAAAATACTTATTTATGCTTTGAAATGAAAAGAACGCATAAGAGAAAAAAACTTGATATAGACACGCAGAGAATATTAAAAGCTAATGGATTTTTAATACTTTATAATCTTGTCGAATCTACCATAAAAAAATCTATAGGTGCAATTTACAAGGCCATGTTAGTAGATGGATTGTCATATAAAGATATACGAGAAGAATTAAAAGACATTTGGATTAAAAATAATTATACGAATTATAAAGATGCAAATGACAATAATTTTAAGGCTTTTATCAAAACCATTCTTAAAGACGTTTTAGATGAAGTTACATTAAAACTTGATTCCGATAAAATTCCCATTTCGGGAAATGTTGATGCAAAAAAGATTAGGCTCTTAGGTCAATCTTATGGTTTTTCCTGTTCAACTAGAAAAAAAAATCATGGTGGAAGATTACACATCGTGAAAATTGAGAGAAACAGCTTAGCTCATGGAGATATTTCTTTTGCAGAGTGCGGAGGCAATCATACTGTAGAAGATTTGGTTTCTATTAAAAAAGAAGTAATAACTTACGTTAGAGCAATTTTGAATAATATCAAAAAATATATTGATAAGGGAGAATATGCATCTACAGAATATAGAGCTCGAAATTAAGTATAAAATGTTTTTAAATTAATAAGTCTCTTTTAGAAATATCATACGCATACTTCCCAAGACGGTTAACCTATCGATGGGCGGCGGTCGGTTTTTCCCAAGGGCGGGGCTGGCCGGAACGGTGGAGGAGGGTGCGCCCCTCTGGACAAAAGAAAAGGCCCGCTTTATGGGCGGGCCTTTTCGAGCTGTTCCCTGAACCATTTGGAACCGAGCTTTTGATACTTTTCCAGTTCCTCCCGATTCGCCCTGATCTTAATCCAGAGGTGTCGGGCGTTGGGTTCCGTAGGTCTTCCAGGTTTGCGCTTTGGTTTATCTTCCAATAGCCAGTATCGCCTCCCTTCTTTTTACGTCTGTTATCTTTTGCGCTCCGTATTGAGCGGCGATAGAAGCTAGCCCTTTGCCAGAATGCCAAGTTTTGTTTTGCTCAGTGCGAAAATACCAAGCCGTGTTTTTGACATGCCAGCGGCAACCTAGGGCTTTTAAAGCGTCTTTAAAGGGCTTTGTGTCACCTTTGACCCACACCCATACACCGATTAACCAAATATCTACATTGTTCATTTTCAAACCCAGTAGCTCTACCAGCTTTTGGGCAACGGCCTCCTCCATATCTTGATCATAAAAATAAGTGTGTTCTTTGCCTTCTGCATCAATGGTTTTTGTGTTGTTTACCCCTTTGAGGGCTGTCAGATATTGATCATTCAATATCTGCATGGTCTTTGTTTCGCCGCCTAGATCGGGGTGATGGACTTTAACTAACTCCCGATAGAGCTTTTTGATCTCTGCAACATCGTTTAATCCAAAAAAGAAATTTGCCATAATAACTATAGTCTCCTTGTTACTTCAACTAACTAGGGGATTAGAAGGCTGTTGATGTTGACGCATCAGCAGCCTTTGCCTATATTATCGTACCCACGGAAACTATAGTCAAGTATTTTATGTGGGTACAAATATTAAGATTGTGCGTTACTATGCCGCTTAAAACACTCCAGTTTCAAAGAGTGGCATGTCTAGCGAACCCATGGAGCATGTGAAAATCATTTTCGGCTATAAGACACCCTCTAAAAATACCCCAGCTTGTCGGACTCATTAACCATGTCTCAATGCATTTTAAAGCTGTGAGCGGTTTTCAGTTAGTCATATTAGCAAACAGTTTTAAAACTCTCTGAAAAAATGACATTCAGTTTTTTGGCTTAATTATCGAAATTGTGCAAGTTGCACTTACATTGCACTTACGAAAGTTTGACTCTTTTACCCTCTGTCTCTGAAACCCTTGGGAGAGTGGTGCGTCCACTGCGACTCGAACGCAGGACCTATCCCTTAAAAGGGGAGTGCTCTACCAACTGAGCTATGGACGCGTGTCTCAAGAGATTAACAACTTCCCAGGGGAACGTCAAGCCGATTGGCACAGGTGGAAACCGGGTCGGCCAAGATAATGGTTTCACCCCGATTCGGACCGACACTGACCATACCGACAGATACACCTGCCAACTCGCTGAGACGGTTTAAAAAGGTCCGGGCCGCCTCGGGCAGGTCGCTTAAGTGGCGGCAGTGCGTAATGGATTCTTGCCAGCCCGGCAGGATTTCGTAGACAGGCTCTACCTGGCTCAGGACTTCTAGTTGGTCAGGGAAATCGCTCAAATCGCGATAGGCCACACAAATTTTAATCTCGGGCAAACCACTCAAGACATCCAGCTTGGTCACCGCCAGCGCATCCAGGCTGTTGACCTGCACCGCATATTGCAAGGCGGGGATATCCAGCCAGCCACAGCGTCGTTTTCTGCCAGTGGTAGTGCCAAATTCTCGCCCGACGGTGCAAAGATGCTCGCCTGCGGCATCAAACAGTTCCGTAGGAAAAGGACCGCTACCTACCCGGGTGGTATAGGCCTTGGTAATCCCGATAACATAGCTGATGGCTCTCGGCCCTATGCCTGAGCCTGTACATGCCCCTCCAGCCGTAGGGTTGGAGCTGGTTACAAAAGGATAAGTACCATGATCCAAATCCAACATGGTCCCTTGTGCCCCTTCCAGAAGGAGAGTTTCATGCGCAGTCAGGACTTTCCCCAGTAATGGCGTCGTATCAATGATATAAGGCGCCAGAATATCACGGTAATGCTGACAGATACTCAGTAACTCGTCGAGATTTAAAGTAGGCTTCTGCCGCACCACACGGTTCAGTTTTTGACGCAGCAAGTCATCGGGCAGCATTAAATCTCCAGCGCGAAGGCCAATTCTATCGACCTTATCTAAGTAGGTTGGGCCGATACCTCGCCTGGTGGTCCCAATTTGGTCGTCTCCTAGCGCTTCTTCCTTCAGATTGTCCATAGCGATGTGATGAGGCAAAGTAATATGGGCGCGTGAGCTGATATAAAGCGCACTGGTATTGATGTTTCTGGCATGCAGGTTTTCCAGCTCCGCTTGCAGCACTTCTGGTGCAATGACCGTTCCAGGGCCAATAATGCAGGTTTTTCCGGGATATAAAATGCCGGAGGGCACGAGGTGGAATTTAAACGTTTCGCCGTTTCGCATGACGGTATGCCCCGCGTTGCAGCCACCTTGATATCGCACGATGCAATCGGCCCGCTCTGCCAGCAAGTCAATGACCTTGGCTTTGCCTTCATCTCCCCACTGGGCACCTACCACAACGATTGCAGGCATTCCGGCTCCTTATCTTCAAACCTGTTCAGTATAGAAGAGAAGGGGCTGGTGTGTCGAGATGAAAAAGCGCATATTTTAATAAACCCGAGTACTCGTAAAAAACCAACCACGCCAATAATCGATGATGCGTCGTCCATAAATCCCTATCGACAGCCAATGGCACAGGGGCGGGATACACATGCACGGGATAAGCCCACATCGTTTGAACCGAGCGCCGGATATGCGTAGGCGAGGTCACGAGCAAAACCGAATGCCAGTGATTCTGTTGCATGATCTGATAGGTGTATATGGCGTTTTCATAGGTTGTTCGGGCTTTGGGTTCCACAATAATGCGACTTTTATCCCACCCCAGGTGTTCGGCGTATCTGGCCATACACTCGGCAATCGTGGGATGAAGTTTACTGGCCAGTCCACCGGTGAAAATAATTTTCCCCGAGCGGCTGAAATGTTGCTGTAATAAGCTGAGGCCATAATCTTCGCGCTCTTTTGTAAAACGTTCCATCTCGCAATTAAGGCCTATGCCTGAAGAAAAAACCACAATGACATCGGCCGGTTTAAGTTGCGGCGGCATATAGAGAAACTGGGCGAAAGGGTTAATCCAGGACGTGGAGATAAGCAAGATTCCCGACACCACCAGTACGGTAAAAATACTGATATAAATGAGCCTTGATGGGGTAAAAAATTTCATCGCAGTTTTATTTTAACAGGTTGACCAATGGACATACAACCTGGAAGGCGCTACTCTTCATGGAGATTAAGCCCAAGACAAGGAATTATCCATGAGAAAATCTACCGGATTATGGTGTGCGGTTATGTTAGCCCTGTGTGTACAAGGGGTCTGGGGAGAACCGCCCAAAATGACGATTATTTCCAACCAGCCGGTAGCTTCTCCCGAAACAATCGAGAGTAACAAAGCTGTTTTACAGAAAGATCCCCAAAACTTTGATGCTGCAGAAAACCTCTGTGGCGCTTATGGCTCCTCCGATCCACAGCAAGCCTTGGACTATTGCAGTAAAGCCATCAGCTTGAAACCGGAACAACCCAGCCCCTATTACAACATAGGAACCGCCCTGATGTTGCTGGGTTCAAACGAAAAAGCCGTGACCTACCTGGAAAAAAGCATTACGTTAACCGATGCCAAGAATCCTTATTTGTCTATTGAATATGCCAACATCTGCATGGCTCGTTTAAATTTAAAACAAACCGATTCGGCCATTGAAGATTGCCAAAAAGCGCTGCAACTGGATCCGGACTCCAAGCTGGCTCACGGGAACCTGGGCATTGGTTATACCCATAAGGGCATGTATCAGGAAGCATTGACCGAATTTCAAAAAGACATGGCTCTTAATCCGGACACACCGTCTACCTCTTATACCAACATTGGCTATATTTATATTCAACTCAAACAATACCAGCAGGCCGTAAATACCCTCCAGAAAGCGATAGAACAGGATCCTAAAAATATCGTCGGTCAATATAATCTGGGAATTGCATACTTGGATTTGAAAGATTACCCCAACGCCATTTCTCATCTGGAAAAAACCCTGCAATTGGATCCGAATTATCACATTGCCCATTATCATCTGGGCCTGTCGTATTGCTATAATCATCAATCTGCCAAAGCCAAATATGAATATCAACAACTCCTAAAATCCGACTCTCAAAACACCAATCAAATGAAAGCCATGCTGGATCAATACTGTTCATAGACGAAAGAGGCGGATGCTCTTGTATAGTGTCATCTGATATCAGCACGTTTTTTACTTGAAGTTCTCTTTTTTATTTGCTTTCTACCTAAGTCAGCAGTTAAGCGCTCTAATACAGCAGGTTCTAGAGAATTCTTTAAGGCTTTCCTAGCATCCCGTAACCTTGATGCTGTCGTCATGGGAGGAATTTGCCTTTTTTCCTCTGTACTTAAAAGCAATGCAATTTGTTCATTTGAGCGACCAGGATCCACAATCAATTCTTCCAAAGCTCTTTTCTGAAGTGGTTTTAATCTCTGAACTTCTGAGTATAAGTTTGATAAATCCTTTTCTCTTTGGCTAGGGGCTTCAATTTCTCTTAGTTCATCTTCGAATAAATTTTGGTCTTTAGTTTTTAAGTAATCAGATAATTTTTTTGTTTCGCTTTTTTCTTTTCTCTTTTGATCCAGGCTGCTATATTTTACAGATTTTAGCAAATAAGCAACAAATTTTGATATTCTTACCGTCTGAGGATTTGCTTGTTGAGTATGAAATTTTCCAAAAATATTATCAAATTTAAAAAAGACCTCTTGCACGGTATCTTCAGCGTCATGTATAGAAAACTGACACCGTTTTGTTAAATATGAGAGCAGACAATCGGCTAGTTTGGGATCACTTAAAAACTCTTCTTTTGCCTTTTTCCATCCTGGTGTACCAAAGCTATGCATCAACATTCGTATCTGCCTTTTACCATCTTGTGTATTTAGCGTGGTAACAGTTGGGTTTGTATTTTTGTAACGATGCCCAAATATTACCGGCACTAACGGCATAGTCCGCATGTTATTTACCCCATCAAAGATAACTCTATTATAATAAACCAGCTCACTACCTCAAATTGCCTTATGGATGCCATTTAGTAACATAATGTTACAAGTATAAAAACTTGAGGCGGCTAGCTATAGCAAAAACGATTTCTTGATGAGGGGGCTTGTTTGTAGTTACTTTAACTTGTTGCAGTGAATAGCTGCAACCGGGGATTCAAAACCCCGTGGTAAGTGGTCCGCATCTGGCCAGAACAGGTGCCGTCTTTCCGGTTTTGCCGGGAGGCGGTATTATGTCCAAGCCTTACGGCTAAAAGTGCCGCGCCGTCTTACCACGGTTTTTGAACTCCCGGCTCCCAGAAATGGGAGTCCTTTATTTAGAAACCGTTGAAGATGGACCTGGTACATCAAAATGAAACTGTCACAGCTCACTGCCGCTTTGGCATTCCCATTCTTTCTGATCGGCCTGATATTTACCCTTTTTGGCGTTCTATTCGTAGAAATTGCTAAGTTGATTTGCCCAGAATATAGAAATTTCCAAGATGAAACCTAATGGTCGGCCCGACTGGATTCGAACCAGCGACCTCTCCCACCCCAAGGGAACGCGCTACCAAGCTGCGCTACGGGCCGACACCGTATTATCATAGCCTACCGAAAATACGGGGCAGTTTGCAAGCGGTCTTTTAACCATCCGTCCAGGGCAGAATATACTCGGGGTCATAAGCACCATCTGGAACTACGTCTATAACACATAGTCCACTAGGAGGATTAATGTTACATGGGCCAGTAGCAGCGGCATAGCGATAAGTGGAAACACGACCGTTGACATATAAAACCAACGGTATGGCATTTTGTCCATTATTGGTCAGTGTCGCGGGGATCCATCCATTATTACCGTCTGGGTCTAACATAACATGAACTGCATTGACGTTCGGTGTCCCCCCGCCAAATATACCCGTGCCAGAGGAGTCATACAGTAAAACAGCCCCATTTTGAAGCAACAAACATGAGTAGGGCGCAGCGCAATTTAACTCTGCACTGGCAGTGCAATTGCCGTTGGCATCTTCTGCAGTGCAATATTGAACACCGTTACTACCATCTGTAATTTTTTTAACGTAATTGATGTTCTGCTCTAAAATACTCGCTATTGCTGTATTTGATCCAGGTAATTGCTTCCTGGCATAAGCATTGTAAGCGGATGTAACTTGGGAAATACCGTCCTGGCTCATTTCGTAGAGCTTGTCTTCTCCTACATTGTTATTCAGCATAGGAATCAGCAGACTCGCCAGAACACTCAGCAAGGTCAACGAGATGAGAGCCTCGATCAGTGTAAAACCTTGTTTTTTCACATTTATCTCCATAGGGCATAGATCATTGAAATCATGTATTTTCTTATCGGCATCAAAGGGGCAGAACTGAAGGGGACGGTAAAAGAATTGTTGCAAGCCGACAAAGTATCTCTGTTTAGGGTAAAACAACTACAGAGACAGTTAATTTACTGAATGGGCAGGTTGGTTTGGT
>Ga0206873_1140_pt1 | contig 23207 bp, 15 predicted proteins | sample Alteio_BWOrgCont_11_FD_152631 | JGI IMG/M metagenome (GOLD analysis project Ga0206873, IMG submission 152631) | Enriched cells from forest soil in Barre Woods Harvard Forest LTER site, Petersham, Massachusetts, United States -... | ecosystem: Environmental > Terrestrial > Soil > Temperate forest >...
TACCGGCTCGGTCACCGTGTCCGGTGGCGGATACGGCTCGACACAATCACTGACGGCCGGAGCCGCCACCATCGTCATTCCCGCCAACAGCCTGGCCCCAGGCAGCCAGACGCTCACCGTAACTTATAGCGGTGATAGCAACTACGCCAGCACCAGCACGCCGGAAACCATCAATGTCGCCGCGGACAGCCCCACGGTCACTGTTAATGCGCCGGCAACCCAGAATCTGGCCAACTCCTTCACCGTGTCCGTTTCTGTCGCCGGCCCGGTCGGTGCGCCCGTTCCCTCAGGGACACTCACACTGGCCAGCGGCGCTTACAGCTCCACCGCCGCTACTCTCAACTCCAGCGGCGTCGCCACTTTCACGATCCCAGCCAACACTCTGGCTGTCGGCTCCGATACCCTGACTGCAACCTACAGCGGAAGCGGCACCTACGCAGGCGGCACCGGATCTGCCGTCGTAATAATCAGCAGCAATGCCCTTCTCAACCCAACGGTCACGGTCACACCAGCACCCACCAGCCTGGATTCCAGCCAGTCGCTGGGCGTGACAGTGAAGGTCACCGGCTCCGGCGTCACGCCAACAGGCACTGTCACCCTCACGTCTCCCAACCTCACCCCGGCAATATCGGGGACGCTGGACGTCACCGGTACCAGCCCACCGCTCACCATTCCAGCCAACTCGCTCGCGGCGGGAACTGACACGCTCACTTTCAGCTACTCGGGAGATGCCAATTACAAGTCAGGCGCCGGCACAAGCGGAAACATCACGGTGACGCAGTCGACTTATGTGTTGGCCGCTGGTACGCCCTCGTCGTCCTCGATCACACCGGGAACAAGCGCGACCGTAAGCATCACCGGCGCCACGAGTACGACCGGCTACTCTGGCGCTGTCACGTTTAATTCAAATGCCTGTAACCTCACCTCATCCAGCGTGACTAGCCCCAACTCCCCACCCACATGTTCGATATCGGGGACGATCACCTACGCTGCTGGCGTTCCCAGTGGCAGTGCAACCGCGACTGTCAGTACCACGGCAGCCGTCGCCTCGCTCGCCTACCCCACTCTGCCTGACGGCAGACGCATGCTAGGTGCCGGCGGCGGCGCGATCCTGGCCTTCCTCGTCTTCCTCGGCATTCCCGCTCGGCGTCGTGGATGGCGCGCAATGCTGGGCCTCGTCTTACTCATATCAGCCCTTGGCACACTCTCGGCATGCGGAGGAGGCAGCAGCGGCACCACCGGAAACGCAATCTCCGCAACCAGCGCCGGAACCTACACTTTCACCGTGACTGGCTCTGCTACCCCCTCGGTAGGGGCTTCGGTTACAACAACTTTCACCGTCACGGTGAACTAGCTCTCCTCCAGAACAGCAAAAAGGCGCTCGCCGTGGCGAGCGCCTTTTTTGTCCAGCTCAGCATCAGACCCGCAGCCTCAATTAGACCCGACTCCAACGCGCGGCCTGATCGAGGCTGTCCGTGATTCTGGTCACCCCGGAACTCACTCGGAGGCGTTGCGCATTTGCCGCCCCTCTTTCACGATGGCAAGGAACCTGCGCGCCAGTTCAAATATGCGATGATTCTGATTCCGCCGCACCGCCTCCATAGGCAATAGCTCCATGCCGACTCCAAGTCCGGTGGCGCCGGCGAGAATATAGCCGATTGCGTTTTGTTGATTAACCCCGCCCGCGGCGATAAGAGGCACCTGAGGAAGAGGTAGATTCAATGACCGGATGTACAACTCGCCGCCCATTGCCGCGGTGGGATAAATTTTCACATAATCCGCGCCTGCCTTCCACGCCGCAATAACCTCAGTAGGCGTGAGGGCGCCGGGGATAACCACAACGCCTCTCTTCAGAGCAGAGCCAATAACTTCTGTTATGAGGCCGGTGCTGGTGAGGAATCGAGCGCCGGCATCCAGGCAACGCTCAGCCGTTTCTTTATCGAGTACCGTGCCGGCGCCCACCACCATGTCCGGAAACTTCTGCGTCAGTTGGTTGATGACGTCAATCGCTCCGGGAACTGTCATCGTAATTTCCGCTACCGGGATTCCCGCGGCATAAAGGGTCTCCGCACAATAGAGCGCATGATCCGCAGAGTCGACTCGGATGCCGGGGAAAATTCCAATTTGCTCAATGCGTGCTTTGACTTCTTCCCTGGTCATAAGGCGGATCCTTCCTCGTCGAATCTTTTGTCGAATCCTCGTTGAGTAATGCTACTGGAGTCTCTTATAGTTTGCCTCGCGCCGGATTCTTCCGATAGAGAGCGCCCTTATTGAATTGCATCGCTCCCAACGGCCAGATTCAGTTGTCCGGCTGCGGTCAGATAGGCTCCGATCAACTGGGCATAGGCCAGTTGCACCTGTCGATAGTCGCTTTGAGCGTTGAGAAAATCCATTAATGAAGCGCCGCCGTGTTCGTAGGCGTAGGTCACGGTGTCTCGCACGCGTAGAGCCTGATCGTTGTACTTCTCCTTATAAGGCTTGAGCAGCGCAATATTGCTGCGCACCAGTTCGTAGGCTGTATCTACGTCGCTGAACACCTGAGCCCGAGCTGCCTCGCTGGCCAACTGGCTGCGATCGATATCGATCAGGGTTCTTTGCTTCTCGCCCTGATTACGGTCGAATATGCGCAGTGGAATGCTCACGCTGAGGCCAGCAGTCTGAATGCCGTTCGGGTTATTGTTCGATGAGTTATACGTGTACCATGCGCCAAAGGTCGGATCGGTGGATCCGTTCGATATCGCGAGTTGATGATTGGTCTGGGACTGCTGAATTGTCTGCAGAGCCGCCTGCAGGTCGGGCCGCGCCGCCAGAGCGGCATCCCGATATGAGTCAAGAGGCTTTAAACTATCGCTGAAATCGTATGGGCCGGCAACATCGAATTGATCCACAGGGGTACGGTCGTTCAGCAGTTGCAGAAGCTGAATCTTGGCCGTGCGCAGGTTGACGATCGCCGTTTGAACCTCCGATTCGTACTGCACGCGAAGCAGTTCGATGCGATCAAGGTCGATCTGGGCAAGATCGCCTGCCTTGAAGCGATCGCGACTGATCTCGATGATGTGGTCGTAGTACTCAAGATCAGCCTTCGCAAAATCGAGAACGAATTTTGCCTGGAGCGTTCCCACAAATGCGGCGCGCAAAGTAAACACCATGTTCCGTTCCAGGTCCTCATGCTCCGATTGCGTAATGCGCGTGCCTTCCTGCGCGCTCTCCAGGCGCAACTCGCGCTTGTGGTCCCGCTCATGCAGATAACTGAGGCCGGGTTGCGCATCAGCGCCCTTGAGAGGTTGCCAAACCCCATCATGCGGCGCAATTTGCACGCTATCTGCGGTTATTGAGAACTGCGGATTGGGGCGAAAATAAGCAGTAATCTCCTCTGCCTTCATCTCGTCCACGTTATCGGCATCGGCCTTCAAAGCCGGATTGCTGGCTTCAAACTTGGCCCTGACCTGATCCCAGGTGAGGGCTTGCTGCGCCTGCGCGGCAGGCAATGCCAAAGTCAGCAGCAGTCCACACAGCGCCACTGCCAATTCCCTGCGCCCGCCGCTGACCGGAGACCAAAGACGACCACCAGACTCATTGCTCACGCTAGATTCACTGCTCACGTTGGACTTATTACTCACGCTGGACTTATTGCGCAAAGGACACCCCCGGTTCTGGATCCGGCAACTTATCGCCTTCTCTCGCCATCCAGACGTACAACGTTGGCAGTAAGAAGATGCCGATGACCAGGTTTGCCAGCAGGCCACCGACGATGACAATGGCAAAGGGCCGTTGTGAATCGGATCCGATGGCATGCGACAGCGCGGCGGGCAACAGGCCCAGAGTTGCTACCAGCATGGTCATCATGATGGGTCTGAGACGCAAAACCGCTCCTTCCACCGCGGCATCTTCTATCGTGTATCCGTTAACCCTTAGCTGATTGATGAATTCGATCATGATGACGCCCGTTTGCACTGAGACGCCGAACAGCGCAAGGAAGCCGACCGCCGATGAGACCGAGAAATTGGTGTGAGTGATGAATAGGGCCAGTGGTCCGCCAATGGAGGCCATGATCACTGAGATCAAAATAAGTGCGGCCCATTTGTAAGAGCGGAACATTGCATAAAGGATGAGGAAGATGGCCAGTACCGTAATCGGCACCACAATTGCCATGCGAGCATTTGCGCGCTTTTGGCTCTCGTACTCGCCAGCCCACTCCAGGTGGTAGCCGGTGGGTAGTTTTACATTATGACCAACTCTGGAAATTGCCTCTTCCACGGTTGAACCAAGATCGCGCCCGCGCACGGAGTACTTGATGGCAATGTAACGCTGGCCAGCCTCGCGGTTGATCTGCTCAGCGCCGTCATCCGTTGAAACTGTCGTGACCTGCGCAAGCGATACGCGTTCCCCTGTTGGCGTGAGCAGGCGGATGTTTTCAATAGCCTCGCGAGTATCGCGATACTGTTGCTGATAACGCAGCGTTACATCGTAGCGCGCCTCGCCTTGCTGTACCTGAGTGAGCGCATTGGCGCCCACCGCCGTCTGTATCGCGTCTTGCACATCAGCTACGTTGATGCCCCAGCGCTTGGCCGCGGCTCTGTCGATCTGCAAAGTCAGATTCGGCTGGCCCACAATGCGGAAGATGCCCAGATCCTCAATGCCGGGGATTGATTGCATCTGAGACTGAATCTGGTCGGCCGTCTTTTCCAGAGTGCGAAGGTCGTCGCCGTATAGCTTAACCGCCAGTTCTCCCTTCACACCGGAAACAGCTTCTTCCATGTTGTCTGAGATAGGTTGAGAATAGTTCCACAGAACACCCGGAAACTTGGAGAGTTCCTGGTCCATGGCTGCGATAAGCGCTTCCTTGTCCTGATGAAAAACCGGGCGCCAATCTTCCTTGCGCTTGAGATCGACAAAATACTCTGTGTTGAAGAAACCGGCAGTATCGGTTCCGTCATCAGGGCGGCCTGTCTGGCTCACGACCTGCGTCACTTCCGGGAACCTGGCCATGGCTATGCGCGCCTTATTGGTGAAGTCGATGCTGGCCGTGGGTCCCTCGCTGGGCGGCAGCGTCCCACGCACCCAGATTGAGCCCTCGTCCAGGTGGGGAAGAAACTCTGAACCAATAGGCCCGCCCACCGTGAGGTAGACGGCAATTGCGAACAGGACAATCGCGATCCCAAACGTGACACGGCGATTTTCAATGGCTGCCCGTACGCCGGTGCGGTAATGGCGCGTCATCCAAAGCATGACGGGGTTATGCCACTCCTTGGCTCCCTTGCTAAACAGGATGCTGGCCAGCACTGGCGCGATCACAAGCGCGAAAACCAGGGCTCCGATCAGTGCAAAGCTGACGGTCCAGGCCATCGGCTTGAAGAGCCTGCCCTCGACAGCCTGCAAGGTGAAAATTGGCAGGTATGAAGTGATGATGATTCCGCGGGCAAAGAAGACAGGTCGAATTACCTCATGAGCTGCGATCCGAATTAACTCCCTGGGCGACTTGAAGCCTAAGTTAGTATGGTCCGCGCCTGAGGAGCTATTGGCGCGATTAATATGCCGCATCATGTTTTCAATCATGACTACGGAGCCGTCGACCAGCATGCCGAAGTCAAGTGCGCCGAGCGAGAGCAGATTGGCTGGAATGTGCGTGAGGTCCAGGCAGATGGACGCAAACATCAGAGCAAAGGGAATTGTGAGCGTGACAATGATTGCGCCGCGCACATTGCCGAGGAAGAGAAAGAGGATGACGGATACCAGGATCATGCCCTCGGTCAGGTTATGCTCCACGGTCTCCACCGTATAAGCCACCAGTTTCGAGCGATCAAGAAATGGCACCACCTTCACGCCTTTAGGAAGCAGGCCATTATTTAATTTGTCTACTTCGGCGTGGATTCCCTGCAGGACAGGATCTGAGTCTGTGCCCTTTTGCAGCAGTACGATACCTTCTACGGTGTCGGGGTTGTCAACGATTGTTCCGTCGGCTCGATGCGTCGCCCTGCCAATCTGCCCCAGCCGGATCTTCGCTCCCTGAGTAACTGTTGCAATGTCCTTGATCGTAATTGCGGCGCCATTCTGGGTCTTTACAACGGTGTCCTCAATATCTTGAAGATCCGTGTAGAGTCCGGCTGCCTGCACATTGATCTGTTGTGCGCCCTGCTCGATAAAGCTGCCGCCGGCGTTCGCGTTATTATTGGCGATTTGCTGTTCAACCTGGCTGATGGATAGGCCGTAGGAGACAAGCTTCTCCGGGTCCAGTTTGATTTGGTATTCCTTGGTGGGCCCGCCAAAGCTTGATACATCGACCACACCTTTTACACCCTTGAAAGACTTTTCGAGGAACCAGTCTTCAAGGGACTTATCCTCCATTACGTCGTAAGCCGGAGTATTGCTCTCCAGGGTATACCAGTAGATTTGTCCGACGGGACTCCAGTCAGTCCCCATCTGCGGAACCAGATTGGCTGGCAGGTTTACCTGGCTGAGCCGTTCCAGAACGTGCTCGCGATTGATGTCGCTTGTCGAGTCGTCGTCAAAAATGAGATTCAAGCTCGAGAGCCCGGCGAGGGTTGTAGAACGGAGATGAACCAGGTGAGGCATGCCGGCCATCTGTATTTCTACCGGGACAGTTACCTGGCGCTCGATCTCCTCGGCGCTGCGCCCTGGCCACTGGGTAATAACCTGCACGTAGTTATTGGCAACGTCGGGATACGCCTCGATAGGGAGGCCGCGGAAGGCAATTACGCCCCATGCGAACAACACAACCGACGCGGCGAGCATCATCGCCCGATTTTTCAGCGCGAAATCAACAAGTGAGCTCATCGTCTATTGGCTCCCTGCTGTTTCGAGAAGCAGAGCATTGGAAACAACCTGCTGGCCCGGCGAGATGCCGGAGAGTAGTAGTTGCCTGTTGTCTGGCAGCGTTTTGCCTCCGGTTACTTCGACTCGCTTGAATTGTTTGCCTCCGGCGGGCACAAAGACCCAGTCACGATCGTGGAGGTGAAGCACCGCATCGGCGGGTACCACCGGGTAGGTGCTTTTGGTCCCGCTCTTGAATGTGGCTGTAACAAACATGCCCAGCTTCAGCATGCCCGGATTTGCCAGCTCGATACGTATTTTGGCGGTCCTGATGCTTGGGTCGAGCACCGGCCCAATATCGCTTACCCGGCCGGTCAGCATTTTATCGGGATACGCATTAATGTGAATCTGCGCCGACTGACCCAGTTGAATCTTGGAAATGTCACTCTCGTACACATCGCAGATAATCCATACCGTAGACAGATCGGCCACGGTAAACGCCGTCGCTGTGCCGGAGAGGCTAACGCCCGCCGCAGCCGCCTCGGTCACATTCTGCGTCACAATTACACCCGAGATCGGCGAATACACATCCACCACTTCACTAGGATGGTCCTTGTTCACGCCAAGGGTGTTGAGCGTCTGTTCCGCCGCGGCCAGATCGGCCTGCGCGTCCTTCTCGGCGTCCTCCGCCTGCTCCAGCATGGCCTGCGATATGGCGCCATGCGCAAAAAGATCCTTCGCGCGAACATAGGCCAGGTTGGTCATGCGCTCGTCATTCACCGCTTTCCGGTACACATCGACTGCTGCGGCAACATCCGGACTCTGCACCCTGATCAACAACTGGCCCTTCTTCACGTAGTCGTCGAGGCGGGCTTTGATGTCCACCACGCGGCCGTTGGCCATCGAGATTACCGGAATTTCCCGCGATACATCCGGAAACACTGCCCCTGTCACACTCAGCTCTGCGGGCGCCTCCAGAGTTTGGGCCGCAACAAGCGGAAACTGTTCGGGCTTGTCCACCGACACCAGGCTCATGTCGCCCGTTGGCACTACCTGAGCCGATGGCGGCGCGCCATCCGCCGGATTGAACTCCTTCTTGCACCCCGTCAATGAGACGTGTAAGGCAAGGCATAAGAAAATTATGAAGATCGATTTGCGTGTCATTGGTTGACCTCGAACCCCGTTGCAAGATACATTTCGTCCGCACCCCTTAATGCTGGAGCCCGATGCAGAATTAGGTATTGTGTTGTCTCACAAAACACCAGAGTGAGCGGCAATTCCCCTTGAATCCTGACGCCTTGATGAGTTTTGATGAGTTTGCTAGGCACAGAAGGAAACTCACTCTTCAGATCGAGCGAGCGATATGGGAAGCATCACGCAGTAGGGGGAGGCCGGTTTTGGATGGATTCCAGAGCTGGAGTCACTACCACCGGCGCAAGAGGATTCCCCATCACGGCAAAGTAAGTTGAATCCGTTGACAGATCTCTCGATAACGCGGGAACAAATACCGTGACAGGGTGGAGCGTGGAGTGGGTGCTTGCGCGGGCATGATCCTTGCGCTGACAGCAATCTGTCTCGGCGGGGTTTTGCGCCATCACAATATCGTCCGTCACCGAGATCACCGGAAACAGAATGAGGACGACCAGCGACAGCGCCACAATTTGCGTCCGTCTTGCGCCTCTGCTCGGCGCATGGCGCATCCACTGCCAGCACATAAGTGTGGTCAGCGCCATCCAGACGAGATTGAGGCCCAACTCCATCAGCTAATACCCCTTGTAATACCTCTTGCTATTCGCATCTCTACCTAAGTGCTTAATCATGCGCCTGTTGCACCCATCACACTATTCTAAGCCTCTAATTCAGAAGTGCCAAATTAAGTCCGCCGCCAATCTGGTGTTTAGCAATATGTTGCACGCTTATCCGTAAAGAAAGCATTTGGATTTTCGCATACAGTACCGAAATTCGACGGGTCAGGCACATTTCCAGGCCCATTTCAGGGCACATATTTTGACCGGCAAAGGAATTGTTGCCCGCGTTCTCCGGCCATGGTGACATGTTCTTGATACAAGGTATCCCGGTGCTTATCCACTATATATTTGACGTATTTTTCATAAATCGGTACCGGGCTTCTGTCGGTCCGCGGAAGAAGGCGGTTGGATGCGCGCATGCTAAAAAGCAAAGGGCTGCCGCGCATCGAACACGCGGCAGCCCTCCTCTCCAATAGGAAACAAAAAACGCTTACTAACCCGCTTTCTAACTTAGTTCAGCCGCGGATTGCAGCAGCGCGCGGATATAGCCGTAGCAGTAAGCAAATGATTGCAGACCATTCTTATCGGTCGCCGCCACTGGCACATGATCAGGCATGAGCATGTACTTGTAGCCGACCTCTTTGTAGACCTGGATTGCCTTCACGAAATCGATATCGCCCTCATCGGGATAGGTCTCAACAAAATCATCGCGATGGCCGCGGATATTGCGGAAGTGGACGTTGAAGATCTTGTCTCGCGATCCAAAGTAGCGGATCACGTCAAAAATCTCCTTGCCCGGATCGGCCAGCATCTCGCTGACAGTGCCCTGGCAGAAATTGAGTCCGTGGTATGGGCTCTCCTTAATTGAGATAAACTTCTTCAGGCCGTCGACCGTGCCAAGAACGCGGCGGTCACCCATGTATCCCTGGGGCGGCATTCCCGGATCGTCCGGATGCAGGGCCATGCGGATCTTATACTCGTTGGCGACCGGAATGACGCGATCAAGAAAATAGGTGATGCGTTCCCAGCTTTCGTCGGCGGTGACATCTCCTGCGCGGGTAAACTGCGTGGGTGGTTTGGCCTCGGAAAATTTCCAGGTGGCGTAGGTCGTGTCGCCGCGTCCAGGTGTGCGCGCAATGCGCAGGTCGCCGACGATCACTAGGTTGTACTTGATGGCCGGAATGCCGGCTGCGGCACAGTTCTTGATCATCGTCTGCAGGGACTCGATCTCCTGGTCCCGCTCAGGGCTCTTACCGAGCATAATCGCACCGTGCTTGTCTCTATCTATGGAGACGGAAGCGAGAAATGGCGGCGTAGTCATGTCCACCGATATGCCGCTTTTCGCGGCCAGATCCACCATCTGCTTCAGTTCATCAACGGTGCCATAAATGCGGTCTTTATCGGCGATCTGCGGATAGCCGCAGATGTTTTTGATGCTGTAGCGCGCCAGATATTGAAGGTGTTCGGCGGTAGTAGGGGCAGTCTGATCGCCGAGTTTCATGAGCACAGGCTTATGCGAGTCTGCCTTCGCGGCATGCGCGGGGCTGGCTCCGGTGTTGAGGGCGACTGCGGCACTTGCGGCGGCGGCAGAGGAGAAAAACTGGCGGCGGTTCAGGGAAGACTTCGACATACGTACCTCCGGATGCTGCGATTTAATTCCTTAATCTGAAATTCCTGACCTGAGATTTTCTGACCTGAAATTGCGTAACCTGAATTTTCTTGCCCTCAAAATCTACGTTAAGGCTACAACGGATGCGATCCCGGTTTCTTGCCGGCAATCATCTCCGAGGCAGCTAGCAGAAAAGCTCCAACGCCCTTTGAATCATCACTAACAACGGGAGCATGCAGATAGTAGTTATAGGTGCCGTCATCCGCCGGGGTCGCGCCGGGAGAAATGTGGGTGACTGTACCAGTAATCATAACCTCGCCCGAAGAGGAAACTTTAACAAATCGATCGAGAATCGCACTCCATGCGCGCTCGGCATTAGCCCGGTAACGCGACGGAAGGTATCCCAACCTGACGCCTTTTGACAGCGCATAGGTAAACATCATCGCGGAAGAGGACTCCAGGTAATTGCCCTGCAGATCGGGTTTGTCCAGCACCTGGAACCACAGACCGCTTGCCGGGTCCTGCGCGCGAATAAGGGCTGCCGCGGTGCGCTGTAAGTTGTCGAGCAACGCAGCGCGGTTGGGATCATTCCGCGGGTAATAATGCAGGGTATCGACGAGGGCCATCAGATACCACCCCATGCCGCGCGCCCAGAGCGTCTGCGAGTCGCCGGTGCTTTTATCGACCCACGGTAGAGCGCGGGATTCATCCCATCCGTGGTAAAGCAGGCCCGTTTTTGGATCGCGCGCGTGCTGATCGAGCAACTTGAACTGAGCAGCGATCTCAGCGAGATCCTTTGCTGCCACGCCGTTCGACTGATGAAAGGTGACGGCATATTCAGCGAGAAATGGCGCGAACATGAACTCGTCGTCATCCAGCATCAGATTGGGCGTGGACTGTTGATGCCAGTAGCCACCGGACAAAGTGCGAGGCTGGGCAACAAGCTGTTGATAGAGCGTGTCTGCAGCCTTGCGGTATTTTTCTTCTCTGGTTGCCTTGTAGAGCAACAGCAGCTGCCGGCCAATAAGAATATTGTTCAACGAATACGCATGCAGATCGTAAGTGCGTATCGATCCATCCGGCACTACAAACTGGTCAACTGCATGCTGAATGTAGTCCAGATATCGTTTATCGCCGGTTGCACCATATGTTGCGGAGAAGCCGGCCACAACAATGCCCGGCTCGAATCCCCACGATACCGCAGCATCTTTGGCGCCAATGTGTCCGTTGGGCCAGCGCGCCATGGCCGTATCTGCCACCTGTGCTGAAAGCGAACCCCTCTTCTCAATCTTCCGATTCACGCGTTGCCCCTCAATCTGCCGCGAATCCTGTTGTCCCATTGCGGCGCGGGCAAAAGTGCAAAGCATGATCATGCAGGCGACGCACACAACAGCCGTCGAAGCCAGACTGTGAACTGCGCGGCCAGCTGCCGCAAGGGCCAATTCGATAGCGGCTCCGATGCTGAGAATTTTCTTGTCCTGACCGGCCAGGCCGGCGATCATCAGGCCAACCGGAGCCTCGCCGGGAAGATGACACGGAACGGAAAGAGCGCAGCCATCGAGAAAATTGAAGATGCTGGGGTTGCGCAGCATCGCAGCATTGGCATCGAGATAAGCCTGATTGTCGGCCACGAGCTCCGCAATGGGCGGGGCAATGCATGGAAGAGTGGGCAACAGTATCGCGTCGTATTCGGCGAATGTGCGAGCCGCATCTGCCATGATCTGCTGGCGAGCCTGCAACAGGTCGATGTAATCCGCTGCGCTCTGCTGCGAGCCGCGCATAATGCGCGAAATAACACGTGGATCGTACTCGGCGGAATGATTCTCAATCAGGTGTCGATGCCAGGCATACGATTCCGCGGCGATAAGCCCGCCCTTCGCGTTGACTTCAGGAATTCTGTTGAGAGAAGCAAAGTGTACATCCATCAACTGGGCTCCGCGCGAGGAGAGAAGTGCGAGCGTCGCAGCGAAAGCGCCTGAGACAGGAGTTTGCAGGTCATCAAGAACATATCCCTGCAACACGGCAAGACGAATTGAGCCGAGGTTCGACGCAGCTAAGGGCTGCGGCGTTTCGCCCGACAGGATTGAATCGAGTAAAGCGCAACAGGCCACGGTCGGAGCGATGGGGCCGAGAGAATCCAGGCTGGGCGAAAGCGGCAGAACGCCTGACATTGGCACGCGCGTGGCAGTCGGTTTGAAGCCCGTAACGCCGCAAAGCGCAGCAGGGATGCGGACAGAGCCGCCCGTGTCCGATCCAATGGCCGCGTGCGCCATGCCATCGGTGACAGAGACAACACCGCCGGAAGTTGAGCCCCCGGGGATTCTTCCCGTCGCGCGATCGTAGGGATTGCGCGGCGTGCCGTAGTGTGGATTGATGCCGAGACCCGAGTAGGCAAACTCCGTCATATTCGTGCGGCCCATAATGACTGCGCCGGCCGCCCGCAGGCGTTGCACAGCGGTTGCATCTGAGATTTTCGGCTCCGAGTTTGCCAGCACCACTGACCCTGCCGGGGTCGGCTCACCTGCAACATCAAACAGGTCTTTAATCGAGATAGGCAAACCGGCAAGCGGAGCGGCCTTCTTGCTGGCCGCAGCATCTGCTTGCGAAGCTGCTGCGCGAACCGCATCCGACGCAACGCTAGTAAAGGCGCGCTGGCCTTCGCCATGCGGATCGGCAATCGCATCCAGGCACTCATTAGCCAGGCTCAGGCTCGTGACGCCGCCTGTTGCCAGTCTCTCCAGAGTGACCGAGATGGGCGTCAGAGTCTTCACTCGGCTGTCTTCTCCGGTCCGGAATTGACTGACTCTTCGTAGAGATGGACTTCAAGCAATAGACACCCATTAACCGACTTGAACGGCCCGTGATACGTTCCCGGCGGGCGGCAGGCATAAGTGTGCGGGGGAAAAGATTCGCCGCCATTGCCATTCTCATCATTGCCCACAATCAGGTCACCTGAAATCAGGTAAACCTCCTCCCAGTAATCATGCACAAAGGGAGCGGTGGTGTAGACACCGGGTGCAAATCGCAGGTGGCGCGTGCGGTAGCCCTGCTTGTCTTTCTCATCGAGAAAGCCGGCAAGAATCTGCTGCTCGATGCCTGTTGGATATCCCGGCGGCGTCACCCATCCCGATTCCATATCGATGGTGTAAAACTCTTTGTGCTCTTTGTGGATGCTCATTTCAACCTCCTAATCTTTATACGACAGCTCGCGCGAGTCGTACCCGTGGCGCAGGCTGCGGCCAAGCACTGGGTCTTCCAACTCCATTTCAAAATGCGCGGCAGCCCCTATCTGAGTGAGCACCGGCATCGTGCCACAGTACATCGCAGTGCCAATCGGCAGTTTGCTCTCACCGCCCGTGTAGCGAGCGATCAAATCCAACGGCGCCAGCATGCGTGTAACAAGTCCCTCTTGATATAGCTCAGTCTTTTCATCGCGCGTGACCCACGAACGCAGAATGAGGTTGTCCCAGTGGTCCTCAACATCTGCAAATGACCACAATTGACGAGAAACAGGCTTGGGACACATTTGTTTCGATACCGTAACGCCGTAGGCCTCAACCTTGCGGTCGGTGTGGTCCGATCCTACGCCAACAAACAGGCCGTCCGGCAGCGAGAGCAGCACAAACTCGACTTCGCCGCTGCTGTCATGTCCGGTGAAGTCCAGGTGCGTCGCGGTAGTCAGTAGATTTGCGCCAACGCGATAGAAGCAAGGCACGGTGCGAGGGCGCGCAACGCCGATCGCCTCCAACTCGGCGATATGATGCTCCACGGACGCCGCATCGCGACCAGTCCAGCCGGCAATCACAAGGTCGCGTATCTCCGCCGATCGAAGATTCCCGTCAATATCAAATTCGATTGCCTGCATACCATTGCTCCATATATATAGGTGCGTTTGAAGTGCAGCTCATCCCCAGCCAGGCGCCGTAGGGTCAGGGGTCGTGAGATCGGAGAGTGAGCTGTTAAGCGGCGGCGTACTGCCCCACACGTCGCGCGTATACGTTCCGTAGCGCCCGCGATAAAAGAGAAGCGGATGCGCAGGCTCCAAAAGATGGTACCGGACCACGGCGCCGATAAGAATCCGATGGTCACCGCCATCAACTTCCTCGTGTCGGCGGCATTCCAGCTGCGCCAGACAGCCGGATATCAAAGCACAGCTGTTTTCTCCTTCGACATGGTCCACCGTGTCCCATGAGGCTGTAGATGGGCGGGCAAACATGTTTGAGATCGCCTCCTGTTTGTGCGAAAGGATGTTCACGCTGAAGTGTTCCGCCCGCTGAAAGTGAGGCAGCACCCCGGCAGTTTTTACCAGCGAAAACAGAATCAGCGGAGGATCGAGCGAAAGCGATGAGAATGAATTGACCGTCACACCCACATGCTCCATAGCAGCCGTGCGCGTGGCTATCACCGCGACGCCTGTGGCGTAGCATCCAAGCACATTGCGCAAGCTGCGTGTGTCGATCTCTGCCATGCGTCTCCGTTATCCCTTCGCACCCTGCAAACCATAAGTGGACATGAACTGGTCCACCATGCCAGTGGCCTGCTCCCAATCGCGGGTCCGATAAGCGTGTCCGCGTGTGACCATATTGGCACCGGCGTAGAACATCTCATACTGCAAATGACGCGAGCCAAATTCGGAGCCGACCGCGTCCCAGGCCAGCTTGAACAGCTTTACCCGTCCAAGCGAGTCAGTCGCCGGCGAAAGCTGCGTTTTGCCAATGTATCCTGCAATCTCCGGGTTTGCAAAGTCGCTCGCTGAAGATGGCAGCATAATCATTCCGCCGCCAGCCAGTTCACGCAACTGCTGCACAAATTTTGGATAGAGCTGCTGCGTTAACACCATCGCTGAATAAAGCCGATTTGGATTGGGCACAAAGTATTTGCCATAGAGCGAGCCGCTGATCTCCATGGCTTCCACAAGCCCTTCGACCATCGAAACCTCGGCAGCCATCTGCCCCAGCATCTCACGCACCGGCGGAATTCCGATCACACCGTTAACTTCCGCGATTCGGCGCGCCAGGCCCAATAGAAAGCGCATCTTCACCATCAGGCGAATCTGGCACTGGTAGTTCTGGTAAACATGCGTTGGCATGGAGTGCCACTGCGCCGCCGCCATGGCAACATCGTTATGCACAAAGACCCTGCTCCATGGCACCTTCACCGAATCGAAGTAAAGCACGCTGTCGTTCTCATCGAAGGCGGAGGATAGTGGGTTATCGAAGAGCGACACGGCTGCCGCCTCATAGGACTTCCGCGAAAGCAGCTTCAGGCCCTTGGCATTCAACGGCACCATGGCGGTAAAGCTATATTTCTCCTCGCCCGGCTTGAGCGGCTGGATAGCCGCCACCATCACCTCATTCGCCATGGGGCATGCGGTGGCCAGCATCTTCGCACCCTGCAGAGTAATGCCTTCGCTATCCTCCTCCACTACGCCCGCAGCCACAAATTCATTCGCCTGCTCGCCCGCACCTTTGCTGCGGTCGGCCTGCGGACTGACGATTGCATAAGTGAGATAAAGGTCATTGTCGCGGGCATATTCGTAGTAGGAAGAAAGTGCATTCGCGTACTTCTCGCCATGTGCACGATAAAGGTCGAGCCCCATGTACATTCCGGCGAGCGCCGAGGCCACATGATCCGGCGACCGTCCTAGAAATCCGCAGGAAAGGTTTGCCAGGGCCTCGAGAGCGCCGCGCCGCTCAACCAGCTCCGCATAGGAGGTGGGTAGTTGCCACATGCGGCTCACCGCCTCGCCGGTAGAGGGAGACGCGAAGGTCATCTTGCGGAGGTTTTCCGGCTTCGCCTGATACTCGTACATTGCCGCGGCGGATCGAATGCTGGCGCGAAATGCCGGGTGGTCGACATGGTTCTCCACTAATGCGCCATCCAGGTAAAATGCGCGCCCGTCTCTCAGGCTGGCCAGATGCTGTTCCCCGTTCTTCGGCATGGTTCTCCATTCTTAGGACTTCATTCTTAGGACGAGGCGTTGATCCCGACCAGGATCTATTGCAGCATACAAAGTTGGATTAAATATAGTCAAGTAGGTTAAATAAGTTTATTATGAATCCGCGAGGACGACATAGATGAGCACCATACCTAGTGCAATCAAGACCAGCGCAATCAAAACTCGCTCAACCAGAAAACGTCCGGGCGGCAGTTACGCCGTCGCGCGTCAACGCTCGGCTGCAATCAGCCGCAAGCCGGAGTCCCTCAAGCCGAAGTCAAAGATTGCCAAGTCAAAGATTGTAAAAGAGACAGGAGGGCGAGTTTTCCGCCTTCCGCTTTCAGCTACACGCATTGAATTGTTAGACGAGGGCGGAGCGACAGATCACCGCTTCCGCCAGCTGTTGCATGACTTCTCAGCTCTGGCTGCCGCGCTTGAGATGGCGCGCGCCCATCTGGGATCGATCATCGGCCTCACTTCGCCGCAGTACAACATTGCCATGGTCCTGGCTAACTATCAAAATGCGGGTGGCATCTGCGTCAGCGATGTCGCGAAACGCCTTCATGTAAGCACGGCTTTCATAACCAGCGAAGTACGCCATCTGGAGAAGGCGGGGCTCGTAAGCAAGCGTCCAAATCCAGGCGATGGGCGCGGCGTGCTGCTTCGCCTCACGCCCAGAGGAGAAGCACTGGTGCGGCAGGTAGGCCCCGAGCGCCAACGCGTAAACGATCACCTGTTCAACAGCCTGACCGCAAAGGGATTTAGGAATCTTTCAAAAACCCTGGCGACATTGCTGAATGACTTCGCATACACGGTTAGCCTTCTGAAGCATGGCATGATCGAACAAGAGCACCACAATAGAGCTTAGGCCCCGGAGCTCAGATCTTGGATCTCAGACCTTCACCCGCAACGCGATACCGCTGCACGGCTGTTCAACGCGTGCACATTTGCCGAAAATGAGGACTTCGTGAAAGCACACTTCGTATGCACCATCGCCCTCACTGCATCAATATTGCTGGCCAAGGCCGCAACAGCCCAGGAAACCACTCCGCTGGAGAGTGTCGTGAAAGAGGCCGCAAGTCATTCCACTCTGGCTGCACCAGGGGGAGCGCCATTCCATCTGAAGGCCACCATCTCCGATGAGAAAAGCCACGACGCAGAGTGGGATGCGACGGTGGAGGAATGGTGGCAATCTCCAACGACATGGCGACGTGAGTTTCATTCAAATGCTTTCACGCAGATCCTCGTAGTAAACGGAGCCAAGATGCATGAGGAGGACAACGGTCCGGTCTTTCCCGAGCTCCTCCGCAACTTGACTGTGGAACTGGTCAACACCGTCCCCAGGCTTGATCAGTTGGCTGCGTTGCACAAGTTGGTAGCGAAGCCCGATGGGACCGCAGGCCAGATCAGGGCCTCATGGACTATCACCGGCAACGACGGGACGACGACACACAACATTGCGGCTTCGATTGCTATATCCCGCGATACGGGCCTGATGATGTATGGCGGCGATATTGACTGGGACGTCTCGCTGCATGACTTCGCCGATTTTCACGGCAAGCAGATCGCGCGGAGACTCACGGCGCAAAGCAAGGGTGGCCCGCAACTGACCGCGCAGATCACTCTGCTTGAAGACCTGGGTGCCGCGGACAGCAAGCTGTTTGCAATCCACAAAGCAACGCCGGCAAAAAAACAACTGCGCGTAGTAGTAGTTCCTGAGCTCGAGCTGCGCAAGCTGAGCCTGGACACGCCCGCGCCACACTGGCCGGATATGGCCACGGGCAAGCTCTCCGGCGCCATGGTGATGCGGATAGTTGTCGACCGCGAAGGCAATGTGCGCTCTGTTGACGACTACTTCTCTGACAATCCCGCATTGCAACAGGCGGCTCAGGAGCAAATTATCAAATGGCGCTTCAAGCCGTATCTCGACCATGGCATTCCGGTGCAGGTAATATCCACGCTGACATTCCCATTCAGCGTGAGCCAGGCTGCGGCTGCCGCAGCTCCACCAAAAACCTTGAAGTAGGCGCGTTCAAGCGGAAATAAACTGAAATTAAGTGTCTTATATTGAGTATCTTGCGGCCCTGATATTGGGCGCCTTTGTTCTATGCTGCTTTTGGAATGCTCATTCAGCTACAATTCCGTCTGCGCTCTAAGTTCATCGAGCAAATTCTTTAGATCGAGAAGACGCTGCAACCCGCGTATATGGTTGCGACTTTGCATCGGGAGCAGAAATATGTTTTGTATATCTGATATCAAGTCGGCGTCGCGCCTTTGTGGCTGCTTGAGCCTGGTCCTGGCAATCTTGCTTGCTTTGTTGCCGCGGTCGAGTGCCGCAGCGCAAAGCGCCAGTGCAGTCAGGGGCAAGCTTCAAATCTATTTCGTCGATGTCGAAGGCGGGCAAGCCACGCTCTTCGTCACGCCCAATGGCCAATCGCTCCTGATCGATACCGGATGGGCCGGCCACAACAACCGCGACGCCGATCGCATTGCAGCAGCAGCGAAGCGGGCAGGGCTCAAGCGGCTGGACTATGTTCTGCTCACTCATTATCACGGTGACCACGTTGGCGGCATACCGCAGCTTGTTGCCACAATTCCGGTGGGCACCTTCCTGGATCACGGCCCTGATGACGAGATGGCGCCAGTCGGCGGCTGGCAAGGGACTAAAGCCAACTACGACGCTTATCAGGCCGTGTTGGCGACTGGGAAATACAAACACATCTCGTTGCATGCCGGAGAGAAACTGCCCATAAAGGACCTCGATGCGACGGTTGTCAGCGCGGCTGGCACAACCATAAGCCAACCGCTTCCTGGCGCGGGTGCTGCAAATCCCACTTGTGGAGACGCTGATAAAGATCCCGCGGGTTTCCAAGACCCCGACATGACTGAAAATGGGCACGCACTTGCCACGGTCATCAAGTTTGGGCCCGTACGCATTCTCGATCCTGGTGACTTGACCTGGGACAGGGAGCGCACGTTGATGTGCCCCGTGAATAAAATCGGGCACATTAATCTCTACATCGTCGGCAACCACGGCATGGCAGGAGCCACAAGCCCGGCACTCGTCTACGGAATCGCACCGCAAGTAGTCATTATGGATAACGGAGCTACAAAGGGCGGCGAGGTGGCGGCGCTCGATCTCATTCGCAACGCTCCCGGCAAACCGGTGTTGTGGCAACTGCATTACGCGCAGCGATCGGGAGATGAACACAATACAGACGCTCCGCTCATCGCCAATCTTGACGCCCCTGTAGGCACCGGCAACACCCAAGCCAACGATAAGGGATATATGCTCCAGGTTACCGTCAATCGTGATGGTCACTTCACCGTTCTCAACGAGCGCACTGGAAACTCTCAAGAGTATGTCGCTAAGTAACCCTCCTCGCATTTGCATGAAATCTTAGACATGATTCCACTCCGGGTTGCCGAGTGTTTTAACCCGAATTGATGGTGGGATTCAAAATCAAGGTCCGCGGAAAGGTCAAGAGATGAAAGTTAGTTTGGGGAATCCACTGACGCCGTCAAAAGGAACACTCCGCGGCTATGTTTGTCTTTTTATGCTGGCTGCCTCCGCAGGCGCTGTACCCGGAGTTGCGCAACGCACTGTCGAAGCTGACACGGTAACCAATCCCCTTGTGGGCGACGTCACGGCTGTTGCCGCCGGCAGGGTCTTGTATCAGCAGACATGCCAGGCCTGTCACGGATCGGATGCAACTGGGGACCGCGGCCCCGCGCTCGCGACGGGCAACTTCCGCCATGGCAGCGCGGACGGCGATCTCTTTCATAACGTCCAAACCGGCATTGCGGGAACGGAAATGCCGGCATTCTCCGCCCTGCCGGCGAATAGTGTGTGGCAGATTATCGCCTATCTGCGCAGCCTCAACGCAAGGACGGGTGGGCTATATGAAACGGCACCGGGCGATGCGGCAGCCGGTGAGCAAACGTTCTTGGGCAAAGCAGGATGCAGTGCGTGCCACGAGGTGAACGGCCGTGGTGGCATCGTCGGGCCCGATCTGTCAGCCGCCGGAATCAGCACCGCTGCGTATCTGCGCAACGCGGTCTTGAATCCCAACAGCGCTCGCACTCCGGGATCGATCACTGTGCTTGTCAAGACGCGGGATGGCAAACAGATTCGCGGCATCCGGCGCGCCGAAGATAGCTTCACGCTCATCCTGACTGATCTGGACGGAAACCTTCGTAAATTTGATAAGCGTGATCTTCTCGATGAACAAGTTCAGACTCAGTCGCTTATGCCTGCCAACTACGGCCAGTTGCTGTCGCAAGATGAAATTCAAAATTTGATTGCTTACTTGAAAACTCTGAAGGCTCGCGACCTCAGTAAGACCATCCAGGCTGAGTTACCCGCAGGCTTGAGTTTCGAAAGACTGCGCAGCGCAAAAGCCGAACCGCAGAACTGGCTCACCTACTGGGGTGACTATCACGGACAGCACTTCTCTGCTCTCGACCAAATTACACCGGGCAATGTTAAGCAGCTACAGGCAAAATGGTCCGTGCAAATGCCAGGCAGTTCGCCTCTTGAGGCCACGCCGTTGGTGGTAGACGGCACCATGTACACCTCCGGCCAGCCGGGACAAGTCTTCGCCGTTGACGCGAAGAGTGGCCTCGTCATCTGGAAGTACGAGCGGAAGCAAAAAGTACTCAATCCATATCAAATCAACCCATTCAATCGTGGTGTAGCCATGTTGGGGGATCGGTTGTTTCTGGGCACGCTTGACGCTGCACTGGTCTCTTTGGACGCTCGGACCGGCCGTGTGCTTTGGGAGACGCAGGTGGGCGATTCGATGCTTGGCTACACCATTACCTCATCGCCGCTGCCAATTCGGAATGAAGTCATCGTCGGAGTCTCAGGAGGAGAATTCGGCGCTCGCGGTTTTATCGACGCTTACGATGCGGCAACCGGCAAGAGGCTGTGGCGCACCTTCACGGTTCCGGGGCCCGGCGAACCCGGACACGAAACCTGGCTCGGAGATAGTTGGCAACACGGCGGTGCGCCCACTTGGCTCACAGGCAACTACGATCCGGAGCTGAACCTGCTTTATTGGCCGGTAGGCAACCCGGGGCCGGACTTGAACGGCGACGTCCGCACAGGCGACGACTTGTATTCCTGTTCTGTCCTCGCTCTCGATCCTGAGACCGGCAAGCTGAAGTGGCACTATCAGTTCACGCCCGGCGATACGCATGACTGGGATTCCACCGAGGATCTCGTCTTGGCAGACCAGATGCAAAACGGCCACATGCAACACCTGATGATGCAGGCCGATCGCAATGGAATGTTCTATGTCCTCGATCGAACAAACGGAAAGTTTCTCTTCGCCAAGCCATTCGTAAAGGTCACCTGGAATAGCGGAATCGACAAGGATGGCCGTCCTATAGAAGTTGCAGGCAAAAAATCCTCTCCTGAGGGCAGCACCGTTTATCCCGCCCTGGGCGGCGGCAGCAATTGGCAAAGTCCGTCATACGACTCTGCTCACTCAATGATGTTTGTGGTTGCGCATGATGGCGGCGCTATCTATCGCAGCGCAGCGGCAAACTATGACGGAGGGCGGCAATATATGGGCGGCGCGTCCGGTCGCCTTAACGAGCCAAGCGAGAACAATGTTGTGGCCATCGACACCAACACCGGCGATATTAAGTGGAAGTTTCCGGTTACCAACGCTTCCTTAGGAGCAGGCGTGCTGGCTACCTCCAGCGGCCTGGTGTTCGTTGCCACGTCCGAAGGAAATCTGATTGCATTGGATGAGAATTCAGGCAAGTCTCTCTGGCACTATCAGACAGGCGGCGGAATGGATTCGTCTCCGATAAGCTATTCGATCGACGGAAAGCAGTTCATCGCCGTTTCAGCCGGAAACGTGCTCTACAGTTTCGCTCTTCCCGACTAGGACTGGTTGCATAAATTGTTCTCTAACCGTGCACGACTTCACAGCTTGCTGCAAAAAACCGCCTCCCCGCCTATGCAGGTTTTGTATCAGGGCACGACTTCAGTCGTGCCGCAAAGGCCCAATAATGAGCGAGGGCTTTAGCCCCTGCGGGACGTTTTTCATCTGCAATCAGGAAATCACCCCAGATCGATCGCAACCACTTCGTAGTCGAGGATAGTAGGCACCACACAGTGAAGTGTATTTCCCTGGATCTGATACGCCAGCTCGCCTTCTTTCATAAGGGTATGCACGGCCTTCGCTTTCTTTCCCGCAGGCACATCAATCTCAATCGTCTGCGGATGAGAAGGAATCAGTTCCTTCATCTGCGGCCGCATCGCCATGGGATTGGTCAGGTTCACCAGGTGAATGGTCATGGAGTCGCGCTGACGCCAGGCTGTAACGTCAAACATCCCCATCCCGGCGACGCGCACCGAATTGCGCTCATTGAACGCCCACGCAAACGCGTTACGAAGCAACACTGCATGGTCATGGGCCATAACATCCCAATAAACCCGGTCAATATCCCAGGGAAAATAAACCACGCGCCCGGCGCCAACCTCGTTCATATACACGTCTGGAATATCTGTCTTATCCACCGTCCAGAAAGTCTTCTCCATCGGCAGGTTCGCGACCGCGGGAATTCTCATCAGGGGTTGCTGCTCATGTCCTGAATGGGCGTGCACATTTACCTGATAGGTGCCACCTATCATGGTCTCCACATCCTCCAATCCCACCAGCAACGGAGACCGCGACACACCCGCAGCATCGCGCTCAACATACAGATACGTATTTTGAACTGGTCCCTTTGGAGTCGAGTCATGCGAAGCGCCAAACAATTCTGCAAGGCCAAAATCGCCGCGCCGATTGCCCCACTCATCGCAAAGTGAAGTCTCATATGAAGCCACAATGCTTCCGCCGCGCCGCACGTATTCACGCAATTGATTGCACTGCACATCGGAGAGGGCCGCGATGTTCGGCATCACCAGCAGCTTGAAACGATCAATATTCGCAGCTTCCAGCATGCGATCGTGCACCATCTCAAATGGAATCCTTGCCTCGATCAAAGCCTGGTACATTCCCAGGCCCGGATCGTCCACCAATCTCGCTGTATCCCTCGGTCCGGCATAAAATTGCGCAGTTTGCTGCGAATACATCAGGCCCACGCGCGCAATGGGCTCAACGTTTCTCAAATAGCGTTCATG
>Ga0206873_1141_pt1 | contig 23148 bp, 26 predicted proteins | sample Alteio_BWOrgCont_11_FD_152631 | JGI IMG/M metagenome (GOLD analysis project Ga0206873, IMG submission 152631) | Enriched cells from forest soil in Barre Woods Harvard Forest LTER site, Petersham, Massachusetts, United States -... | ecosystem: Environmental > Terrestrial > Soil > Temperate forest >...
GCGCGCTTTTCTTATAAGCTCGGGCTGATGCATGCCAAAAGCTATATAGGAGAGCGGCTGGCGCTGATCGGCGATGCGGCACACGGTATCCATCCGATTGCCGGGCAGGGGGTGAATCTCGGTTTTCGCGATGTCGGCGTATTGTCGGAACTGATTACCGAGCGTTTCCGCCTCGGGCTTGATATCGGCAGTCCTGATATGCTCGCGCATTACCAGCGCTGGCGGCGTTTCGACAATGTCGCAATGCTGGCCGCGACCGACGGGCTGAACCGCCTTTTTTCCAATAACATCGTTCCGGTGCGGTTGGCGCGGGGCTTAGGCCTGTGGGCCGTTGGGAAAATCCCGCCGCTCAAACGACTGTTTATGCGCGATGCGATGGGGCTGGTGGGGGACTTGCCGAAATCGATGGATAAGGCCTCGTAATTTTTAAATCATTTAAAATCAATCGATTATTGCGATATGCTTTATTACAATAATTAACTTCTTTAATAAATTTGGCATACTTCCGACACGATTAATTAACTTTTTTGTCGTATTCTGAATCATCAGGACAACGTGCAAAAAAGGAACAAAGCCTTGGCAAACGCGAATCCGGCCTCCAATTCTCACTCCACACATTCTGCACCCGCAGAAGCGGCAGGCGCCGAAAAACACGAACGCATCGCACGCGAATCGCTGCGCAGCATGGTTATGTTCAGCGAAACGCTGGAAAGCGAAATGCATCGCATGAAAGAAGACGACGCTAAAGGGCTGCCGATTGATCGTTCGCTGTTAGATAAAATGACTATCGTGAAAGACAAATACCGCCATGTCATGACCGGCTTCATGGCGCTGGGCGACGACGAACAGCGCCACGCCCTTATTGTTTTCGCCGATGCCGTTCAGGATATCGTGAAACATTTACATACGGGCAAACACTGATGTCGATACTTCCTACGAATTTTTCCCATCAGGCGCGTAACGCGTGGCACGCCGCCACCTATCCGTTCCAGAATCCGAACACGCTGAAAGCGGTGAAAGAAATCGTCAAGCAGACCGGCTTCGATGCCGCGCTCGAAAAAGCCACTCCCGCCGAACCCGCCCGCAACAGCTAATCCAGCCGACGCGCTTCTTCCGCCAACATAATCGGTATACCGTCGCGAATGGGATAAGCCAGCCCGGCCTTGTCGCTGACCAGCTCCTGCTTCCCGGCGTCATAGCGCAGCGGCCCTTTTGTCAGCGGGCAGACCAGTATTTCCAGTAATTTTTTATCGACGCTTTGCATATGTGGTTCCTATCCTATCGGTTCAAATCAGGCTCTGCAACTGCTGGTCGGTGAGGTTGCCCGGCACCATCAGCAGCGGGACGTATAATTTGCTGCCCAGTTGCCCGGCCAGCCACGATGCCAGCTTGCCGCGCCCGGAATCCTGCGCGATGCCGATGGCGATCATGTTGATGTCCGGGTCGTCGTTCGCTGCGGCGATGATCTCATCGCCCACGGAGCCCTCGCGCTGTACGATGTCCGGGCGGATGCCGTAGGTGGCGAAAGCTTCGTCGGCCAGTGTTTGCAGCAGGGTTTCACCTTCTTTCCAGCGTTCTTCGCGCATGCGGTCGGCGATGGCGCCGAGCGTCTGGAAATCGGCAGGTGTGATGACATGCAGCATGGCAACGCGGACGCCGCGCGCATTGGCTTTCATGCAGGCAAGCCGAAGCGGGATGCGCGATTCCTCGCGCGCATCGACGCACACGAGATATTTGCTCGATTTGATCGTATTGGGATACGGCAGTGTTACCATAAGGCCTCCTAGATTTTTTCAAATATGCGACCGGCGAACCAGCCGATGGTAAGCGCCATCAGCACGGCGGCGAGCCCGTAAAGGGTAGGGTAGCTGTGCGCCCACATGTAAAGGAATGCGTCCAACCCGCTTTTGACGACATGGATCGGCGTCGATTGCATGCCCACGACCTGCCCGCCGGAGAGCAGGTAAATTTCCGCAGTGTAATTGCCGGGCGGGATATCGTCGGGGAATTCGATGACCGTTTTAAACAAGGTTTCGCCCATGAACGATACGGGTTCGGGATCCTGCTTATACAGCTTGCGTTCATGCTGGTAGTGCAGGAACGCGTCGGAGAACTCATTAAATGCGATGAGCTGTTTGGGGTCGGACGGGGGTGTGAATAAATTGTCCTGCCCGATGCGCAGGTGGTTGAATGCGCCCGTCTGCATGATGTCTTCCAGTTTTTTGCTTGAAGCGACGGCATAAAAATCGGGCACGTCGAAAAACTTCATGCGTGAGCGGTTGACCCAGATGCCCATGATTTGTTCTTTTTTGCGCACGATATAATCCTTGCTCGGGCCGCGCACGACGATCACGACGTCGCCACTATCGTTGCGCGCGCCGAACAGGAAGATGCGCGTGCCGTTGAATCCCGAATCGATGTCGATGCGGTAGTTGGAAATGTCGGCGACGATGGGCGTAACGGCAAGGGCGGGCGAAGACAACAGCAATAACGCCAATGCGAGGGTGATGAGGCGGGTCATTCCACCACTCCCACGGAATAAATATCCGACGGCGGCGTGAACAGGCCGAATCCGAGTTTGAGTGCGACGCCAAGCGCCAGAGCCGCGAGCAGCGCGCGCAGATATTCGCCCGGTAATTTCGCACCCAGTTTGCTGCCCAGCTGCGCGCCGACGACCGAGCCGGTCAGCAGCAAAAATGCTAGCATGATATCGACGGTTTGCGTTGAAATGGCTTGCAGCAGCGTGACGTTGGCGGTGATGAAAATAATCTGGAACAAAGAGGTTCCGATCACCACGCCGGTCGGCATGCCGAGCAGGTAAATCATCGCGGGGACGAGGAAAAACCCGCCGCCAATGCCCATGAGCGAGACCATGCCGCCGACGAAGATGCCGATGGCTATGGGCATAATGGCGCTGATATGCAGTTTGGATTTCGGGAATTCGACCTTGAACGGCAGGCGCTGCGCCAGTTTCGGGCGATCGATATGCGAGGATTTGCGGGGGATTTTCATGATGGTGCGCACGCTTTCGAGCGCCATCATGCCGCCGATAGTCCCGAGAAAAACGACATAGACGACGGAAATAATCAGGTCGATATAACCGAGCTGTTTCAACCAGCGAAACAGTTCAACGCCGAGCGTCGAGCCGATCAGGCCGCCGATCAGCAGGAACCAGCCCATCTTGAAATCGACATTGTCGCGCCGCCAGTGCGCCAGAAACCCCGATACGGAGGAGGCGATAATCTGGTTGGCGACGGTGGATACGGAAACGGTCGGCGGCACGCCCATGAAAATCAGCAGCGGCGTCATCAAAAACCCGCCGCCGACACCGAACATGCCCGACAATATGCCCGTAATCGTTCCGAGCCCAAGGAGCACGAAAATATTCACCGACATCTCAGCGATGGGCAGGTAGACGTTCATAAGGTATCAGGAACCAGGGGCCAGAGGCTAGAGGTCAGGGGACAGGCAAAAGAGAAAAAAGCCGTGATTGCTTGCTTCCCTGACCTCTGACCCCTGATCCCTGATTTCTCCTTCATGGCGTTTGCGAATAGAGAATCGAGCTGTTGAAGTATTGAAAGATTTGTTTTTCCAGTTCGGCATTGGCCGAGTCCATCACGCTGCTGACCATGCGGCGGAAGATGGCTTTGCGCTCGGAGAGGCTGGCTTTTTCGTTGATGGTGTTGGACTGGGTGGCGACAACGTTGACGCTGGCTTCCGACATGGCGTTTTCGGTGCCGTAAATACGCAGTTCGACTTCAAGCCGCGCGTCGTAGCGCCGGTCAGGCGAGACGTCGCCCGGATCTGCTCCCGGCGGCAGGGGTACTTCCGAGGCGACGACGCTGGCATCCTTGATGATGACCTGCAATGTTTTGGTTTCGCCGCCTGCGCGGATGCGGTCGCGCACCCAGGCGCGCATGGCATCGGACGGCGAAATGGGAATCAAATGCTCGACGTTCGGTTCATGCATCGGCATTTTATATTCATCGACGATATCGATCTGGCCGACATTCAGCACAATCGGCTGGAAACGGGTGAAGGTTATCTGCGGCGGCGATGGAGGCGGCGGATGCGAGACGGTAAATTCCCGTTTGACCGACGACGTCAGCAGATCGGTGGAGGACGACGCCCAATCTTTAAACGCCGACCACGACAGGAACGATCTATACGCATCCACCATCGGGTGATCGGACGCCGGCGTCGGTGCGGGCGCGCCCTGCTGTTGCGGTGGGGTAGTGGATTGGCATGCGCCCACCAGTAATAATGCCAGCGGCAGCAGATAATGGAGTTTTGTTCTCATGGGTTTGATCATACCAAAATCGCGCTGTTTGGAAATAGGGGATTTAGCACTTCCCAGCCGGGAGCTTGGCGTCGGGCGGGCGGATATAAAAAGGGGCGAGTGCGGCGGATGCATGCGATGTGGCAGCCAGTTCCGCCAGCGCGTCGGCGCGGGGGAATGTAACGTCGCAATTGGCGATGGAGGGGACATTACTGGCAATAAGAGCGCCCGCCCCGGCGTCGGCTAATGCCTGTTCGAGCGCGGCAAGGCGCGGTTCCCCGCCGGGGAAGCATTGGTAATAATACTCGCCTTTCCCGGCATTGAGCAGGGCGAGGACGGCTTGCGCAGGTGCGGCATGTTTCCTTGCGGCGAAGGCCATGACTTCGAGCGTGGTGAACCCTATCCCTTTGATACTGGAAGCAAAAGCGATGCCGCTGGCGGTGGCGAGCCCGACACGGATGCCGGTAAAGCTGCCCGGGCCGGTGGTGCATGCGACGGTCGCGAGATCGCGGTAGCCAAGCCCAGCCTGCTTTAGCGCCTCCTCGACCATCGGCACAAGGCTAGCCGATTGCATCACCGGCGCGCGGTTTTCAACATAGGCGCTCACGCGGCCATTATGCCAGATGGCGACGCTGCACGGTCCGGTGGCGGTATCGATGGCGAGGATGGCGGTCATGGTTGCGGTATGGTTCCTATTGTATTATATGCTACGGCATAACATGGAGGACTTATGGCTGACCAGAACCAATGTAGCCTTGACGGCAAAAAATGCGTGCCGTGCGAAGGCGGCGTGACCGCCTTGACCGCAGATCAGGTGGCAGCGATGCTTAAAGAAGTGCCGGGTTGGGAACTGGCCAACGCGGGCAAGGCCATCCACCGCAAATTCACCTTCAAAAATTTCAAGCAAGCGCTGGCGTTTGTGAATAAAGTCGGCGACATCGCAGAATCCGAGGGGCACCATCCCGATATCACTTTCGGCTGGGGCTATGCCGACATCCTGCTGTGGACGCACGCTATCGGCGGCCTGCATGAGAATGATTTTATTGTGGCCAGCAAAATCAATCTCCTGTAACGTTACTCATAGCCCATGACCAAGAAACTCTATATCAAAACGTACGGTTGCCAGATGAATGTCTACGATTCGCTGCGCATGGCCGATGTTATGGCCCCGCTGGGGTACAGCGCGTCCGATACGGTGGAAGACGCCGATCTGGTTATCCTCAATACTTGCCACATCCGCGAAAAGGCCGAAGATAAGGTCTATTCCGATTTGGGCCGCATCCTGAAGGAAAAAGATAAAAAGAAGGCCAAGGGCGAAAAGATGCTGATCGCCGTCGGCGGTTGCGTCGGGCAGGCCGAAGGCGCGGAGATTATCCACCGCGCGCCGTATGTCGATATGGTGCTGGGGCCGCAGACCTATCATCAATTGCCGGAAATGGTGACGCGCGCGATCCGCGATGGCGGCGGCGTCGTTGAACTGGAGTTCCCGACCGTGCAGAAATTCGATTTATTGCCGGAATCGAATATCGCGCAGGGCGCGTCGGCATTTTTATCGGTGCAGGAAGGCTGCGACAAATTCTGCAGCTTCTGTGTCGTGCCCTATACGCGCGGCGTTGAATATTCGCGCAAGGTGTCGGCGGTCATGGATGAGGCCAAACGTTTGGTCGGGCAGGGCGCCGTGGAAATCACGTTGCTCGGGCAGAATGTGAATGCCTATCACGGCGAAAACAAAGGTGGCACGGCAACGCTCGCGGATTTAATTGCGCAACTGGCGAATATCAATGGGCTGGAACGCATACGCTATACGACCTCGCATCCGCGCGATATGTCGGACGACTTGATAGCGATTCATGGTTCGGAGCCCAAGCTGATGCCGTTTTTGCATCTCCCGGTACAGTCGGGATCGGATGAAATTTTGAAGCGCATGAACCGTAAACATACGGCGGAACTCTATTTCGACATTATCGCGCGGCTGCGCACATCGCGCCCGGATATCGCATTCTCGTCGGATTTCATCGTCGGTTTCCCCGGCGAATCGGACAAGGATTTCGAGGATACGATGACGCTGGTGCGGCAGGTGCAGTTCGCGCAGGCCTATTCGTTTAAATACAGCCAGCGCCCCGGCACGCCCGCCGCGGTCGATGACCGGCAGATAGAAGAAAAAGTGAAGGACGAACGTCTGCAGCGCCTGCAAACATTGCTTCGCGAACAGCAAACGGCGTATAATGCCTCAGGCGTCGGCAAAACCATGAGCGTGCTGCTTGACCGCGACGGCAAGCATGAAGGTCAGTTGCTCGGCAAATCGCCGTATATGCAATCGGTGCATGTGCAGGGGGCGGAACCGTATCGCGGGCAACTGGTAGACGTGAAGATGACCGGCGCATTTTTGAATAGCCTATCGGGTGAAATCGTAGAAAACACAGTCAACATGAGAAAGGCCAGCTAGTGAAAGAAAAAATCGGCAAGAACGGTAACGCAGCGCACGAACCATCGCGTATCAGCATCGTATTTGAGAATAACGGACTCTTACCGATGCTGTTCGGTGAGAACGACGCGCATCTTGCCCGTATCGAGAAAAAATTCAACGTCTCGGCGTCGTCGCGCGGCAATGTGCTCGCGATTTCCGGCGGCAGGGGCAATGTTGAAGCCAGTAAATCCATTCTCGAAACGCTCTATGCCGAACTCGAAAAAGGCGGCGAAGTGGGTTCGGCGCAGGTCGACGCGGCGATCCGCATGATGATGCCGCAGGAGCCGCACGACCCGAAAGCCACGCTGTTCGGCGATCAGGACATCGTGATCAAAACGATGAAAAAAACCATCAAGCCGTATTCGCTGGTGCAGAGCAAATATATCCAGTTGCTCGGAAGCAATGAGATGGTGTTCGCGCTTGGGCCTGCCGGTACGGGCAAGACCTATATCGCCGTGGCGATGGCGGTTTCGATGTTTTATTCCAAGCGCGTCGAGAAGATTATTCTGTCGCGTCCTGCCGTAGAAGCAGGCGAAAAGCTGGGCTTTCTGCCGGGCGATTTGAAGGAAAAAGTCGATCCGTACCTGCGTCCGCTTTATGACGCGCTGTACGATATGATTCCCGGCGAGCAGCTGGTGCGCCATATGGAAAATGGCGAAATCGAAGTGGCGCCGCTGGCGTTCATGCGCGGCCGCACCTTCTCGAATGCCTTCGTAATTCTCGACGAAGCGCAGAACACCACGCCGACGCAGATGAAAATGTTCTTAACCCGCATGGGCGAAGGCTCGCGCATGGTGGTGACCGGCGATTTATCGCAGACCGATCTGCCTAAGGACGTGAAATCCGGACTCGGCGATGCGATTCGCAAGGTCGAAAACATCCCCGGCATCGGCACGGTGCGTTTTTCCGATACCGACGTGGTGCGCCACGACCTCGCCGCTAAAATCATCCAGGCCTATGAGGAATGGGATCGCAAGAAGAAAAATAACAGCGCCGATTCGTAATGACGCCGGACGTCGCGATCCAGCTGCAACATCCGGGCTGGAAGAAGCTGTTGCGCCCTTACTGTAAAACCGTGCGTGCTGCGTGCGAAGCGGCGCTGGCCGCGCATCCTCCGCGTAAAAAGGTGATGGAGATGGCCGTGGTGCTTGCCGACGACGCTTTCATCCGGGGCTTGAACAAAACCTATCGCGGCAAGGATAAGGCGACGAATGTGCTATCGTTCCCGGCGGGCGAAGCGGATGTTCTCGGCGATCTGGTCCTCGCCTTCGAAACGGTGGAGCGCGAGGCAAAAGAGCAGGGGAAAAATCCTAAGCATCATGCGGTGCATCTGCTGGTGCACGGTACGCTGCATTTACTTGGCTACGACCACGAGAACGACAAAGACGCCGCGCAGATGGAGGCGCATGAAATTAAAATTCTTAAGAAACTGGAGGTTGATAATCCGTACTTGTAGGATGGGCCGCGACTATGCTAACAATTATGCCGTGAGAAACCATGTCATCTGCCGTACAAAATACTGTCTCCTCTATGGATGATCAAAGTAGCACCGCACACCATGTTGAGCGGGAACCGCGCCTGGAGGTAAGGTCATCGCTCTTTCAGGCCATCCGCAGCTGGGTTCGCCACGCCCTGCGCAACCGTCAGGATACGTCGCTCAAGGATATGCTCGAAGAGGCGATTGAGGAGCATGAAGGGCTGGAGCCGCTCTCCGCCGAAGAACGCATCATGCTGCACAACGTGCTTCATTTCAGCGATATTAAAGTCAGCGATATCATGATCCCGCGCACCGACATCCTTGCCGTGCCGAGCGACATTACTCTCCCGGAGTTGAAAAAACACATCATCGAAATGCGTCACACCCGCGTTCCCGTCTATGAAGATACGCTCGACCAGGTGCTCGGTTTTATCCATATCAAGGATTTGCTGCCGTTGTTTTCGGGGGATATGCCGTTTGATATTTCTCGCCTGCTGCGTACGCTGCTGTTCGTGCCGCCGTCGATGCGCATTATCGATTTGCTGATCCGCATGCGCCATGCCGGGAGCCACATGGCCATCGTCGTCGATGAACATGGCGGCACCGACGGACTGGTGACCATGGAAAACCTGTTCGAGGAGCTGGTCGGCGATATCCAGGACGAGCACGACGGTGAGGAAGACCAGAAAGACCGCATCGTGCGTATCAACGATACGACGTTCGAAGTCGCCGCCAGCATACCTATCGAAAAACTCGAAAAGAAAATGGGGCTGAATCTGACCGAAGAAAATGAGTCCGAGTTCGATACGCTCGGCGGGTTGATTTTCTTCCAGCTTGGGCGCGTGCCGGCCAAGGGCGAAATCGTGCAGCACCCATCGGGTATACACTTCGAAATTGTCGACGCCGACCCACGCCGCATCCGCAAAGTGCGGATAATCTTGGGCTAAAGAATATGGGCGACCTCAATGCAAAAATTTTGTGCCCACATACCGAAACCGCTGTTTCTGGAGATGATGCCGCGACTTTTCGCAAGGGTGCGGTGGGTGCTGCAACGGGAATTCTGACCAGTGATATTACAAAAGCAAAAATGCTTAAAAAAGAAGGCAAAAAAGTCATTTTTCTTATCGACGATTATGTGCCGGAGCACACGCATCAGATTACAGATATGGATGGCTTGGTAGTGAAAGGCAAAGGTGCCAGTCATCTGGCTATCCTGTGTCAAAATTTTGCGATACCGGCCGTATTTGGGCTTGATGGCGGTGAAATACCCAGGGAAGGCGATGAAGTGACCATCTCGCGATTTCCTCAATGGAACCTGACCAAGGGCGGTGTCGCTATCAAGCCGCCGGATGCGGAGTATTTTCAAGAAATCACCAAAGATGCGGATGCAAAACGTCGTCAGCATCCCAATGGCATAAAGGTATTTGCAAATGCGAGCAGTGCGAAAGAAATTGAACGGGCGATTGCTTTGGGAGCAGAAGGCATTGGGTTGGTTCGTACGGAGTTTTTTATTCGGGATAATGCGGATCTTAAAACCATCAAAGAATTGCTGCTGACGAAACGCCGTCCCAATCAGAAAATATTGGATAGTTTTGAGGAAACTCAATATTGGGAATCGAGAAAATTATTCGCCGCGGCAAATAAAAAAAACGGGGGCTTGCCCATGTTGGTGCGGCTATTTGATCCCCCATACGATGAATTATTGGATGATGCTGCGCGCAAGAATTTTGAAACCAGCCATCCCGATGAGATGGATACAAGGCGCGGGGTACAATGGGCGGAAACGCTTTCCGGCTTATATAAAGCGCAAGTCCGGGCGATTCTTGATGCAGCTAAAGACGAGGGCTATCGGGGCGCATTAACGTTGATGGTTCCGCATGTCGAAAGTCAGGAAGAGATGCAGCAAGTTAGAGACATATTGGGGGAAACGAACCACCGTGTGAAGCTTTTTGCCGTCATAGAAAGTTATAAAGGAGCGAGAGAGGCGCGTAAAATTGCCAGTATGGCGGATGGGATATTGGTTGCAGCCAGCGATCTTACCGCCGAGGTGATAGGGTGTGATCGCAGCAATGAGCAGGGCATAAAAGACTGGATGGATAAAAATAATGCGCCAAATCCATTTCAATCCCTTTCACAGCCGGTGTGCGCCGTCATTGAAACCATTGTCAGCGAGGCAAGGAAAACTAATCCGCATATGCTGTTTACGACCCCCAGTGCACAGGTGGCAGGTGACGCTAAATCCATTGGTTTTTGCAACGGACAAGGTTTTGATTCCGTTTCGGTTCCGGCGACGCATGAGTGCATCGCCAGCACGAAATTCCTGGCATCCGTAATGGATAAAGCGTCTCAAGAGATGAGAAAAGCACTCCATGTCGAAAACAATGTATCCCAAAACGTGCGGTAAGATGATTGCGATGACTTGCTTAAGAAATCATGCTTAAACTATCGCCATGCAAAAATTAGCCACTCATATAGGAAATCTCACCGGCTGGCGGCGCAACGGTTTTGCGCTCCTGTGCGGCATGCTGGCGACGTTGACGCTTGCGCCGTTTTTCCTGTTCCCATTATTGATCCCGGCTTTTACCGGCTTGTACTGGCTGATTGAGGGCGACATTTCGCGCCGCCGCCGTTTCTGGGACGGCTGGTGGTGGGGCTGGGGATTTTATATCACCGGGCTGTACTGGATGTGCATCGCGCTGCTGACCGACGCCGAAAAATTCGCCTGGCTGATTCCCTTCGCGCTATTCGGCCTGACGGGCGTGATCGCCATTTATAGCGGGTTAGCCTGCTGGCTGATGTCGTTTGTGCCGACGCGCGGGCTATCCCGAATCATGGTTTTCAGCGTGTTATGGATGTGCGTTGAATATGCGCGCGGGCATTTGTTCAGCGGGTTTCCATGGAACCTGCCCGGATATAGTTTCGGCTTTTCCGACCAGAGTTTGCAACTCTCCTCGCTTGTCGGTGTGTATGGGCTGACATGGTTTGCCGTGCTGCTGGGGACATCGTTCGCCGCGCTCCGCGAAAAGCGTGGGCTGACCTTTATCAATGTTGTGTGGTGCAGCCTGATTCTCGGCGTATGCTGGGGCGGCTGGCGATTGCAGCAGGCTGATGCCGTTCCGGTGATGCAGCGTTATGTACCGGGCGTTGCACTCAGGCTGGTGCAGGCCAATATCGCGCAGCCGCATAAATGGGACCCGAAGCTGCAAATGCAGGGCCTGCAGGATAATATCAAGCTGACACAATCGCCGGGCCTCGACCATATTACCCACGTCATCTGGCCGGAAACGGCGGTGCCTTATATTATGACGGCCAATTCGTCGCTCACGCATATGCTGGGCTCTATGCTGCCGCCGGGACGCGTGCTGATTACAGGAACGCTGCGCAGCGACGGTAAGGCGCAGGACTGGAAAATCTGGAACAGTCTGATGGCCATCGATCATGATGGGCACATTCTCGGCGATTACGACAAGGTGCATCTGGTGCCTTTCGGTGAGTTCCAGCCGCTGCGCAACTATTTGCCTAAATCATGGCTTACGCCCGTCGGCGATAAGGATTTTTCGCGCGGGGATGGCGTACATACGCTGGAATGGCCGGGATTGCCGCCAGTGATGCCGCTGATTTGCTATGAGGTGATTTTCCCGGAACTGGTTACCGACCCGGTACATCCCCCGCAATTATTGCTAAGCGTGACCAACGATGCGTGGTTCGGCATTAGCACCGGCCCGCACCAGCATTTCCAGATGGCGCGGATGCGCGCTGCCGAGCAGGGCGTGCCGATGGTGCGCGTCGCCAACACCGGTATCTCGGCGGTTGTAGATAGTTTTGGCCGGATATTATCGTCTATGCCTTTGGGAACACGTGGTATTCTCGATGTTCGGTTGCCGGTGGCGCAAAGTAATAGCACTTTATATGCAAAACATAATTGCGCCTTTATGCTTTTTTTAATACTTATAAGTGGTTGCTTAATGCTTTCACAACGATTGCGGAAGAAAAATTAATTAAAATTCGCTTGCAAGTTGTGTTATTTTCGTAAAATATTGCGATAACGTTATATTTATTAAAAAGGTTTTTTAGATCTATGTCAAAACACGATATCGATGCACATGTTGGTAAACGATTGCGCTTACGTCGTACCATGTTGGGATTGAGTCAGGAAGCGGCGGCAAAGGCCGTGGGCATTACCTTTCAGCAGGTACAGAAATATGAAAAGGGTGCCAACGCCATGAACGCCAGCCGCCTGTATGAATTCGCGCGGTTCATGCATGTGCCGGTGGCTTATTTTTTCGAAGGTTTGGAAGCAGGTGCAGCGGCTGAAGGCACGCAGGGTTTTGCCGAAGAAGGCGAAAAATTCGACCACAACCAGAAGCGTGTATCAGACCGGGAATCGCTGGAAATGATGAAGGCGTTCAAACGTATTAAGGAACAGGTCGTGCGCAAACGCCTGTCCGATTTAGTGCGCGCCATCGCCGAAAACCGCACGATTCTGGAATAGGGCATTTCCATATTGCTTGACTTACGTAGCGGAATCTATAGGCTCCCGCATGATTTCAGGTGGGGATTTTGGTTGCTTGCCACCACCTTATAAAAAAATGGTCTAAGCTGTCCGCTCGCGCTGATTATAAATTTGCGCGCCGGATACCAACAAAATCCCCATCGTAATGTATGTATAATTACCTTTGAGGGGATACTATGTCCGACCAGTTCCATAGCGGCAGAAGCAGCTATATTTTCACCAGCGAATCCGTAGCTGAAGGCCACCCCGATAAGGTGTGCGACCAGATTTCCGACGCGATCGTTGATGCGTTTTTGACGGAAAATCCGCAGGCGCGCGTCGCGTGCGAATGTTTGGCCACCACCAACACCATCGTCATCGCCGGGGAAACGCGCGGCGCGGACAATATCACCAAGGCGATCATTGAAAAAATCGCGCGCGATAAGGTGCGTGAAATCGGGTACCTGCAGGAAGGTTTCCATGCCGATAATCTCGATGTCTATGTGCATCTCCATAACCAGTCCGCCGATATCGCCATGGGTGTGGATTCCGGCGAAAATAAGGATGAAGGCGCGGGCGACCAGGGCATTATGTTTGGATTCGCCTGCAACGAAACCAAATCGCTGATGCCTGCGCCGATCGATTTATCGCACCGCATTTTGCAAAACCTCGCCCGCGTGCGCCATAGCGGCGAAGCCAAGGGCCTCGGCCCCGATGCGAAATCGCAGGTGTCGCTGCTATATGAAGGCGGCAAACCGGTGAAGGCGACCTCCATCGTCGTTTCGACGCAACATGCGGCGGGCATGACGCAAAAGGATGTGCGCGAGCTGGTGCGTCCGTATGTTGTGGCATCATTGCCTAAAGGCTGGATGTGCGACGACAGCGAATTTTATGTGAACCCGACCGGCAATTTCGTGATCGGCGGACCCGATGGCGATTGCGGTTTGACCGGACGCAAAATCATCGTCGATACGTACGGCGGCGCGGCCCCGCATGGCGGCGGCGCATTCTCCGGTAAGGATCCGACGAAAGTCGATCGCTCCGCCGCATACATGGCGCGCTACCTCGCCAAGAACGTCGTATCCGCCGGGTTGGCGGATCGCTGCACGATTCAATTATCGTATGCTATCGGCGTGTCAAAACCCATCTCGTTTTATGTGAGCACGGCGGGTACTGCGACGGTCGATGAAGCGCAGCTTGAGCGCGTGTTGCAGGATCTGGTGAATTTGACGCCGCGCGGCATCCGCGAACATCTGAAACTCAATCGCCCGATTTATGCGCGTACGGCAGCGTACGGCCATTTCGGCCGCGAGCCCGATGCGGACGGCGGATTCTCATGGGAAAAGCTCGACCTCGCCGAAGCACTGCGCGCGCATTTCCCCAAAGCTGCCAAGAAACTGGCGTAAAATTGGAACTGCGCTTACGATCTTTCGGGCGCAGGCGCGGGCGGAAACTCCGTCCGGGCAAGCAGGGGCTGATGGATGAGCTGCTGCCGCAGCTAGGCATTAGTGATTGGGGATTAGGGATTGGGGAAGAAGAAACCCCTAATCCCCAATGCCTAATGCCTAATCCCTTATGGTTAGAGATCGGCTTCGGTGGCGGGGAACACCTGGCGCATCAGGCGGCGCTGAATCCGGGCGTAGGGATTATCGGCTGCGAGCCCTATATCAACGGTATCGGCGATTTGCTGAAGGCGATAGAGGCGCAAAAACTTTCTAACATCCGCATCCACGGCGACGATGCGCGCCCGCTGATCGAGCGGTTGCCGGATGCATCGATTGAGCGCGTATTCATTCTCTATCCCGACCCGTGGCCGAAAGCGCGGCACCATAAGCGACGCTTAGTTTCTACGGAACTGCTGAACCAGCTGGCACGCGTGATGAAGCCCGGCGCGATTCTGCGCCTTGCCACGGATCATTCCGATTATTGCACATGGATGCTGGAGCGGTTGCTGCCGCACCCGTCATTTACATGGACAGCCAAAGATTGCGACGACTGGCTTAAGCCATGGAGCGACTGGATTCCGACGCGCTACGAGCAAAAAGCGCTCGCCGGCAGGCCGACCTATCTGACGTTTGTTCGTAACTCATAATTTCTTTTCCAAAAATAAAGTGGGCGCGCCCAGCAGATTTTTTCTGTCGTTAAGAAGGGCACGTGAGGTTGGTGCCGGAACGCCATTTTCATGGACGCCCGACCCCGCGATGGCACATTCATCCACCGCGTGTCGCCGAACCCTTCTTGCCGCGCCCAAGTTCTGCAACTCTACGCGCGGTCTGGTTGTCATGCATGACAAGGGTGATTATTCACGGGAAAGGATGGCCGGGAAGGGGTTTTTTCTAATATTGTCATCCTCGGACGGCGCATAGCGCCTGATCTGAGGATCCCATCCGATGGGATGAGGTCCTCGGGTCAAGCCCGAGGATGACAATATTGGGTGGGATGACAAATAAAAATTAGGCCGCCTTCAGCGCATCCAGAATATCTTTTTTCAGATCGTCGATGTCCTCTATGCCAACCGAAAGGCGGATTAGCCCGTCGGTGATGCCGGTTTTTTTGAGCTCTGCCGCGCCTAAGCTCGCGTGCGTTGTCGATGCCGGATGGGTGACGATGCTTTTGGCATTGCCGAGATTGTTGGAAATATCGATCACGTTCAGCGCATTCATGAAGGCGAACGCGGCTTTTTTTCCGCCCTTTAATTCAAAGGCAATCAGCGGGCCGCCGCGCGACATCTGTTTTTTAGCGATGGCAAATTGTGGATGGGATTTGAGACCGGGATAAACGATGCGGCTGACTTTGGGATGCTTCTCTAGAATCGCGGCGAGCGCTTCGGCATTGTCGCAATGTTTTTCGACGCGCAGCGGCAATGTTTCGAGGCTTTTGAGCAATATCCACGCGTTGAACTGGCTCATGTGTGGGCCGGTGTGGCGCACGAAGGGCATCAGCGTGTCGTCAATGAATTTGCGTTTGCCGAGGATCGCGCCGCCGAGCGTGCGGCCCTGTCCGTCGATATGTTTGGTGGTGGAGTACACGACGAGATCGGCACCGAGTTTCAGCGGGTGCTGCAAAAGCGGTGTGGCGAATACATTGTCAATGATGAGGCAGGAGCCGGTTTTTTTACAGAGTTTGGCAACGGCGGCGATGTCCACTAATTCGAGCGTCGGATTCGCCGGGGTTTCGATGAACACGGCTTTGGTTTTTTTGCTGATGGCTTTGCTCCAGCCTTCCATATCGGTGCCGTCCACCAGCGAATAGGTTATGCCGAAGCGCGGCAGGATTTGCGTGATGATGTAATGGCACGAGGAAAACAGCACTTTGCTGGCGACGACATGATCACCCGATTTCAGCTGGCACATCAGGCTGGCGAATACGGCGGCCATGCCCGATGCCGCGACGACGCAGGCTTCCGCGCCTTCCATCAGGGCGAAGCGTTCTTCGAGCATGGCGAGGTTGGGGTGCGAATAACGGCCGTATTTAAAGCCGTCTTTTTTACCGGCGAACAGGGCTTCGGCTTCTTCCGCCGAGTCGTAAGTGAAGGAAGAATTGAGGAAAAGTGCCTCTGAGGTCTCATTGAACTGGCTTTGTATACGTCCGCCGCGCACCATTTTGGTGGCGAGGTTCCAGTCTTTAGAGTTTTGTTTCTTTTTCATGATTTTCTGCGAAAATGCTATTATTAACAGACGCATTAACATAAAGCAGCGACACAAACAATGCACGGAAAAAATCCCATACGCAAACCTGTTGCAGGCGACGGCAGCCGGCTTGAGGTCAAGCATATCTTCCCGACCTTGCAGGGGGAGGGGCCGTATGTTGGGCATCCGGCGGTATTTGTGCGCCTTGGTGGGTGTAATTTAGCGTGCAGTTTCTGCGATACGGATTTTGAGGAATATGCGCCTATGGCGCTTCCCGATATTCTGGCGCAGGTGCAGGGGCATGCTGCGGGCCGGAAACTGGTGGTCATTACCGGTGGGGAGCCGTTGCGGCAGAATATCGCGCCGCTGTGTGAGGCATTGCTGGCCGATGGATTCAGGGTGCAGATCGAAACCAATGGCACGCTTTATCAGGAATTGCCGGAGGAGGTGGACATCGTATGCTCGCCGAAGAATACCGGAGCGGGGTATTTTCCTATCCGCGCCGATTTATTGTCGCGTTTGCAGGCGCTCAAATTTATTATTTCCAAAAGCGATGCGAAGTATAATCATGTCGGCGACGTCGGGCAGGCGAAGTATGGCACGCCGGTGTACGTACAGCCGATGGATGAATATGATGAAGTGCACAACGCTGAGAATCGCGCGTATGCGATGGAACTTGCGGTGCGGAATGGGTATATCTTTTCACTTCAGTTGCACAAAATATTGGGGATTGAGTGATGGCGAAAAAAGCGGTGTTATTATTATCCGGTGGGCTCGATTCGGCGACGGCGCTGGCGATTGCGCAGTCACAGGGTTTCGAGGTGTATGCGTTGTCGTTCGCCTATGGGCAGCGGCATAAGCGCGAGTTGATGGCGGCGCAGCATATCGCGGCGGAATATGGTGCGAAAGAGCATCGCGTATTTACGATCGATCTGGCCGGGTTCGGCGGATCGGCGCTGACCGATAATGCGCTGAACGTGCCTAAGGACCGGCTCGATGAGGATCTGGCGCGCGGCATTCCCATTACCTACGTCCCGGCGCGCAATACCATCTTTTTGTCGTTCGCTCTGGCGTGGGCGGAGGTATTACAGGCATATGATATTTTCATCGGCGTCAATGCGCTCGATTACAGCGGTTATCCCGATTGCCGCGCCGAGTTTATCAAGGCATTCGAGACGATGGCCAACCTCGCCACCGCGCATGGCGTAGAAAATAAGCAGCGCATCACTATCCACACGCCGCTGATCGATCTGACCAAGGCGGAGATTATCAAGAAAGGCCTTTCGCTCGGCGTCGATTACGGCCTGACCACCAGTTGCTACGATCCCGATCCGCAGGGTCGCGCTTGCGGGCATTGCGATTCCTGCCAGTTGCGGCTTAAAGGCTTTCGAGAAAATGGCATGGTTGACCCGGCGGAATATGCGGCATGACTATCTGGGTGCTGCATCAGGCGCTGAAGCCGGAGGAAGAAGAGCGCATTCATGAGCGGACGCATGTTGTGTTACCATTCGGCGATGTGCCGGATTTGTCGGGGTTGTCGAGCGCAGAGCAATGCCGGAAAATGTTCCGCACGCTGTATCCTGACGATGCGCCGGAGACACTGACGCGCCGGGTGGATAAGCTATGGCCGCACTATAGTGGGTTGCAGAAAGAGGATATTATCGCCGTACCGCTCAAAACGAGCAAGCGGGTGGCGCTGGCGGAGGTGACCGGGAAATATAGCTATGATGGGGCCGGGCCGGATAAACACCTGATGTCGGTGACATGGTATCCGAATCTCACAGCGATGCGCTGGTTTGGCACGCACAAAGATTTATTTGTAGTGCGCAGCGAGCGTATGTTCGAGGTGACATTGTCGGAAGCGCGCATCGCCATTCGCGATAAATTACCGCATTCGTATAATCGTTTCGCTAAATGGAAATGGATTGCGGTGGTGTTTTTTATTCTGGCGGTGATCAATATGATCCGGAAAATCGGTTGATTCAATTTGTCATCCCGGCGCAGGCCGGGATCCATGCCAGCCAGATATTATATCGATTATGATTTTGCACCGGCGGCGCACGTCTTTATTTTCCGGTGTATTGTGAAACGTGGATCCCGGCCTGCGCCGGGATGACGGGATAGCCCTAATTGATCAGCATCGGATCGAGATCATTCTGCTTGGCAGCGAAATACGCCGCATCCTGCGTATCGAAGAATGCGAGATCCGTTCCGTCGGACGTGCGCACCGCGTATTTTTTTCCCTTATCGGTCATCACCGGGCACACATACGCCATCGGCAGCGAATCCATCATCATCGCGTAGTATGCCTGAGCCGCATTTTTATCCTCGGGAATGGCCATAGAGTCGTTGCGCCTTTCTGGGTTTGATCTTGTATGTCGTACTATTATGTATAGCACACTATATAGGGCGGGTGTGTGAAGTTTCAATGACAGCGATGTGAAGGTAGGGAATAGGGATTAGGGGATAGGGATTAGAGGGAGATATAATTCCAATATATTACAATATATTAATTTAATTCACTAACCCTATCCCCTAATCCCTATTCCCTACCTTTGTCGTCCCTTGCGCGGATCGCGGAAAACAAATAATTCGGGATCGAGCGGCAAGCCGAAACGAGCGTTGTTGAGCGATACGGTCGTCACCTGGTTGGTGGCGTCGCGCACGACCATGTTGCGCAGCGTAAGCGGGTTGGCAGAAAATTCGAGCATTAGCAGGCCGTCGGTGGGCTTGTCGCGCTGTGCCATCGTGATACGGATAACGCCCGCTTCTTTGGAAAGATCGACGACGCCGACATTCTTGTCGAACGTAATTTTGTCCTGCGCGAGGAAGCCGATCAGCGTCGAATCGAGCGGGATGTGGCTGACTTGTTCGAGTTCGTAATCGTAATACACCAGCTCGGTACCGCTCGCCACCATCAGGATCGGTGTCGGCGGATTATATTGCCAGCGCATGCGGCCCGGACGTTGCAGGTAAAATTTACCCGATGTCAGCGCGCCGTCCGGTGCGACTTGCGTAAAATCGGAGACGATGGTCGAAAGCCCGCTTAAATAATTCTCGATGCGCGTGATGGTTTTCTGATCCTTGGCGACTTCCTCCGGTGTGAGGAAGGTGACGTCTGGCGCGGAGGCCTCGGCGAGCGGCGGCGGTGATACCGTTGGCGGCGCGGCGTGTGCGGGGGATATAATTGAAAACAATAACACCGTCATCCCGGCGAAGGCCGGGATCCACGTTGCTAATGTAAAAAGAGCCAGTATTTTTTTCATATTCATTTTGGTTTTCATACTATTTGGTTGGCGTGGATCCCGGCCTTCGCCGGGATGACGAATAAAAAGCGGATAAGATCAACTATCCTCCCGCGCCAGTACTTCACGTTTGCCGACATGGTTCGCCGGGCCGACGACGCCTTCGCGTTCCATTTGCTCGATGATCGAAGCGGCGCGGTTATAGCCGATTTTAAGGCAGCGCTGGATATAGCTGGTGCTGGCCTTGCGGTCGCGGGTGACGATGGAAACGGCCTGATCGTACATCTCGTCTTTTTCGCCCTCTTCGCCGAACATGCCTTCTTCTTCCTCGTCGCGGGTGACGTCTTCGACGTAGGTGGGCGCGCCTTGTTCCTTCAGATGTTTAACGGCCTGTTCGACTTCCTTGTCGCTGACGAACGGCCCATGTACGCGCGTGATACGCCCGCCGCCAGCCATGTAGAGCATATCGCCCTGGCCGAGGAGCTGCTCCGCGCCTTGCTCGCCAAGAATGGTGCGCGAATCGATGCGGCTGGTCACCTGAAACGAAATGCGCGTCGGGAAGTTGGCTTTGATGACGCCAGTGATGACGTCGACGCTCGGGCGCTGCGTCGCCATGATGATATGGATTCCTGCGGCGCGCGCCATTTGCGCGAGGCGCTGGATCGAGCCTTCGATTTCTTTGCCGGCGACGATCATTAAATCGGCCATTTCATCGACGACGACGACGATGAATGGCAGTTCCGTCATTTCGAGCGGCACTTCTTCAATGATCGGTTCGCCCGTGTCGGGATTGAATCCGGTCTGCACGGTGCGCGTCAGCTCATGGCCCTTGGCTTTGGCTTCGTGGATTTTTTTGTTGTAGCCCTCGATATTACGCACGCCGAGATTGCTCATCAGGCGGTAACGGTTTTCCATTTCCTTGACCGTCCATTTCAGCGCGACGACGGCCTTGCCCGGCTCGGTGACGACCGGCGAGAGTAGGTGCGGAATGCCGTCATACACCGATAATTCCAGCATTTTCGGGTCGATCATGATGAATTTGCATTCGTCGGGTGTCAGGCGGTAGACCAGCGACATAATCATCGTGTTGATGGCCACGGATTTGCCCGAGCCGGTCGTGCCCGCGACCAGCAGATGCGGCATGCGCGATAGATCGACGATAATGGGCGCGCCGGAAATATCTTTGCCGAGCGCCAGCGGCAGCTTGGCGTCGGTGGTTTCGAAGGCTTCGTGCTCCAGCATTTCACGCAGGTAGACCGTTTCGCGCGTGACGTTGGGCAGCTCGATGCCGATGGCGTTGCGGCCGGGGATGACGGCGATGCGGGCGGAAACGGCGCTCATCGAGCGGGAAATATCATCCGATAAACCAACCACACGCGAGGATTTGGTGCCGGCGGCGGGTTCGAGTTCATAGAGCGTCACCACCGGACCGGGGCGGATTTCCACGATGTCGCCGTTGACGCCGAAATCCTGCAACACGCTTTCTAATAATTTTGCATTTTGCGTCAGCGCCGTTTCGCTCATATTGGCTTTGCGGTTTTTGGGAGCGGGCGTCAGGAGTTTGAGCGGCGGCAATTCATAATCGCCCTGCGCCAGTGGCATCGCGACCTGCGTTTTCGGCGCGGCGCGGGCGGCTTTTTCCGCCGGTTTTTCTATCATTTTTTTGGCAACGCGCGGCTGGGGCTTCGGCCTTGGCGCTTCATCCTCGCTATCGTCGTCGTCTTCATATTCTTCGTATTCGCCGTCGCGGCGCCAGAATATCAGGCGGTGATACCAGCGTTGTTCTTCGTATTCATCTTCATCCTCGGCTTCTTCCTCTTCCTGATGGCGGCGGGGAATCAGCGAGAGGATCACGCCGCTGGTAAACAGGAAAACATGGCGGATGGTGTTGCCGGCGGTTTTCCATTCCGACCAGCTCATGCCGAACGCCAGCGAAACCGTCACCAACGCGACGGAAGAAAGCATCAGGACAAATACCGGGCTTTTGAACATGTGATGGAAAAAGTCGCGGAAAACGGCCGGTGTATCGCCGTGCAACAGCGAGCCAATGGCGCCGCCAAAACCTTTTTCAATCGTCCACGCCATGGGCGGTTCGACCATGGAAAGGAGCGGCGCGACCAGCACCATCGAAATCAACAGAAAACTGAAACGCAGCCACAAATGCGACACGCTTTGCCCGCGTATGATTTTGATGCTCCACGCCAGCGGCACCAGAACCAGGAAAATGCTCGCGAGTCCCAAGGACTGCAAGGTCAGGTCGGCGATCCATGCGCCCGCGTGCCCGCCGATATTATGGACGGGGTTATCGACGCTGTTATTGGAAGACGGATCGCCCCGGCTATAGGTGATCAGGCAGAGAAACAGGAAAATCGAAGTGATGCACAGCACAAACCCGACCAGCATTTTCAGCGGGTGGCGTTCTTCGTATTCGGCCATGGCTTTCGTGGATATACGGGGCATTGAATCGATGGTTTAGTGGATAATTTGTTAAGACTATAGACTATCGACTAACGACTAGACAACTGGCAACTTTAGCTTGCAGCTTTCTCACTCTTATCCCATAATCCGCCGAGGCTGGTGGCGGGCGGAGGCCTTGCAAACCCGGTCAGGTCCGAAAGGAAGCAGCCGTAGTGAGTCACTTCCGGGTCGCCACCAGTCACCGTTCTATCGATAAATCCGCCATGCTGGCAAACTTGCTTGGCTTTCTTCGCTTCCGCTGCTCACGTACTTTCGTGCACGCTGCGCTGCGGTTCTCGAAAGCCTGCGCATTTTGCGAAAGCCTGACGAATTTCTCAATAGAACTGGCTTATATTTCGATTCAGGAGAACCCGCATGTCCTATAAAATCGCCGTGCTTGCCGCCCTTATGCTGGCATTGTCGGCGTGCGCGAAAGATACGGCTTCGGATACGTACACCACGTCTTCTACCGGCGGAAAAGTGCTGAAGGGCACGATCATTTCGGCGCGTGCGGTAAAAATTAAAGAGCATGATAAATTGCAGGATAATACCGTCGGCGGATTGGCGGGCGGCGCGGCGGGCGCGGTCGGTGGCGCGAGTATCGGGCATGGCAACGGCAGTATAGCGTCGGGCATTGGCGGCGCGGTGATCGGGGCGGTGGCCGGGGCGTTCATACAGGATGCGCTCAGCACGACGGACGGCATGGAATACCTGGTGAAGCTCGATGCTAAAAACATGCGCACATCCAGCCCCAATCACAAAAAGAAAGTCACCGAAAAAACAAATGGCGGCGTAGAGGCGGATCTGAACAGCTCTACCGATGTCGATACGCAGACCGATATGATTTCGGTGGTGCAGAAGGCCGATCCAGCGCTGTCCGAGGGATCGCTGGTGTATGTGGTCTATAGTGATGACAGGCCGCGTTTGGTGCCCGTTAAAGTGGCGGCGAAATAATCATGGAATATCGCGTCCTCGCCCGTAAATACCGCCCGACCAATTTCGATGATCTCATCGGGCAGGATACGCTGGTGCAGACGCTTAGCAACGCCATGCGCAGCGGCCGCATCGCCCATGCATTCCTGCTGACCGGCATCCGCGGCGT
>Ga0206873_1142_pt1 | contig 23044 bp, 14 predicted proteins | sample Alteio_BWOrgCont_11_FD_152631 | JGI IMG/M metagenome (GOLD analysis project Ga0206873, IMG submission 152631) | Enriched cells from forest soil in Barre Woods Harvard Forest LTER site, Petersham, Massachusetts, United States -... | ecosystem: Environmental > Terrestrial > Soil > Temperate forest >...
AGGTATTATTAAAAAGCTTACTACTAAAGGCGGGAACCTGCATATTGAGATAGAAGCATCTTTTGCCGGAAATCTTAAACTCAACGAAAGTATTTCGCATAATGGAGCCTGTCTCTCTGTAATACCCATCAATAAAAAGCGCTATGAAGTTCTGGCGGTAAGAGAAACCCTGGACAAAACCAACCTCAAGCGCCTCCATGTTGGAGACACCATAAACTTGGAACGTTCTTTACCTGCCAATGGAAGAATTGACGGTCATTTTGTATTGGGGCATATTGACGGAACCGTGAAATGCAAATCAGTTAAAAAATTTAAGGGAAGCCATTTATTCACCTTTATTTTAAAAAAGAAAGAAAGAAAATATATTGTTGAAAAGGGTTCTATTGCCATTAATGGTATTAGCCTCACAGTAGCCGATCTAAGTTCCAATAGCTTTTCAGTTGCTATTATTCCCTACACATTCGAGCATACCAATTTTAAAAATATAAAAGCAGGTGATGAGGTGAATGTGGAATATGATATTCTTGGAAAGTATATTGTTAATTTGATGAAGTAGATTCCTCTCCCGCCTTAGGCAGGATCGGAATGACAGATTCAGTAGGCATTTAGGGGAAGAAGGTGCGGGCTTCGCCCGCACCTTCTTCCCCTTTCCCATAAAAGGAACATTGTCATTCTGAGCGGAGCGAAGAATCTCCGTACAACTAGGATACATCAAATGGACTAATTATCAAATTAAAAAATAGCTCCTGCTATTTTCCTTACCGATTCTGACTTACCCATGGTATAAAAATGGATACAGGGCACCCCGAACTTAATAAGCTCTTTGCATTGCTTGATGCCCCACTCTATACCGATTTCTTTCACCTTTTTATCGTCGTCGCATTTTTCAATGGCATCTGCCAATTCTTCCGGTATTTCAATATGGAAAAACTTAGGCAAACTTTGCAATTGCTTTTTAATTGAAATAGGCTTAATGCCGGGTATAATAGGCACATTTATGCCATTCTCCCTGCACAATTTTACATAGTTAAAATACTTTTCATTGTCATAAAAAAGCTGGGTAACTATATACTCCGCACCGGCTTCCACTTTTGCTTTCAGATGTTTCAAATCGGCGCTGAAATTAGGACATTCGAAATGCTTTTCAGGATAGCCTGCTACTCCAATACAGAATCCTGCATTTGCATTCATATCGGACATCTCCTCTTCATATAAAAACTTACCATCGTTAAGAGCTACTATTTGTTTCACCAGGTCAATAGCGTGCTCATTGCCGTTTGGCTCAGGAATAAAAGCGCTTTCAGTTTTTACGGCATCGCCCCGTAAGGCAAGAATATTATCTATACCGAGGAATTGCAAGTCAATAAGGGCATTTTCCGTTTCTTCTTTACTGAAGCCTCCGCAAATAAGGTGAGGCACTGTATCAATCTTATATTTATTAATAATAGCAGCACATATTCCCACTGTTCCCGGGCGCTTGCGTACAGAGATTTTTTCCAGGTACCCGCCTTCCCTTTTCTTATAAATATATTCTTCCCGGTGATAGGTGACATTAATAAACGAAGGATTGAAATCGAGCAAAGGGTCTATGCTTTCATAAATGGAATTAATGCTCTTTCCCTTGAGGGGTGGCAATATCTCAAATGAAAACAGTGTTGATTTGGCCTTATTTAGATGTTGTATGACTTTCATATCAATTTTGTTTTGGACTATTGCCGGCAGAAGATTTTTCTATACTTAAACCTGCATCCATAATCATGGACAGGCTGTCAACCCGCATTCCTTGTATAAGTGCAAATTCATATACCCCCGGCTTGCGAAACTCCACATTGCGCTTAAAAAGAATTTTGTTATCCCAGATATCTCCCAGTCCGTCACCAAGCCATCTGCCGCTTGCGTCCGCAAGAATGCATTCCATGGTATCCCGTTCTGTAATTTTCATAGGAGAAGTAATATCAACGAACAAATAAAGGTTACTAAAATCATAGCTATCTGCATTTCTTACCGTAATAAAAATATTATATTTATTTGTTGTATCCTTTACCGGAACATCAAATACAAGCGGCTTATTCATATCCCAAATGTTATTGGGAATAGTAGTGGATTTTCTATATAACACATCTTTATTGCATGAACAGATGATAATGCAACTCAATAAACTGAAAGATAGAATTCTATGCCTCACGGGTAAAAACAAGATGCGAAATTAACTATTATTCTATATTTGCAATCCATGGTTAGTCGTTATAGGAATAAGAATCACTTTTAGCCGGTATTAATGGACAATTATCCTTTGTTAGACTTAGTAATCATCGGGGCTCAAAAATCTTTCACTACTTCGCTGAAAAATTACCTGGGTGAACATCCTTCTGTTACCGCGCACCCCCAGCAGGAAATGGCTTTTTTTACCGATGATAATGAATACAAAATGGGGTATAAAAGAGCCCTTTCACACTATTACAGGGATATTACGCATAATTCCGGTAATAAAATAATTGCAAAAAACGCCATCCTTTACACCTCTGAAAAAGGCATCAAAAGGCTGCATGAGCATAACCCCAATTGTAAGATTGTATTGAACTTGCGCAATCCCGTTGATAGGGCTTATTCTGCTTACCTTATGGAATATAACTATGTTGATGTAGGGTTTCCTTTTGAAGAAATTAAAGGGATTGCTCAAAAAGCGGATACCAGTTACTGGCCCTTTAATTTATTTATAGATGCGGGTAATTATGCTAAATATCTGAAGAACATCTATAAATACTTCCCGAAAGAACAGGTAATGATCTTTTTATGCGAAGAAATTAAAGAAGACCCCTTGAAAGTATGCCGACAAATATTCCGGTGGCTCAATGTGGACGATGCATTCACTCCGGAAATAAAAGTATATAATCCCACTAAAAAAAGAGGCTCCAAACTATACGCCCGGCTTGCAGTCACTCTATTGAAACGCAGTCCCGTTTTACGGAAAACAGCCAGCTTACTAATGCCTACGCACCACAATTATAAAGTCGGGAATTTTATCCGGAATCTGAATAAAACAAATGATACTTATGCACCCATGAATGTAGCTACAAGGGAATACCTTTTAAGCTATTACCGGGATGCAAATAAAGAACTGGAAGAACTGACAGGTAAAAAAGTCACCTCACTCTGGAACAAATAAATTTTACTGAGAAGCTATCTCAAAATATTTTTATTGGGAATAAGGTTGAATGATTATTAGGCTATCCATTTCTACTAAGGTTTTACGTCACTGCTTTAACCTTGCGCCACCGCTAAAGCTAAGAGCAACACACGGTAGTAGAAAAAATAGCCCATTGATTTTTTAAACCTTATTTTTGGGATGACTTGCAGCCCCAATCAACTCGTTGAAATACTTGAGATAATTCTCCTTTTCCGAATTTTTGGAATATTTTTCAATTACTGTTTTTCGAGCTTCTTTTCCTAAGGTCTCCCGTAATTTAGCATCTTCCATAAGAAGCGCTAATTTATCAAACCATTCCTGCTCATTCGCTGCAAGAAATCCGTTTACCCCATCATTAATTATTTCACTGTTAACACCTACGGGTGACATAACAGCTGCTATTTCAAGAGCCATATACTGCAACCCTTTTAATCCACATTTTCCTTTCGCCCACTCATCATCCGGAAGAGGCATAATTCCAATGTCGAAGGAAGATAGCTCGCTAATTTCATCCTCTTTGCTCCACCCCTGCCCTCTTATGCCCAACTCCTTATTCACATAGTTTTTATCCCCAATTACTTTTATCTCCAGCCTGTCACCATATTTCTTTTTCAACTTTCTGAGGACAGGAATGGCAAATTCAAAATGCTTAATGGTGGTTATGCTTCCCGTCCATCCTATGCATATTTTTCCATCTGTGCGTCTATTTGTTGTGTTTCTTTTATACTCTTCCGTATCAATAGTAGTAGGCACTATCCTTACGTTATTGTTATAGTGAGAGGCGTATTCAGCAAGGTATTTATTCCCCGCAAAAACCATATCGGAAAGGGAAATAATTTTGGCAATCTTTCCCGGGTATTTCAGCCAACTTAATTTTTTATTTGCTTCCGATGTGTCGCCCAGCCATATGGAATCGTCAAAATCATACACCAGCTTTGCTTTTGACCTGCTGAAGCGTTTTTCAAAATAGGCAGAACCTAGTAACAATGCCTCTCTTTGTATAAAAATTATATCAAACTCATCAGCCCTCCGAACATCTTTTAATCTTATTAAAATAGCCTTTAACAGTATTCTGAATTTTTGAATATATTTTCCTTTCCGATAAAGATACCTGTCATCCTTATCAGAAATAAAATGCGAATGCTCGCAGTGAAATCCATTACTCTCAAGAAAATCGAAAAACTGTTCGAACCGGAATCGTTGCGCCGGAGCCCTGTCTGGTCGGTGGGAAGCAATGAATAGTATTTTTTTCAATTTCTATTTTGGGTTTTACCAATTCTACTCCTCCAACCATATAGGCGGAAGTTTTTCAGTAATTTCTATTTCTTCGAATTTTTTGCTTTTCCTTATTCCTGTTCTTTTTGCCCACTTAGCCATCGCGTTCAGTCCATCGTGCAAAGAGACTGTGTTTCCGGAAGGAAATATTTTTTTTACTTTCGAGTGGTCTGAAAAAGCGTGTAACACTTCATTCCTGCCAGGCAGATGCCTTATTTCTCCTTTTAATTGCATTGCGTCCATAGTAGCGGCCGCAAGTTCATTAACAGAATATTCTTTATCAGCGCCTATATTAAAAACTTGGTTATAGGCATTCGTATTATTCACCGAGTTTGCAATACAAGGCGCTATATCCCCAATATAGCTGAATGCCCTTGTTTGAGAGCCATCACCGAACACGGTAAGCTGTTTGCCTTGCATCAGCTGGTTCATAAAAATACCCACCACGTTTCTGTAACGGTCTCCAATATTCTGGTATTCGCCATACACATTATGAGGGCGGAAAATAATATAATTCAACCCGAACATTTCATGAGTGACTCTCAAGTCCATTTCAACGGCATACTTCGCAATCCCATAAGGATCTTCGGGTATTGGAATCATGTCTTCACTCATGGGTGGCTTTTGGTTGCCATACACAGCTATGGAAGAAGTAAACACAAAACATTTTACTTTATGTTTTACCGATTCATTAATCAGGTTAACACTGCCTATAAGGTTATTGGAATAATTAAACCGTTTGATAAAATGGCTTAGCCCTTCTGCGGCATAAGCTGCAAGGTGATATACATAATCAAACTTATGTTTCCGAAATAATTTCTCCAGCAGTGCAAAATCTTCAACAGAACCCTTTATAAACTCCGCCTTGGGATTAACATTATCTATAAATCCTCCGCTTAAATCATCCAGAACTACAACCTTGTGCCCACCTTTTATCAACTCATTAACAACATGAGTGCCTATAAACCCCGCTCCGCCCGTTACCAATGAGATGCTCATTCTTAAGTATAAAGTGACAAATATACTACTCTGTAAAAAATCAAGCAATAACCCTTCCGATTAGGCACAATGACTTTGTCGTGCTGAGGAACGAAGCATCTCTATTATACGGAGATCCTTCGCTATGCTCAGGATGACAAAGTCACTACTCTCTATTGATGGAGAATAGCAAGAGATGAGTAGAAAGAATTTCCCTAAATTCGCCGTCAAAATAAAGGTATGAATAAAGTATATAAAAATGCCGACGAAGCTATCGGGGATATTAAAGATGGCATGACACTAATGCTTGGCGGATTCGGCTTATGCGGCATTCCTGAAAACTGCATAACAGCGCTCCTGAAAAAAGGGATAAAGGACTTAACCTGCATCTCAAACAACGCAGGGGTGGACGATTTCGGATTAGGGCTATTATTAAAAACAAAACAGATAAAAAAAATGATGTCGTCGTATGTAGGCGAGAATGCTGAATTTGAACGGCAGTTTTTACAGGGAGAGTTGCAGGTTGACCTGGTTCCTCAAGGAACTCTGGCAACACGCATAGCTATGGCAGGGCTGGGCATACCCGCATTTTTTACTCCGGCAGGCTACGGCACTGAAGTAGCTGAAGGAAAAGAAGTGCGCGAATTTAACGGCAAAATGTACCTGATGGAAATGGCCCTGCATGCAGACTATGCCATTGTAAAAGCATGGAAAGGCGATACACTTGGTAATCTTGTTTTCAGAAAAACGACACGCAATTATAGCGTGCCTATGGCCAAAGCGGGGAATATTACCATTGCCGAAGTGGAGCATTTAGTACAGCCCGGCGAAATTGACCCCGACCAGGTTCATGTGCCAGGAATATATGTGAGCAGGATTTTTGAAGGAAAAAATTATGAGAAACGGATTGAAAGACGAACTGTGGCAATTGGATGATTTTATCAAAAATCTCTCGCAAAGACGCTAAGGCGCAAAGAAAATTTAGGATAACAAAGAAACCTTTGCGCCTTAGCGTCTTTGCGAGAAAAATTTTAAAATGCAATTATTAGTAATCTTTGAACTCATTACCAAATCATCAAATTAAAAATATATGTTAGATAAAAACGGAATCGCTAAACGCATTGCACAGGAATTGCGCGATGGAATGTATGTTAACCTCGGTATCGGCATCCCTACACTGGTAGCGAATTACATACCAAAAGGAATGTCTATTATCTTGCAATCGGAGAATGGGATATTGGGTACAGGCCCATATCCAAAAGAGAGTGAAGTTGACGCTGATCTTATAAATGCAGGTAAAGAAACCGTAACTGTTTTGCCGGGTGCATCTTATTTCGATTCATTTGAAAGTTTTGGTATGATTAGAGCAGGCAAGGTTGACCTTACCGTGCTTGGCGCTATGGAAGTAAGCCAGGAAGGCGACATCTCTAACTGGAAAATTCCGGGTAAAATGGTGAAGGGCATGGGTGGCGCTATGGACCTTGTCGCTTCCGCAAAAAATATTATTGTAGCCATGCAGCATACCAATCCTAAAGGCGAATCAAAATTGCTGCCTAAATGTACATTGCCTCTCACAGGCGTTAAATGTGTGAAGCGTATTGTTACCGAAATAGCTGTATTAGCTCTAACCCCCCAAGGATTTCAGCTCCTGGAGAGAGCCCCGGGCGTAAGCGTAGATGAAATAAAAGCTAAAACAGCAGGAAAACTTATTGTTGAAGGCGATATCCCGGAGATGAAATTGAGCTAATTGAGATTAGCTATTTAAACAACTCCCCGCTGGTTCCGTTATTGTCCTTGTATTTATCACAATCTAACTCAATGGTAATAGGCTTATCAGGCTTTTCAAAATCACCTTGTGAAATGTGGAGCGCTTTATCGGCGTATGCCTTCTGCATATAAACTGCCCACACAGGCAATGCCTCGCTTGCTCCCTGTCCCCACTCCATTTGTTCGAAGTGCACGGCCCTGTCTTCAAAACCTGCCCAGCAGCCCGAAACAAGGTCTGGAGTAATACCAATAAACCATCCATCGGAACAATTTTGAGTAGTACCTGTTTTCCCCGCAATAGGATTCATAAGTTTATATCTGAATCGTATGCGAGTACCGGTGCCATGCACCACTACATCTTTCATCATATCAAGCATTACATAGGCATCTTGCTGGCTCAAAGCTTCACTCGTCTGTGGCTTAACCAAGTCGAGAACTCTGCCGTTCTTGTCTTCAATGCGCGTAACAAATGTAGGTTGAACCCAAATTCCTTTATTGGCATAAGTGCAATAGGCTCCTACCATATCGAGAACAGATATTTCACAGGTACCCAAACACAGAGAGGGTACAGGATCTATGTTTTCTGTTATACCCATGTGGCGTACCACATTTATTACCGCTTGCGGAGAAAACTGGTGTGTTAACGCTGCCGCAATCCTATCAACCGATTTAGCTAAAGCTTCACTCAACGTCATCATCCTTCCGTCATCATCGGTATCGGCGTTTTTGGGCGTCCACGATTGGTTGTCGTAATTTATGGTGATAGGCACATTGGGCATTTTATAGCAGGGAGAGTAACCATTCTGTACTGCAAGCGTGTATATGAAGGGTTTAAACGTAGAACCTACTTGCCGCTTGCTTTCTTCTACGTGGTCATATTTAAAAAAGCGGTGGTCGATACCTCCTACCCATGCTTTTACATAGCCTGTATGAGGATCAATAGAGGTAAAACCGCATTGCAAATAACTTTTAGCATACCTTATAGAATCAATAGGCGACATGACAGTATCTAATGAGTGCTTGCTGTTTTTCCAGGTAAATACCGTCATAGGTACAGGAGTATTGAATACATCCATGATTTCCTTATCGGACAAGCCTGCTTCTTTAAGGCTTAAATACCTGTCGGAACGATAAATAGCCTCATTTATCAAATCATTGCTTTCAGCTTTTGATATTCTGAAATCGAAGGGAGGATTTCTTCTTATTTTTAATTCTTTGAAAAATAAAGGTTGCAAAAATTTGCAGTTTTCATCTGCTGCTTCCTCGGCATATTTCTGCAGGTGAGAATCAATCGTGGTGTAAATTTTCAGCCCGTCTTTATATATATCATATTTGGTTCCGTCGGGTTTGCGATGCTGCTCGCACCATTTTCGTAAAAAATTATCGCGCAAGTATTCCCTGAAATAAGATGCAAGACCTTCATCAGGATTCTCCGGCTTAAATTTTACTGTAAGGGGAATATTTTTTAAAGAATCGTACGTACGCTGTGTTATGTAGTTATAGGTTTTCATTTGAAAAAGCACCACATTTCTTCTTTGCTTTGAATTTTCTTTTCTTCTTACAGGGTTAAAAAGCGAAGGATTTTTTTCCATCCCCACCAACACAGCAGCCTGTTCCGTCTTCAGTGAATCGGGAGTAGTGCTGAAATAAACCCGCGCTGCAGACTGTATTCCCACTGCGTTATTTATAAAATCGAACCGGTTGAGATACATGGTTATTATTTCCTGCTTGGTATACTGCCTTTCAAGCTTTGCCGCTATCACCCATTCCCGTATCTTCTGAATCAACACCCGGAATTTCGACATGTTTTTTTCCCTTGGAAAAAGCATTTTGGCGAGCTGCTGCGTAATGGTGCTTCCTCCTCCCGAAGAGCTTTTGCGTCCAAGTATAGTTTTGAAAAACACCCTGAAAAGGCTTCGAAGGTCAACGCCCGAATGATCAAAAAAGCGGGCATCTTCGGTAGCCACCAAGCCGTTGATTACATATGGACTTATGTCTTTATATTGTATGTTGGAGCGATTCTGCACATAGTATTTTCCTAACAACTGTCCGTCGGAGGAATAGACCTCAGAGGCGAGGTATGTCTGCGGATTTTCAAGCTCCTCAAAGGTTGGCAGCTTACCAAACAAGCCTGATGCCGTACCAGCAATTAAAAAAATTAAAATCAGCAGCGGAAAGAGAAAGAGCGCCCAAAGGATACGTACATATATTCTATATCGCTTCTTATCAGGAGCGTCCATATTAGAGTGGCTTGAATTCAAAGCCCAAACTTACGTAATAATTTACAACAAGAAACCCTGAACAACTATAAACTATGAACAATGAACTATTAGCTGAATGTTGCGAAGATTACCTGTTCTTCATTACCTCGCTGATATCATGCATCAGCTTTTCGGCAAGGTTGTCGGCAGTGGTGCGCGAATCGCCTTCTGCAATAATGCGAATGATAGGCTCGGTATTGGAACGGCGCAAGTGAATCCAGTCTTTATCAAACTCTAATTTAATTCCATCGCTTGTATCAACAATATGTTTTTCGTACTTTTTCTTTATACCCTCCAAAACCTTATCCACATTGATTTCCGGTGAAAGCTCAATTTTATTTTTAGAGATGTGGTAGTTCGGATATTGCGAACGTAACATGGAACAACTCTTGCCGAATTTAGCAAGATGCGTAAGGAAGAGTGCAATGCCCACAAGCGCATCGCGACCGTAATGCAAATCGGGATAAATTATTCCGCCATTGCCTTCTCCGCCTATCACAGCGTTATTTTTTTTCATAGTCTCCACCACATTCACCTCTCCTACTGCCGACGCAAAATAATTGCCTCCGGCTTTTATGGTAATGTCTTTGAGCGCCCGCGTTGAAGATAAATTGGAAACGGTATTGCCTTTTTTATTTTTAAGTATGTAATCTGCCACAGCTACAAGAGTGTATTCTTCGCCAAACATTTCACCGTCTTCACAAACAATGGCGAGCCTGTCAACATCCGGATCAACGGCAAAACCGAGGTGGGCGTTAGTACGCTCCATTTTTTTTGAAAGTTCGGTAAGATTCTCAGGAATGGGTTCGGCTTCGTGTTTAAAGTCTCCTGTGGGTTCACAGAAGAGGGGAACAATTTCTTCTACCCCTAATTGCTTTAACAAGGACGGAACGGCAATACCTCCCACCGAATTTACTGCATCCAGCACTATTTTGAATTTCTTCGCCTTAATAGCTTTAACATCCACCAAAGGAAGGTTTAGTATCAGATCTATATGCTTTTGAAGGTACGTATCATCTTCGCGAATTTCTCCAAGAGAATTAACAGAGGCGTATTCAAAGCTACCCGACTTTGCAATGTTCAGTACATCTTTTCCTTCCGCTTCCGAAATAAATTCTCCTTTAGAGTTAAGCAACTTGAGCGCATTCCAGTTTTTAGGATTATGGCTGGCGGTGATGATAATACCGCCATCGGCATTTTCACCCGAAACAGCAATTTCGACGGTAGGAGTGGTCGCCAGGCCGATGTCCGTCACATCAATCCCTAATGCCTGCAATGTTCCTGCAATAATATTCCTGACGAACTTTCCTGATAATCGCGCATCGCGACCAATTACCACTTTAGGTTTCCGGGTTCCTTTATTTTTTTGGTTTCTTTTTATCCATGTGCCGTAAGCCGATGTAAATTTTACAATTTCAGCAGGCGATAGGCCGCCGTCTCCATTGTTTCCAATAGTTCCCCTGATGCCGGATATAGATTGAATAAGCGTCACTGTTTTTTTATTTGGGACGCAAATGTAATTTTTTTGGAGAGACTGCGGGGATTCAACTTTACAATGAAAAATGAACACTTACAAGTATTTCCCTGTCTTTATAGCACTTACCCCGTTTAAAAATATTTTTCCTCCTGTTTGTATACTCAAATAGGAAAATAGTATTATAGTAATCCTAAGATAGCGTTATTAGATATTTCATGTAAAATAAAAAACTTCAAATACAGGTTGTTAATAAATAGTATAAAAAAACATATTACTATAATTAAATGTTCCTTAGTTTTGGCTTTCAGAAATTATCGTGAAAGAATCTTAATCCTCTGCGAATGAAGAAAATTACCTTCCTTGTTTTTCTTATCAGTCCTGCAATTTCCTTTGCACAGGTCGACTTCGGTTCGCCTACAGCATCTGCAATGGGTGGCGCAGTTACTGCTTCTGCCAAAGACTGGGAGGCAATTGAAATAAACCCCGCCAATTTGGGCTATAAAAATAATCATGCTATTTCGATGAGTATTTTGAATGTGGGTATAAACCTGGAAGATAATGGAGTAACTGTTCAACAAATGGAACAGATTAAGGTTCAGGACACCCTCACCCCGGCTCAAAGACAGGAAATGAAGGACCTATTGACATCACCTACCGGACTTAACATTAATACTACTATAACCTGGGCTGCATTATCTTTTTCTATACCCAAGATAGGTGGATTTGCTATTAGTTTAGCAGACGAAATTTATGCGCATGTCAAACTAAGTCAAGATGCCGGAACTTTAGTAACCGATTTACTGTTTGATAAAAGTACTTCATTTGCCATATCACAAGTAAATAAAGATTCGAACATACTTAAAGAAACTGTTCCCCAGATACTCGATGGCACTACTGTTGGAGGGTACCAATACCGTGAGTTGAACATTGATTATGGGCACAAACTTTTGACCCTTAATATTGTTCAATCCAGGCAAGGTGAAGCTTCCTTTGAAAATTCAGAATACCTTCCTGATAATGGTAAAACAGGAGATGTAGTAACAAACCCTCTTACCATTTATGGTGGATTTGGAATAAAACCGATTTGGGGCATTGCAGATTATAATGGACTAGCAAGCGGAGGTGAAAATATTGAGAATGGAACTTACGTTTATGGCCAGCCGGGATATACCCAAAATATTTTATCCAACATGTTTCATGCAAATGGCAGGGGTTTGGGGATAGACTTGGGATTAAGCGCCAGCTACAAAAAATGGAAATTAGGCTTCTCTGCCATAGACCTTGGTAAAATAAACTGGCAAAACAATTCCTTTGTGCCGGCCAGCATCGACCTTCCCTCACCTGATAGTATAGCTAAAACTGTTCAAAATAACGCAAAGATATTTCAATATTTTGCTGTAAACCAAGCTGCCGGACCAAATTATACTACTGAATTACCCTCCAAATTCCGGAGTGGAATAAGCTACCAGCTTACCAGGGGTATTCTACTTTCCGGTGATTTCGTAGCCCCTTTAAATAACGTGCAGGGAAACCTATTGAATCCTTATTATGTTGTAGGGGCTCACATTAATTTCTTCAGTATACTAAGCTTCAGCGCCGGGTATGCAACTGAAAAAGGTTTTGGAAACCTCATTCCTGCGGGAGTTTTCCTGAACTTTTTAGGAGGCTTTGAAGTATTTGTGGCAACAGATGATGTTTATGCTTTTTTAAATCAAGGTCACAGCCACGTTTTGTCGGCATCTTTCGGAATCAAGCTATTTGGATTTTAAAACAGAGAAATGAAAAATAACATTACAACCCTATTATTATTCTTTCTCCTTTCTGCCGGAGCAATCAGCGCCCAGAAAGTAAAACAAAAAGCTCCTGTTAAAAAGCCGGGCAGCGACACGGTTAAAACAATTATAGTATCCACTGACCAAAGCGCTAAAATGAGCTATAATAAAGGTGTGACCGATTTTTCAAAAGGCGATTACACAGCCGCACTTGGTAGTTTCAACGCAGCCATTAACAGTAACCCAAAACTTGAACAAGCCTACTTGGGCAGGGCAAATACTCACTTTCGGCAAAAGGATTATCCCAATGCGCTGGAAGATTATAAAATGGCTCTTAAGCTGGATTCCAATGACGAAAAAGCCTGGTATGGATTGGGGCAAACACAAACTGTATTGGGAAATAAAGAGCAGGCTATAGATGCCTTTACACATTTCACCAGGAAAAATCCTAATAACGGAGATGCCTGGTACTGCCTGGGAGAACTGCTTGCCCGCACAAACAACTACAAAGATGCATTGACGGATTTTTCACTTGCCATTTCCTCCAAACCTAATTTTACCGAAGCATACAATGACCGGGGTATTTGCAATTATGAACTCGGCAACTACAAAGCAGCTGCTAATGACTACAGACAGGCCTTAACATTAACAAAAACTGCTGAAGCATACAACAACCTGGGAAATGCCGAATATAAAGCGGGAGATAATGAAGCAGCCATAGGAGCATTTGCAGAAGCCATCGTACGACAACCCAAGTTTCCTGCGGCGTATAATAACAGGGGCACTGTATATCTTGCTCAAAAAAACTACCCGGAGGCACTGAATGATTTTAATAAAACCATAGAGCAAGACTCTGCCTATTCTTATGCTTACTGCAACCGTGCTATAACAGAATACAGGATGAATGACTTAGATAAGGCAAAAGCGGACTGTGATAAAGCGATTCAGCTTAACCCACAATACGGAGACGCTTACCTGAACCGGGGAATTATAGAAGAATTAATGCGCAAGGAAAACGATGCCTGCAGCGACTGGCAAAAAGCAGCATCTTATGGAGTAACTGTGGCCAACGACTATACAAAAGACTGCAAATGATTTATAAAGTACACCCATTTTATAAGATGCAAAAAAGTATAAAATTACTTCTGAGTTGCTGCCTTATGGTCTTTACAATACTCTGTTCCGGCCAGAACAAGGAGTTTGTTAAAAAGAACTTTCCGGATAACAGAAAGAAATTGAAAAGAGCGTTGGATTCCCTTAAAAAGGGAGATTCTTATTATGTGCTTGGGGTTCGTTATTACAGCCAGGCAATACCATATTATATGAGCGCCGAAAAATTCAATCCGGATAATGCGATGCTTAACTATAAACTAGGAAAGTGTATGCTTTATTCCTCCTTGAAATACCAGTCATCCGTTTATATGGAAAAAGCTATTAAGCTAAATCCGAATATAGATCCTGATGCTCATTATTACCTGGCAAGGGGATATCATTTAACGATGGATTGGGACAAAGCAAAACAGGAATATAACACTTACATGCAATCGCTTACCCCAAAAATGAACGCTAAAATAGCTGAGGTAAGAAAGAAAATGGAAGAATGTGATAATGGCAGGCAATTATGCCAATCTCCCGCCCGCGTATTTGTTGATAACTTAGGCACTCTTGTTGATACTAAATACCCGGAATACCGTCCGCTGGTTAACGCCGGTGATTCGGAATTAATCTACACTTCGAGAGCGCCTTCAGGGAAAAAGATTGATTTGGCAGATAACGAAGGCTATGAAAATATCCTTGTTTCTTATTTAAAAAATGGAGTGTGGGGAAGTCCGGTGAAATTAGGTTCTTCCATAAATAAAAAATCAACTAATACTGCCACTGCCGGTTTATCTCCCGACGGACAGACATTATACATATACAGAACTCTGAATGACGGAGACCTGTATCAAACCTATTCTACCAATAATGTGTGGTCTTCTCCTTCAAAAATGAATAAAAAAATAAATTCGGGCGGAAAGGAATCATCTATCACGGTTTCTCCTGACGGAAAAGTATTCTACTTTGTAAGCGACCGGCCGGGAGGATATGGTATGGGAGATATTTATAAAGTTAACTCCGACAGCAATGGACACTGGGGCACCCCTAAAAACCTCGGTCCTACTATAAATACTCAATACGACGAGGCCGGAGTATTTCTTAGTCGCGATGGAAACACACTTTACTTTAGCTCTACGGGCCATAATACGATGGGAGGCTATGATATTTTTAAAACCGTTTATGATAGTGGACGATGGTCAATACCTGAAAACCTGGGATACCCCATTAACACTCCAGGCGATGATGTGTTTTTTACAATGCCTGCGAATAAAAAACATGCATACTATTCCTCTGACCAAAAGGGCGGAAAGGGAGATATGGATATTTACATGCTTACCTTCCTGGGCCCGGAGAAACCCGTAGTAATAAGCAATGCTCCTAATATTTTATCCGGTATCACTGCGGGTATTACCGATGTTATGATGAACGAGGCTGTATCAGTAGCAGCTCCCAACAAAGCTCTGTTAAGAGGCGTAGTAGTAGATTCAGAAACACATAAACCTCTTTTTGCATCCATTGAACTGGTAGACAATAAGAAAAATAAACCAATTGCCGATTTCAATACCGATAGTGTTACCGGAAGTTATGTAGTCTCTCTTTCATCAGGAATCAACTACGGTATTGCAGTAAAAGCCGATAATCACCTTTTTTATTCAGCCAATATTGACTTGACTGACTCCTCGCACTATCGTGAAATTGAAAAGAACATAGCCCTGCAACCATTGGAAGTAGGAAGCCATATTGCATTGCGCAACATATTTTTTGATTTTAACAAATCCACTTTACGGAACGAATCGAAGCCGGAATTACAGCGAGTAATAGATTTGCTAAAAAAATACCCGACCATCACTATCGAAATTTCCGGATATACCGACAACAAAGGTTCACAGGCATATAATCTAAGATTATCTGCCGCAAGGGCAAAATCAGTAGTTGCTTATCTTTCAGCCCATGGTATTGCAGCTAAACGCATGACCTCAAAAGGCTATGGAGCAGACAATCCTCTTGCACCCAATACTACCGATGCAGGCATGCAGTTAAACCGCCGGACAGAATTTAAAATTACCGGTAAATAAATTGAATTTAGTACATTTGCCGCCCTTTTGGGGCATTAGCTCAGCTGGCTAGAGCGCTTGCATGGCATGCAAGAGGTCATCGGTTCGACTCCGATATGCTCCACTTTATTACAGAATTTGGGCTTAAGTATCTGCTGCTTACAAGTTATGACATTTAAAATTAAGTGTATTCCAACTCAACTCAAAGTTATTTTATAACTTTGACCCAACATATAGAAAAAACTATGGAAAAATCTGTTGCACAATCACTCCCCCCAGAGCTTCACTTTGCTTCCACCTGGTACGGACCGGACATGGAGAAACGCAGTGGTGAATGGATACACAAATTAACATCCACTGAGATAGCAGAATTAGAAAAGGCTGCTGAGCCTTTACTTGCTTCCGGAAAAAATATAGCTTCTTTAACTGCAACCGATTTTCCTTTGCCAACACTGGGTCCTAAGCTGCTTGTTCTCCGTGAAGAATTAATTCGCGGCCGCGGGTTTGCTTTGTTCAGAGGCTTGCCTGTCGAAAAATATGATGAACGTAAGGCAGGTACCATTTTTTATGGACTTGGCCTTCATCTTGGTAGTCCGCGCTCTCAGAATGCTATGGGGCATACGCTTGGTCATGTGCGTGACTTAGGCATGAAAAGCAGTGACCCTAATACCCGTATTTATCAAACGAATGAACGCCAAACCTTCCATACCGACTCAGCAGATGTTGTCGGGCTACTGTGCTTAAAGAAAGCGAAGAAGGGAGGGGAGTCTTTATTGGTAAGCGCATCAGCCATCTTTAATGAAATGCGTAAACAACGTCCCGACTTACTGGAGCTACTTTTACAACCAATAGCAACTGACCGTAGAGGAGAAGTTCCGGTGGGTATGAAGCCTTACCTGCTAATACCGGTTTTTAGTTATTATAAAGAACATCTTACCATTTTCTATCAACGCCAGTATATTGATTCTGCCCAACGTTTCGAAGACGCTCCACGCCTTACACCTTTACATGTTGAAGCGCTTGATATGTTTGACCGTTTGGCAAATGACCCAAAACTTTGCTTGTCCATGGATCTTGAACCTGGAGATATGCAGTTTGTATATAATCATGCTCTTTTACATGACCGGATGGGTTTCCTGGATTGGGAAAATCCCGCTGAAAAACGCCATCTGCTCAGGCTTTGGCTTTCCATTCCGGGTGATAGGCATCTGCCTGAAATATTTGCTACCCGTTTCGGTTCGGTTGAAATTGGCAACAGGGGCGGAATTATTATTAAGGGTACTACCCTAACCATTCCCTGGACGACCTGATAAAAGCAGATAATTTAATACCTATTCCACTCCAGTATTATTTTTTGTTGGATGGATATATTTTTCCTCCTAAAAAAGTTAAAAGCGAAGATACCCTTTAGAGTATATTCACTAATTTGAATCTGTGCCATAAGCATAGTGGCTTATCTTATAATTTCATGGCCTTCCTCTGTAAGCATATAGAGGGTTTATTATAAAACCGATTTCCGTTTTCTATTGCAGATCTATTCTATAGTTATATTCGAAAATATTCCCTTATGTAAACATTATATTTTGGGTTGCCGGAGAGAACTAGAAAGAAGAGGAACGCCAAAGTCAAAATAAAGATACAGGGAATTATATAAAAAAACACAAGGTATCAATTTGCGCTCGTCAACCCCAGATCTAGGGTGCTTTAAAGGCAGTCATTCTAATCATACCGCTTTAGAAAGGCTGGGAACGTAATTAAAAAACTGAGACGCTACAAAAAAATCAAGAACTGCTTAATGTAAATTTCTTACATGTTCTATGCCTCTTTGACATAAACAAAATAAAAAAGGAGGGAATAAAATTCCCTCCTTTTTTATTTATTTATCTGCAATTATTGCATTTTCACTACCTTCTTCTCACTTATAAGGTTGCCATCTTTATCGAGGATGCGTATTAAATAAACACCGTTTGCCTGGTCGATATTTAATTGCATAGTCTCATTAGTGGTCGTAGTGCTGCTAATCTTCCTGCCGGTATAATCATACATTTCAAGTATCATGCCCGTTTGTAAGCCGGAGAGGGTAAACTGACCGGTGGTGGGGTTAGGATACAGATTGATATTTTCGGTTACCGGGCAGCAGTTTGCAGTAGTCTCTGCTTTATAAGTAGCAACTACCGGCTGAGAACAGCTTACACTAAGGTTAACGTTATTATAACAACCATTGGCATCTTTCACTTGTACTACATAGCTGCGGGCTGAAAGACCTGAAGCGCTATCTGTAGTACTTACATCAGGAGTCCAGGTATACCGGTATGGAAGGGTACCTCCCGTTGCTCCAATGCTGGCGCTGCCTGTTGCAGTACCACATGCAGGACGACTCAGGCTTGACAAGCTGTCAAACAGAACAGTCGGTTGAGTAACTGCCACCGATGAGCTCGCTGAGTTGGAACAATTATCCGTAACAGTGACGGTGTATGTTCCCACTGAAAGCCCACTGGCTGTGGAAGTAGAACTGCTCACAGGACTCCAGGAATAGATATAAGGAGAAGAGCCTCCGCTTATAGCTACCTTGGTCTTCCCGTTGGAACCTCCAAAGCAGGTTATACCCGTTTCAGTAGCTGTGAGTACCATACCTCCAGGCTGAGTGATGTTCACCGATGCCGTAACACTGCATGAACCGTCATTTACCGTTACCGTATAGGTTCCGGCAGAAAGTCCGTTAGCAGTAGCATTGCTACCTCCGTTACCACTCCAGGAATAGGTATACAGACCGGTACCATATTTAACACCTACGGTAGCGCTGCCTGTGCTTCCACCATTACAGCTTATATTCACGGTAGCCGATTTCACGATGCTGTCGCGCAATACAGCAGGTTGTGATATACTGAAGTTAAGGTTATTATAGCAACCATTGGCATCTTTCACTTGTACGGCATAACCACGAACCGAAAGACCTGCAGCAGAAGCCGTAGTGCTTACATTGGGGCTCCATATGTATTTGTATGGCAAGGTGCCTCCTCTTACTCCTATGCTGGCACTGCCTGTTGAGCCCGTACATTGAGGGTAACTGATGCTTGACAAACTGTCGAAAAGAACAGCAGGTTGAGTAACCGTAGCCGATGAACTGATAAATGCTCCGCAATTATCACTCACCGTTACCGAGTATGTTCCTGCTGAAAGCCCCGAAGCAATGTAAGTAGAACTGCTCACAGGACTCCAGGAGTATGTATATGGAGATGAACCTCCCAGTACAGATACCTTCACTTGTCCGTTGGAGCTTCCGTAGCAAGTTATACCATTTCCTACCAGGGCCGTAGCAGCTGACAAGGTACCGGGTTGGCCAAGGCTTACCGATGCTGTAGCGGAACAACCGTTAGCGTCATTTATCCTTACTGTATAGGTTCCTGCTGAAAGCCCGTTAGCAGTAGCGTTGCTACCACCATTACTCCAGGAATAGGTATAAGGAGCAGCACCGTATTTTACACCTACGGTAGCGCTGCCATTGTTCCCACCATTACAGGATATTTTTACCGTAGCCGAGCTCACTATACTATCACGCAGTACAGGAGGAGGTTGGGATATACTGAAGCTAAGACTGTTAAAACAGCCATTGGCATCCTTCACCTGCACCACATAACCACGAACGGCAAGACCTGTAGCAGAAGCAGTAGTGCTTACATTAGGAGTCCAGGTATACCTGTATGGAGAAACGCCTCCTTTCACTCCCACGCTTGCGCTGGCTGCAATACCGCCACAGGTAGGATTATCTATTACTGTTACGCTATCCCTGACAGCGGTAGGTTGGGTAATAGTTACGGATGAAGTACTGCTGAAACCATTATTGTCCGCAACGGTAAGGCTATAAGCCCCCGCCGCAAGACCTGAAAGTATATAAGTGGAACCGGTAACAGGACTCCAGGAATAGGTATAAGGAGATTTTCCTCCGCTTACAGCTACCTTAGCCTGACCGGTTAAACCTCCATTACAAAGGATATTGGTTACGGCTGTTGTAACTACCAAAGCCTCGATTTTTACCGATGCCGTAGCTGTTGCTCCGCAATTATCATGAACAGTTACAGTATACGTACCCGAGCTTAACCCGGTAGCTGTAGAATTAGTTCCTGCGCCTGAAGACCAGGAATAAGTATACGGCGGTGTGCCTCCATTAGGAATGGACGAAGCACTGCCTTTATTTCCTGACCCCACACCGACAGCTGCGCTAACTGATAAAGCATTAGGCTGGGTGATAGTTACAGATGCAGAAACTGATGTTCCACAATTATCTTTAACAGTTAAGGTGTACGTACCTCCGCTTAGCGTGGCTGTAGAACCATGTCCTCCGCTTGGAATCCACGAATAGGTATAAGGGGGTGTACCACCGGAAGGACTTGCCGTAGCTGTTGAAGTGTTTCCGTAACAAGTTATATTAGGTGCAGATGCGCCAGTGCCTAATGGGGCATTGGGCGCAGTAATAGTTACCGAAGCCGATGCTGTTTGTCCGCAATTATCCTGAACGTTTACGGTGTAACTGCCAGCACTTAGTCCGGTAGCAGCAATAGTAGCCTGGTTGCCCGGATCATTCCATGAATACGTATATGGAAGAGTGCCATTAGAAGCACTTGCTGTAGCTGTAGTGGTATTTCCGTAACAAGTTATGTTGGGTGCAGATGCCCCGGTAGTTACTGCAGCACTAGGCGCAGTGATAGTTACTGACGCCGAAACTAATGCACCACAGTTATCCTGAACGGTGACTGCGTATGTGCCGGCACTTAGCCCGGTAGCAGAAACAGTAGCCTGGTTGTTCGGATCATTCCATGAATACGTGTACGGAAGAGTACCGTTTAAAGGACTTGCCGTAGCTGTTGTAGTATTTCCGTAACATGTTATATTAGACGCAGATGCCCCAGTGCTTAAAGCACCCGGCTGAGTGATAGCTATTGATGCCGTAGCTGTTGCTCCGCATGCATCATTAACAGTTACTGTGTAAGTACCCGCGCTAAGCACACTACCCGTTGGATTATTTGTATTGCCGGTAGACCATGAATAGGTATATGGCTGGGTACCGCCCGAGGGAGCGGCAAAAGCACCACCATTAGTTCCTGTATTACAAGTTACATTATTGTTTACAGCTGCTCCTGTGGTTAACATGCTAGGCTGCGTAACGCTTACCGATGTAGAAGCCACTGCTCCGCAATTATCTGTAACGGTTACCGTAAAGGTTCCTGCCGGTGCACCTGATAAGTTGAAGTTTGCCGTAGAACCAGAGCCTCCGTTAGGAGCCCAGGAATATGTATATGGTGTTGAGCCGCCGGTAGCAGTTACAGACCCACCTACAGGACCTCCATAACATGTTGCACTGGTAGAGCTTGAACCGCTAATTGATACTGGGCTCGTAGGCCTGCTCATAGCAATACTTGCAGTAGCGCTACAGCCATTGGCATCGGTTACTGTTACTGTATATGTACCAGCTATAATGCCAGCATTACTAGATGCCGAATATGAAAAGCTTACAGAGCCGTTACCGGTATTAGTTGTTGTTGGGGTAGCCGGCAATGTGCCATAAGCTGTGTTGAAGAATGAGCCGCCGCCGCCGCCGCTATAATATACAATTGATGCAAATTTTCCTCCACCAGCTCCATTATAGCCGCCGCCGCCGCCACCGCCGCCAGCACTAGCTTGCTCGCCAGCGCCGCCGCCGCCAAAGCCGCCAGCGCCGCCGTTACCACCCGAACCGCCTGCAAAACTATTTGCCCAGTCTCTACCACCAGTGGTATTGGTAGAATTAGCACCATTGCTAATCCATCCTGCACCAGCTCCACCGTAAGTGGCAGCAGATGCTCCGCCATTACCGCCTGTCCCTCCAACTGAGGTTGTGCTAGTTCCGGTCGTAGTTGCGTTGCCAACAAGATCAGTACCGCCCGCTCCAGGAGTATTAGCATTACCACCGCCGCCGCCGCCGCCTGCAACAGCAAGCAAGGCTGAAAGAGACGGGGTACCTGTGTGTGCACCTGTTAAAGTAGAATCATATATCCAACTGGCTCCGCCGCCACCTCCAGAGTTTGACCCTGATGCAGAGTGACCACCCTGACCGCCCACAACAACAGAAAGAACATGGCCGGAAGTTACTACCGCTACTCCAGAAAAGCCGGCACCAGCGCCACCATATTGAGCTGCCGCTGCTGTATTTGTACCACCAAAATGGCCGCCGCCTGCACCTGTTAGGGTCATGGATATTTGTGTTACACCGCCGGGTACAGTAAAGTTTTGTATGGCTCCGGTATATGAAAAAGTTTTACTACCACTATTATTAAAGGAGCTTATAGTAGCATTAGTGCCGCCGCCAGAACTCCATGAATAGGTATATGGACCATTGCCCCCCGATACAGATGCCATTGCTGCGCCCAAGTTAGATTCTCCATAACATAAAGGATTTGCGATAGATGTTGTAACATTTATCGGGCTTGATTGTTGAATAGTTGCCGAAGCCGAAGCCGTTTGTCCGCAATTATCCGTAACCAATAAGGTGTAAGTACCTGCACTTAATCCGTTAGCAGTGGCGCTATTTCCGCCTCCGCCACTCCATGAATAAGTATACGGGAGTGTACCGTTAGAAGGACTTGACGTAGCACTGCCATTATTGGTACTGTTACAAGCATTAACAATATTGGTAATGCCTGTTGAAACAGCAGTAGGCTGGGTTATTGTTACCGCAGCCGTGGCTGTTCCCGGACATTGATCACTAACAGTTACCGTATAGGTTCCTGCCGTTAGTCCTGTTGCAGTAGATGTTGTTTGGCTATTTACATCACTCCATATATAAGTATAAGGTAATGTACCACCGGATGGACTTGCCGAAGCGCTGCCAGTATTGGCACCGTTACAGGTTACATTCGTTGTTACGGATACCGTAGTTGTTACAACAGGTGGCGCAGAAATAGTTACGGATGCAGAAACAGATGTACCGCAATTATCCTGAACCGTTACCGTGTAAGTAGCCGCTACCAATGTAGCTCCTGTTGCGCTGTTTGTATTACCATTTGACCATGAATAGGTATAAGGCAATGTTCCCCCGGTAGGCGTGGCCTTTGCACTTCCAGTACTTGTACTTGGACATGCCTCAGTAAGAACAGTAGCGCCTGTTGATAATATGGTTGGTTCGGTAAGGGTAACACTTG
>Ga0206873_1143_pt1 | contig 23042 bp, 17 predicted proteins | sample Alteio_BWOrgCont_11_FD_152631 | JGI IMG/M metagenome (GOLD analysis project Ga0206873, IMG submission 152631) | Enriched cells from forest soil in Barre Woods Harvard Forest LTER site, Petersham, Massachusetts, United States -... | ecosystem: Environmental > Terrestrial > Soil > Temperate forest >...
TCTTAAAACAATTTGGAGTGAACCCTACAAACGTATTGGCGATATTTATTCCCGGCACATACAAAATGTATTGGACAGACAGCCCCGAAATGTTCATCACTCAAATGGATTCGGTTTACAAAAAATCTTGGACAAAGGAAAACAGGGCAAAAGCCTCCAAAGCCGGACTGAGCCCTATGCAGGTTACGATACTAGCTTCTATTGTGCAAGCAGAACAATGCAAATATATGGATGAGAAGCCTATTATTGCAGGCTTATATATTAACCGTCTCAAACGTGGAATGCCTTTACAGAGTGACCCAACATTGGTTTATGCCCGTGGCGACTTCTCTATTGAGCGGGTGCGTAATGGGGACAAAGAACAAGATTCTCCATACAATACTTATAAGCACACCGGTCTGCCTCCCGGGCCTATCAATATGCCTGAACCATCCTCTATTGATGCAGTGCTGAACTACAACGAGAACGATTATATTTACATGGTTGCCGAAGCCGATGGTACAGGCAGGCACCATTTTAGCAAAACATTAGATGAGCAGAATAAGTATGCTGAACTTTACCGCAAGTATCTTAATAAAAAACAAATTGAGAGGTAGGCTTCTGTTTCTCGCAAAGACGCAAAGTCGCAAAGAAAATTACTACCGCATTTAAAACTTTGCGTCTCTGCGTCTTTGCGAGAGGGTTCTTTCTATTTCTGTATTACTAATTTCCCTTCTCCCAGAAGACTTCCATCTTCTGCAATAACCCTATAAAGATAAATACCGTTGGGTTGCGCAGATAGATTTATTTCGTCGTCATGCTGAACTTGATTCAGCATCTCATCATACACTTTTCCTCCGAGAACGTTATAGACTTCTATAGCTTGCGACCTTGAAACAAGTTCAGGGTGACTAAATGTAATATTAAATAACCCATTACTTGGATTTGGATAAACTCTAAAATCTGCTACAGTCTGATTAACTGGATTAATTCCCGTAATTACATATTCAAGGCCACAGACGGTATCATTTTTTTTATAATAGATAAGGGAATAGTATTCAGTGTATGGAATATCGTTAATGATATCAAAAGTATAAATTGTATAATAAGGCCCCCCACAGCCTTGTACAACCGATGAAAAAGTATTATTAACCGGAGCTTCTCCAGTTGAGTCCCAGCAAGCGGTGTCCGGGCCTACTTCCCAAACTTTTCTTCCGCAATAAGGCGAAGTTAAGGCACTATTATACAATGTATCCCAGGTTTGGGGGCAATAGGAACCTTCTTGAACAGCTATAGATGATAAGTTAGTGTAAGAAAAAGTTTGAATCCGAGTGCTGAATGAACCGACACATGGTGGTGGGCATGCAGGTGGGATATATGAAACCAAGCTGTCTTTATAAAAAACAGTATCTGAATGCACAGAATACCATTTAGCAAGTACAATGGTAAGTCCGTAGATTGGAGGACCTCCCTCACTATAACCCGATTGTGCCTCAAAAACATCACCAACATTAAAATTGTAAACTTGTCCTACCGTTAAATAGTTTTGTGCAGAAGTGGCAAATACCCCGCCAAGAATAAAAAGAAGAACGTACAGTTTTTTCATCTTTAAAATTAGTTGCTCTGCAATTCGCTATACAAATATAAGAAAATATTAAAACGGTTTAAACTTCATTGCTAAAGTCATTGAACAGTCATTGACTTTTTGTGAATATTCAAAATAAATGATACAGCCACCATGCATTTTGCAAAAGTGTAAAAAGTGTAAAATAAGAAGCTATGCTAATTATGAGTTATGGGTTATAAGTTATAATCCCTATTAAATTGAGGTTGAAGATAATTCGGAAATAACTCATAATTTATAACGTATAATTCTTTTTGTGGTCATTGAATAGTCATTGACTTTTTTAAATTTTAATTTTTGTGGAGTATTTTTGTAAATGTGAAACTATAGCTTATATCTGCATACTGTTATCTTTGCATAAAATTAGACCATGGAAAAGCTTATTGAATGTGTGCCAAACTTCAGCGAGGGGAATGATGCCGCATTAATAAAAAGTATAACTGACGAAATAGAAAAGATAGACGGAGTAAAGCTATTGGATGTTGATCCCGGCAAGGCCACAAACCGCACGGTAGTTACATTTGTCGGCTCACCCGAAGCAGTTGTAGAAGCCGCTTTTCAATCCATTAAAAAAGCATCTGAATTAATTGATATGAGCAAGCATAAAGGCGAACATCCCCGCATGGGCGCTACGGATGTTTGTCCTTTGATACCGCTTTCAGGTATTACTGCCGAAGAAACGGTTAAGTATGCGAAACAACTTGGGGAAAGAGTAGGGAAGGAGCTTGGAATTCCTGTCTATCTATATGAATATGCCCAACCTAATAAAGAAAGAAGCAACTTATCTGTTATCCGCGAAGGAGAATATGAAGGTTTTGCTAAAAAAATAAAGAAGCCTGAATGGAAACCTGATTACGGCCCAACTGAACTCCCAGTTCGTTCGGGTGCAAGTGTAATTGGAGTGCGAGATTTTTTGGTTGCCTATAATGTAAATCTCAATACCACATCTGTCCGCCGTGCTAATGCAGTGGCTTTTGATATACGGGAAAGGGGCAGAGTTGTACGCGATGCGAAAGGCAACGATGTGCATGTACCCGGCACATTGAAATCAGTGAAAGCCATTGGTTGGTATATTGAAGAATATGGCCAGGCTCAGGTTTCTATCAATCTTACCAATATTAATATAGCTCCCGTTCATATAGCTTTTGAAGAAGTATGCAAAAGCGCCCAGAGCAGGGGCATGCGTGTCACAGGCTCTGAATTGGTGGGACTTATTCCGTTACAATCTTTGTTAGACGCAGGTAAGTATTTCCTGAAAAAGCAAAATCGCTCTACAGGAGTTTCAGAAAGTGAATTGATACATATTGCTCTTAAATCATTAGGTTTGGATGACCTTAATGAGTTTCATCCCGACAAAAAAATTATTGAGTACCGTATGAAGAAAGAATCGGACAGCGCCTTGCAAAACCTGACGGTAAAAGCTTTTGCAGATATGACTGCTTCCGAATCTCCCGCCCCGGGTGGAGGTTCTGTATCCGCTTATTTGGGTGCATTGGGCGCTGCACTCGGAACCATGGTTGCCAATCTTTCGGCAGGTAAAAAAGGCTGGGAGTCGCGTTTAGAAGAATTCTCTAACTGGGCAGAAAAGGGCCAGATAATAAAAGATAAATTATTAAAAGCGGTGGATGAAGACACCGCTGCATTCAACCGGATTATGGCCGGGTTCAGCCTGCCTAAAAATACCGATGCAGAGAAGCAGGCGAGGAAGGAAGCCATAAACAGCGCTACCATAGCGGCTATTGAAGTTCCCTATAAAGTAATGCAGCTTTCCCTGGAATCAATGCAAATTAGTAAGGCAATGGCAGAAAACGGCAACCCTAATTCAGTCAGCGATGCAGGCGTAGGCGCTCTTTGTGCCCGTTCTGCAGTTTTAGGTGCTCACCTGAATGTTAAAATAAATGCAAGCGGTTTAGCCGATAAAAGTGCTGTTGATAAACTATTGCAAGATGCCGAGAAGATAGAAAAAGAGGCATTAAAGCTTGAAAGTGAGATATTGGCAATCGTTAACAAGACAATTCAAAAGAGTTAAAAAAGGTTAAGGATAGAAAAACAATCCTATAACCCGCTATTTTCAATAAATTTGCATTTTCCCCGTTAAAAGTATTTCAATGAGAAAAGTATTTCATCTTATATATTCGCTGCTATTTCTTTTTATAGCTCCTTGTTTTATGTATGCCCAGGATGCACCAGTAACTTCGCTATCCGGACAATTGGTAGATAAGGTGGTGGCTATTGTAGGGGATAAAATAATATTAAAATCCGACATGGATGAAAGAATACAGGAGTACGTTAACGAAAAAGGTCAGGATACTACCGGCATAAGTTGTAGGGTTTTAGAGGACCTTATGTATGAAAAGTTATTGCTTATAGAAGCGCAAAAAGATTCTACAATCATAGTTAGCGACGATCAGGTTAATCAGGAGTTTGATAAAAGGATAAGCTATTATATCCATGAATTTGGTTCGAAAGAGGCATTTGAGAAATGGTACGGTAAATCTGTTGAACAGTATAAAGAGGAACTGAAGCCGGATGTAAGGGACTTGTTGATGGCGCAACAAATGCGCAGTAAGGTTTTGGAAGGTATTACCATAAGCCCGGAAGGTGTTAGGAAATATTACGAAGCGATTCCACAGGACAGTATTCCGTCGGTTGATGCCCAGGAAGAAGTTGCACAAATTGTAAAATTGGCTGCTTTAACGCCTGAAGAGAAACAAATAGCCAAAGACAAATGCGAAGAACTGAGGCAGCAAGTAATAAAAGGAGATGACATGGCAGCTCTTGCTGTATTGTATAGCGGAGATCCGGGTTCTTCTAAAAATGGAGGAGAATATAAAAATGTGCGGCACGGCGACTTTGGCGGAAATGAATTTGAAAAGATGGCTTTCAGTTTGAAGGATAGTGAAATTTCTCCTGTATTTGAAACACAATTCGGCTACCATTTTATTCAATTGGTTCGCCGGCATGGTGAGTTGCTTGATCTTAGGCATATTCTCATTATTCCGCTTGTTTCGGATATAGATATGGAAAAATGCAAAGAACAGCTTGACACCATTAAAAAACTAATTAAAAGAGATACGCTTACTTTTGCGGATGCCGCCGCTAAATATTCTGATGATAAAGGCACAAAATATAACGGAGGCGTGATTACCAATCCGCAAACAGGCCTTACCAAATGGGATATGAATCAATTAGGCGAACTGGAGCTTTCCTATACTATTACCATGAATCCCGGAGATATATCAGACCCGGAAATGTATAGCAGCCCCGATGCTAAAAGAGGATACAGGATTGTTATGCTAAAAAGCAGATCAAAACCACACAAGGCAAATCTTAAAGATGACTACCAGCAGATACAGGCTGCTGCACTTTCAAAAAAGCAACAGAAAGTAGTTAACGATTGGATAAACCGCAAACTTAAAGAAGGTGTATATGTTCACGTTGATAAAGGTTTACAGCAATGTAAATTCCAGAATAACTGGTTAAACCCGCAACCGAATTCCGGAGGCACTCAATAAAAATTCTTTAAAAGCTTATTCGGCAACCAGCCCTGCAGCGCCAAATACTCCGGCACTATCTCCTAATTTCGGTTTTAGCAACACGGTTTCAACCCTATTATTGAAGATGTGTTTTTTTAGTTCTTTCAAACCATCGGTGTAAATAGCTTCGATATTGCCTACACCTCCTCCTATTACTATTGCATCCGGGTCGAGTATGTTTACAATCACCGAAATTGCTTTGCCAAACATTGCCGTTAGCCTATTGATGGTTTGTGTGGCATGTGCATCTTTGCCTCCATAATGCAGCTCTGCAATTTCTTTCATTGATAGTTTGCGTCCGCTTATCTTGGTGTAATACTTTTCCAATGCAGGGCCTGACATGGTACTTTCCACATCACCGTTCTTACCACAGAAACAGGGCGCACCTCCTTCTTCCAATATATTGTGTCCCCATTCTCCTGCAATGCCTTGTTTGCCGCTCCATACTTTATTGTCAAATACAATTCCTCCGCCTACACCTGTTCCCATTATTACGCCAAATACAACTTTTGCATCGGGGCACTCATCATGTACAACACCATAAAGCGTTTCTGCCAGGGCAAAACAATTGGCATCGTTGGCAAGTGTAAGGGGTATACCGAGCATCTTCTCCATGTCAGCTTTTAGTGGCATACCATTCAGGCAAACCGAATTGCAGTTCTTCATAGTTTGCGTTATCGGGTCCAGTATTCCGGGAGTTCCCATTCCCAGCCTCTCGGGCTTCAAGCCGGAAGATGCTTTCATCATCTCTACTAATTTCACTATTTGTCCTTTCACATGCTCATATCCTTTCTCAGCTTCCGAAGGAACACGCAAACGGCAAATGGCAGTTGTTGTTTTGCCCGGCTCCAGAATGATGCCTTCAATTTTTGTTCCACCTAAATCTATTCCCCAAAGATGTTTCATATCCTTTAATAAGTCCCGCTCCACTTGCGGATGAACCATTCTGCTGTTAAAAGTAGTAATAGTAAAAAGAATACCCATTTCAAGTCTATAAGAGGAGCGTATGATGTATGCGTATAAATAACTGGCTTAATATCTTCTTTACTGTCAATCAATTTTTTTAATTCATCTAATTGATTAGGGAATATCATTTTCCCTCCATGCTCTTTAGCTAATTGGTATAGCAGTTGGTGGTCTGCAACCGTATTGGTAGCTTCCACTTGTACAGGAGTCACTGTGAATTCTCCTTTGGCACTGTAGACCTGTGTTCCTTGTTTTACCTGTGCAGAGTAATGATATACGCCTGCCTGCAACTGTCCTGCATTCAGGTGATAAGCATTCGATGTGCGGTTGAAAGTGTAAGAGAAGTTTTTACCATCACTGTTTGTTATTATAATATTAATCTCAGGATCATTCACAAGTTGGTAACTCGGATTATAAAGATCAGCATCCATTTCCACAGGCTCGTCTTCTTTAAAACTGTTTGGTGTATGTAAACGGAAAAAACTTTTGTCATCCTTTACTGCAAGATATTGTACTATTTTATTAATAAGCTCATTAAAGAAATGATTGTTTTTATGGTCTGCGTAATCTTTCAACCTCCACCTGAAAAGACCTTCCCCTGCTATAACACAACTCTTTTCACTGCCGGTAACGTTAAATGCAATGAGGGGATAACCGGTGGTAACGCTCTGAATTTTTTGATAGCATAATACATTGAGTGAAGGGCCCGACACATAATTGCCGAAAGGAGAGGAGAGGGCAGGTAACTGGCTGAAATAGCTGCGTGAATCATCGTTCATGGTAAAGAGGGAAAAGTCTTTGGCGGGAGCAGGCTCTGCATCGCTGCTGTTTCCTCCCTGAGAATAGATTTTAAACCCGGCATTAAGTTTGTTAAATGCTTGTATGTCGGTTTCGCTGCCGAGGATATACATAATTGGAATACCCAGCCCGTTGGCGGTTTTTAATATTTCAGGAATTGCCTTTGTAGCGGATGGCAGTTGGTTTAATATCACTAAAGAGTATTTATTAATTTCCCCCGTAAATTTTTCAGTGGTGAAGGATTGTGCTTCAAAACCATCACTACTGTTAATACACTCTGCTATAGCAGCCACATCCGGGTGCGGATTAGAGAGTATAAGTACTTTCTGCTTTTGGTCAAGTACGCGGATATATACATCCTTGCGGTTATTGACAATATTCTCTTCTCCCGCTACCGGTAAAAGTTTCACAATGTAATGTTTTAGTCCTGGGCTGGTTGCGTTAAGTTGCACCGGTAAGCTTTGATGAAATGCTGAAGAATTAAAACTGATTGGTTTTGTAAAGAGTGAGCCCTCCTTACCATCGTTAAGTTCAGTCACTGTTAAGGTAGATGATTTGCCTTGCAGCTTGGTAGCGTCTATGGTTATTTGCAAAGGAAAAGTATTTCCTAAAAAGGCTGTAGGATTATTATCTACTTTAGTAACTACAGCGTCTATTTTTACAGTCGTATCGCCAAGGGCAACTGTAAATACGGCGCAATTAATTTGCCTTGCAGCATAAATTGGATTATAGCCTTTGTTGTAAATTCCATCACTGGAGAGGATAATTGCGCCCAAGTTTTTGCCATAGTAACGTTGTGTTAATTCCTGGAAGAGGGAAGAAATATCGGTTTCTTTTTCATCGTATCGGTAATTCATGGTATCGCCGGGCGCTTCGCCAAACGACATTATCCGTATATCATATTTAGTTGACAGATCACCTATAACCTTATCCCAGGCTTGTGGAAATTCATGTTTGTAAAACCCCGAGTCTTTGCCTGCAACAATAGATGCAGAATTATCTTGTGCAATAATAATAATGGGTTTATCTACTGTATTTTTCCTGCTTCTGATCAAAGGGGCCAGAAACAAAAAGACCAGCAGCGTTACCAACAAGAAGCGCAGGCCGGCTGCCAGCCAACGTAACAAAGGGCTTAGGCCTGAAGTCTTTTTATCTTTATAATAAAATCCAAAGGCATAGATTCCACCCAACAGAGGACAGAGGAGCAGAGCCCAAGAAGAATATGCGATATTAAAAGACATTTAGTTTTATGTCAGCATTCCGCCACATACCTGTATAACCTGCCCTGTAATGTAACTTGACATATCAGAGGCAAGGAAGGCTACAGCATTGGCAACATCAATAGGGGTTCCGCCTCTTTTAAGCGGTATACCTTCTCTCCATCCGGCAACTACTTTTTCATCTAAAGCGGCCGTCATTTCTGTTTCAATAAAACCGGGGGCAACTGCATTGCAACGTATGTTACGGGAGCCAAGTTCAAGTGCAACCGATTTGGTAAATCCGATTATTCCGGCTTTGGAAGCGGCGTAATTGGCTTGCCCTCCATTGCCTCTTATGCCAACCACCGAGGTAATATTAATGATGGAGCCCTTACGCTCCTTTAGCATAGGGCGTTGTATGGCTTTGGTCATATTGAACACCGATTTCAGGTTTGCCTTTATTACAGCATCAAATTGTTCTTCGCTCATACGCATCAGCAAGCCATCCTTTGTAATCCCGGCATTGTTCACCAGTATTTCTATTTTCCCAAATTCAGCCAGTACATCCGTCACCAATTGTTCCGAAGCTTTATAGTCCGATGCATCGGAATGATATGCTTTTGCTTTTACTCCTTTAGCTTGCAATTGTGCTTCCAATTCTTTAGCTTTAGCTTCGGATGATAAATAGGTAAAGGCAACATTTGCGCCTTGTTCAGCCAGCATAAGGGCAATACCCGTGCCTATGCCGCGGGATGCCCCGGTCACAATAGCTGTTTGGTTTTCTAATAATTTCATAAGAATTAATTAATGTATGACTTATTTTTGTTGTGGATAATTGAATTTGTTTATGTTTGCGCGATAGTATTAAATATTTGCAGTTGATTATATAAAGATGACCAAAAGTAATACAAAATCACCAGCTATTGATATGAACAGGAATGCTAATAATAATTGCAACAAGTATTTTTCTTTATTATATAGAAGGTTGATACCCATGTTCTTTTTCACAAGCAGCTTTTATTTTGCTCATTCACAAAGCCTTGATATAGGAGTTAGGGGAGCACTGGGATATACTGATTTGATAAATTCAAATATTTCTTCCGGTGCAGAAGAAAACAGCCGTTTTGTCCTTTCTTATAATTTTGGTTTCCACAGTGCATTTAATTTTAAAAATGGCAGTGGATTGGAGTTAGATATATTGTATGGAACTTTAAAGCAAGGTTATAGTGGCTCTTTTAGTGAGGCAGGTAATTTGCCGGGTGTTGGCATTAATTATCAGGCAGGTGAAAGTTATACAGGTGAAACAGTATTAACAATAATTGAAATTCCATTTCTATACCGTTACGAGGGTCAATCCGGACTCTATTTTGAGGCCGGTATAGGATATGATATGATATTGAGTGCCACGTATTCGGCTACCTATTCAAGTCCATCTTTTAGTGTAAGCTACAATACTAAAAGTGTCTATCCAGCAGGTAATTTTCCTGTTATAGGCGGAGTGGGTTGGGATATCGATATTTCCGGAACAAATGACTTTTACTTAAATTTAGGTATTCGATTTGCGTATGGAGTGCTGGACCTTGGAGGTGTAGATGGCCACGGACAGGAACTTTTGGGCCCCAGATCATCTTTAATTTATTATAATAATTATGGTGCTCCCTATTATTCTTCCTATCATGAAACACATTCAATAGAGGCAAGTTTTAATGTGGGTCTTTTTTATTCCATTTCAGAATCTGTTATGCACACCGGGGGAAGGCCGGATAGAGGGTAAAGTTTAATAGGCTTATCAAATAGCTTCAGCTACCACAAAAGTACTGCCGCCGATAAAGATAATATCATTCTCTTTTGCATTACTTTGAGCTGCTTTCAGGGCTTCTTTTACAGTTGGATAGGCACTTCCTTTTAGCCCAATTTTTGATGCTATTTCAATCAATTCATTTTCATCTAATGCCCTTGGAATACCGGCCTTGCAGAAATAATAAACTGCGTTTTTGGGAAGTAATTTAAGCACAGGAGCAGGGTCTTTATCTTTAACCACCCCAAAAACAAAATGAAGTTTTTTATATGAAATAGTTTTTAATTGTTGCACTATCTCTTTTATTCCGGCTTCATTATGTCCGGTATCTGCAATGCTGAGTGGAGAAATACTCAGTATTTGCCATCTGCCAAGTAGTTTTGTTTGTGTAATTACATTTTTTACTCCGTCAATGACATGCTCTTTTCTAATTGTATATCCTGCCTCATTTAACCTGTCCACAGCACAAAGTACTGTTTGAATATTTTTCAACTGGTATAATCCAATTAACTCCGAATGTAAATCGGTTATATAGTTTTCACCATTTTTCAATACATCTACTAAAAGATATGCTCTATTGTTTTCATTTATGTGCCTTGGAGTATCAACCGAATACATGGTATCTGCAAATGAAATAGCAGACTTGCATTCGGCGGCTTTTTTAAGGAATACAGGTTTTGTTTCAGGCCTGGTTTCTCCAATAACTACCGGGATATTAGGTTTGATGATACCTGCTTTTTCAAAAGCAATTTTTTCAAGCGTATTACCCAATGTTGCAACATGGTCGAAGCTGATATTGGTAATAACCGAAAGTATAGGGTTAATTATGTTGGTAGAATCAAGCCTTCCGCCCATGCCAACTTCTATCACAGCAACATCGCATTTAGCTTTTGAAAAGAAATAAAATGCCATAGCTACGCTTAATTCAAAAAAGGAAGAATCAATACGTTCTATAAGGTCTTTATATCGTGCAACAAAGTCTATTACATCTTGTTCAGAAATATCATTCCTGTTAATTTTAATTCGTTCCCTAAAGTCCTTCAAATGGGGTGATGTATGCAATCCTACATTTTTATATCCGGCGCTTTGAAGGATGGATGCCAAATAATGCGATACAGAGCCCTTGCCGTTTGTTCCGGCAATATGAATACAAGGAAAATTATTTTGGGGATTGCCAAGGGCTTCGCAAAGTAGTTTTATGTTTTCAAGTCCCGGCTTATATGCCGGAGCTCCCACTCTTTGGTAGATAGGTAGGCGGTTATAAAGATATTCTAATACTTCAGCATACGTCATGGAATGAATGCTTGAATGGTTATTCCTTAGCGGAATATTCCGGTGAATTTTTCTCCCTGGCTGTTTATCCATCCCCTGAACATGGAGGAAGTATTGAACGGTACAGCAATATTTCCCTGGTTGTCTATGGCTATCAAACCACCTTCGCCGCCCAGTTGTGCTACTTTTTTAATGCCTTCGGTTGCTGCTTGCAAAACTGAAAAACCTTTATATTCCATCAAAGCGGAAACATCAAAGGCTATTGCCTGCCGGATAAAATATTCTCCTTCACCGGTGCAGGATACGGCACAGGTTTTATTATCGGCATAACAGCCTGCTCCAATAAGCGGAGAATCGCCCACACGTCCAAATTTTTTATTGTTTACTCCTCCTGTGGATGTAGCAGCAGCAAGGTTTCCTGCAGAATCAAGGGCAACACACCCTACGGTGCCTAATTTTTTCTCCGGGGTGGCAATGTACGTATCTCCTGCCCAGGAAGCGCCTTCCATATCTTTTGTAGCAAGCCATTGTTGGTGGCGTTCTTCATCATAAAAATAGGTGGGAGGCACAATTTCAATTCCACATTCTTTTGCAAATTTTTCGGCTCCGTCTCCCGCAAGTAAAACATGCGAAGATTTTTCCATTACAGCCCTTGCGCCACTTACAGGATTGCGAATAGTGTGTACAGCAGCTATAGCTCCTGCTTTTAAATTTTTACCGTTCATAATGGAGGCATCCATTTCATTTTTGCCTTCACAGTTAAATACAGATCCTTTACCCGCATTGAACAGTGGGCTGTCTTCTAGCACGCGCACAGTTGCTTCCACCGAATCAATTGAGTTTCCGCCATTGGTAAGAATGGAATACCCTATCTGTAATGCTTCTGATAATTTATCGAGATAGGCTTTTTCTTGTTCAGGAGTTAAAGCTCCTGTCATAAGCCTTCCGGCACCGCCATGAATGGCTATTGCGTAATTTCCCATTATGTTATATAAGGTCGGTTCTTTAAATAAGCTGACAAAAGTAGAAAATTTATTACTTGTCTTTTGTATTTTCGTGCTGTGAAAAATATTTTTCTTCCCATAAATTATCTGGCCTATATTTTTAAAGCCAAAGGAGCTCAGGGTATCCATTCACCCTTTGTATTTGAGCTCTACAACAAAGTAATTAAAGAGCAGCATAATTATTACGAATTTTCAGCCATTGAGCAGTTAAGGAATCGATTGCTGCATTCTAAAGAAGTAATTGAAGTTACTGATTTTGGTGCAGGAGGCAATGGTGTTACAAATAAGAAAGTAAAGGATATTGTTCGTAGATCTTCTATCCCGCCTAAGGAGGGCAGGTTGTTATTTCGCCTGGTAAATTTTCTTCAACCCCGCAATATGGTTGAAATGGGTACATCTCTTGGGATTAGTACATTATATCAGCATAAAGCATGTCCCGAGGCAAAAATGATTACCATGGAAGGCAGCCCGGGTACATCTGCGGTTGCAGGTGAAAATTTTATAATACTCAAAGCTGATTTTATAAAACAAGTGGTTGGTGATTTTGCCGAAACTTTGCCCGGAGTGGTAAAGAATCTGCCTTCTGTAGATTATGTTTTTTTTGATGGGAACCACCGCAAAGAAGCTACCCTGGGATATTTTCATGAGTTTTTGCCAATTGCTTCCTCAAGTTGTGTTTTTGTTTTTGACGATATTCGGTGGTCGGAAGGAATGCTGCAAGCATGGAAAGAAATTATAAAGGAACCGGCCGCAAAGGTTACGGTTGATTTGTTTTCATTGGGCTTGGTCTTTTTTAATACTCAACAGGAAAAACAACATTTTGTTTTGAAGTATTGATATTAGTATATTCGCATTCTGTAAAAGAAGATGGAAAAGATAATTGAGTTAAAAGAAATAAGCAAAGTTTATAAGATGGGTGTAGAAACCATCCATGCTCTCCGTTCTATTTCATTGGCCATTGGGAAAAATGAATATGTAGCCCTCATGGGCCCTTCCGGTTCCGGAAAATCAACCCTCATGAATGTGCTTGGCTGCCTTGATACGCCTACATCAGGGCAGTATATTCTGAATTCATTAAATGTCGATAAAATGTCGGATAATGAATTGGCGGAAGTGAGGAACAAGCAAATCGGATTTGTATTCCAAACCTTTAATTTGTTGCCGCGTTCCACCGCACTCGATAATGTTAGTTTGCCCTTGGTTTATGCCGGTGCCGATAAAAAAAGCAGGAAAGAAAGGGCTTCCGAGGTGTTGAACCAGGTCGGGCTTAAAGGCAGGATGGAACATAAACCCAGTGAACTCTCCGGCGGACAAAGGCAGCGGGTTGCCGTGGCACGCGCCTTAGTTAATCATCCTGCTATTATTCTGGCGGATGAGCCTACAGGTAATCTGGATACAAAAACATCCATTGAAATAATGGCACTTTTAAATGATATTCATAAAAAAGGCAATACAATTGTACTTGTTACACACGAAGAGGATATTGCCCGCTATGCACACCGCATTATCCGGTTGAAAGACGGTAATGTTGAATCGGATGAAATCAACGAACATCCGGTGATGGATTTTGCCTGAAGGCAATAAGGTGTAGTTTTTTCCGTTACTACAATAGCAGTTTTAAGAACTCATTATTTTTCTTTAATTTAGTTAGAATCAAATACATTAATTATTATATTTGAAAATTACATTTAAAGATTATGAATAAAATATTTCCCCCTAAAAGAATTTTATTGTTCTTTTTCTGTGCTTTTTCACCTTTAGTATATTCTCAAAACATAGGTATTAACACTACGGGTACAACTCCGAGTGTGAATGCTATCTTAGATTTAAATACCGGAAATTCAAATAATTTAGGAATTATAATTCCCAATGTAACGTTGGGTGCATTGTTAACTACTTTCAATCCACCTATGGCTAATGCCCCAACTGCAGCAGATGTAGGCATGATGGTATTTAATGCACACGGTCCCCAAACTGTAGGCTATTATTATTGGAGCGGAACACAATGGATAAGTGTTTCGGGCGGGATAGCAACTGTTTTAGCCGATAATGGCCTTTCTATAGGCAGCTTTACGGGCGGATATGTAGAGCTTGGAGGAACTACGGCAACTCCTTCGCCTTTAGTCGGTAATTCTGTAATTAGCGGTAGCGGTTTCAGCCTCGATTTTGATTTGGGGACGTATAGCGCCACAGGCACAGGATCATTTCTCATAACCAACGGAGGTGTTACTAATCCTTTTGTTTCTGTAAATCCACTTACTGCAACTACTGCAGGCGTAGGTATAAATGTTAATCCTGCTGCAAGTACCTTGGATGTAAACGGCTCTATTGCAACCCGGGAAACTTCGGTAGCAATTACTTCCAATGGTCAGGTTGTTACGGTTGGAAACAGCAGTTTTATTATTATGACCTCAACCGGTACTCCATGTACGGGTGCGTATAGTTTTTCTATAACTAACGGGCAACCGGGACAAGAATTGACACTGGAAATGTCATCCGGAAATGCTTATTTACCCAATATTGGTAACGTGAAATTATCTGCACTGGCATCTTTCGGCGCATATGCTACTTTAAGTCTGAAATGGGATAATGTTAATTCTGAATGGGTAGAATTATCAAGAAATGGTTTAATGTCTAGTTCTGCTCCTTCTTCTACTTATACGTTCTCATGGAATGGCTTAACAAATTATTATACCGGCAGTGTGCAAACTCTCACCGTACCCGCTTGTGCTACCTCAATGACTGTTACTGCAATTGGAGGTGGGGCTGTAAACTATAGCCAGGGAAGTATATGTGGAACTACACAAATTGCAGGACTTGGAGCAAGTTTAACAGGAACAATTACCGTTGTGCCCGGTGATGTACTAGATATTATTGTTGGAGGGGCAGGAACCGATCCGGAATGTTGTTCCCAAAACCTTGGTTGTTATGGTGCCAGTGGAGGAGGTGGTACATATATATGGGATGCTACTTCAAGTACCTTATTGGTTGCCGCAGGTGGTGGTGGTGGTGCCGGTACTTCTGCAGGGGGGAATAACGGACAAACTAATATTGGTAGCCCTGCAACCCTTGAAGCTGCAAATTCTGCTTTAGGGAATTGCGGAGCTGGCGGAGCTGGCGGCAATAATGGAGCACAAGGCACATGGACTGGGAATGTAAAAGATGCTGGAGCTGGCGGAGCTGGCTGGAGTTCAAGCTTTCCTGCAGGTAGTTGGGGTAATTGTGAAGCCTTTTGTCCTACTTGTGGGCCTACGCCCGGGCAGGGAGGACAGGGGTCAACAGCTGCAGGTAATGGATATGGAGGCTATGGCGGCGGTGGCGGCGGCGGATTTAATGCCGGCGGCGGCGGAGGAGGTTATAATGGCGGCGGCGGAGGTAACGGAAATAATGGTGGTACAGGTGATGGAGGTGCCGGGGGAGGTTCCTATTGGCAAGGTGGTGTTCCAACATCGAGCACAACCGGCGGATACGATGCTAATGGTTCCGTATCAATTACATTTTAATTAGTTAAACCACTCATACATATCCTGTAATTGCAGGGCTTTTTTTTCAGCGCTTTGTAAATCTCTTTTTACTTTCCCCTCACTTATTTGTATGAGGCGGTTGCCATATTGGTGGGCTTCTTTCAAGTTATGTGTTATTAAAATAGCTGTGAGATGGTACTGTTTAATTAAGTTATCGGCAATTTGCATAATTAAAGCAGCGCTTCGCGGATCCAAGGCTGCTGTGGGCTCATCCAGCAATAATATTTGTGCATCATCCATAACACTCATCAATAAGGTTAAGGCCTGTCTTTGCCCACCTGATAAGGAGCCAATAGCCTGTTCCAATTTATTTTCAAGCCCCATTCCTAACGTTGCTATTTGATCGCGAACCCGTTTTTTGAATGTGTCATTCACGCCAATTTGTAATTTCTTTTTTGTGGTACGTATAGAAGCCAGGCGGAAGTTGTCAAGTAGACTTAACTCAGAAGCGGTTCCGCTTAGCGGGTTTTGAAAAACCCTTGCAATCCAGCGGCTACGTTTGTATTCAGGCAGACGGGAAACATCCGTATTCGTTATGAGTACTTTCCCGCTTGTGCAGAATTCAGCTCCTGCAATTATATTAAGAAGTGTTGTTTTTCCTGAGCCGTTAGCGCCCACTACTGCCACAAAATCCTCCTTCTTTATAGCCAATGAAACATCATTCAGTGCATTTACTTCATTCACTTTTCCTTTATGGAACACTTTTGATATTTGTTGAAGCTCAATCATTTTTTTTTTAGCCTTGGGATAATTACAATAAGCAGCACAAAAGCGGCAGTCACTAATTTAAGCATGTTCGGGTCTATGCCAATGGATAAGGTAAATGCAAGCACCAGTTGAAATAAAATGCTTCCGGAAAGTACAACTACTAAAGACATCGCTACCGAAGTAATATTCCACCACTTAATTAATGCTTCCCCTATTAATACAGAGCCCAGGCCTGTTATAACAATTCCAATGCCCATATTTATATCGCTGAAGTTCTGGTATTGTGCAACAAGATAGCCACTCAGAGCAGTTAATGAATTAGCAATAGCAAGCCCAATAATTTTCATTTTATTATTGTTGATGCCTAATGCTCTTGTCATAGATTTGCTATTGCCCGTGGCACGCATAGCAATACCAAAATCGGTTCGTAAAACATAACCCACAATCAATAAGATGATTGTTATGAAAATCACAGAAATGATAACATTATTATAAACTGCCCCTGCAAAAAGTTGGAGTGATGAGAATATGGTTGTTACATTAAGCAAGGGTACATTAGAACGTCCAAGTATCGTAAGGTTTACGGAATATAGGCCTGTCATAACAAGTATACCTGCCAATAAGGCATCAATCTTAAGGCGTGTATGAATTAATCCGGTTAAAGTTCCGGCAATGGCACCCGATATAAGTACAACAGGAATAATGGCAATCGCATTCCAGTGGGCAGTTAATAATACGGCTGTAATTACAGCACCAAGTGTGTAACTGCCGTCAGTAGTAATATCAGGTATTTTAAATATCGTCATAGAAATGAAAATACCCAATGACATGGCAGATAGACAAAGCCCGAGAATGAGTGCTGTAAGATAGAACTCCATTATTTTATGGCTTCGAAGTTAGCCGGAACAGTAATTCCAAATTGCTTGGCAGCAGCAGCATTGTAAACCCTTTTGCGGAGTTTTACCATTTCCCAATGCAAGCCGGCAGCAGATTTATTTTTCAGAAATTGGGCGGCCTGTTCCCCGGCTTGGTAGCCCCATTGGTAAATATCGGCACCATATGCAGCAACTGCCCCTCTTGAAACCAAACCCGCTTCACTTGTAAAAACAGGAACATGTGCATCGTTGCAAGCTTTTAAAATAGTTTCAAACGAGCTGAATACAGTGTTATCCGGATTAGCAAAAAAAGCCTTTATTCCTTTTGAAAGCAAAGCCTGTGTTACCAATTGTACGTCGGCTGTATTATTTACGGGCAACGAGACTAATTCTATATGCAATTTTGTTGCCAATGCTTTTATACGTTGTAGCGCTTCAGCCGATTGTGGTTCGCTTTGATTGTATATCATACCAACCTTCAACATCCTTACAACAGTTGTATCATCTGCAAATGGTTTAATAAATTTAGGTATCAATGAAAAGGAAGTATCAATATACCCCAAATCTTCAGCCACCCCAAAGAGATTAGCGGGAGCATTGTTTTGTTTATCCATAACATTCATTAATTGCGGGGTAGGGGATACCATCATAAAAACAGGGATGTCTTTTGTGTTTTGTAAAGCAGCAATAGTGGAGAGTGAAGGGTTGGTCGCCATTAAAGTTACCTTCTCAGAAATGAAGTATTTTATGGAGAGAGTCAATTTAGGAATATCGCCCTGAGCATTGCGGTAAATTACTTTTAGGGTGTTATTATCTTCCGAATAACCGCTCTTTTTCAGGGCGTCAAAAAAGCCTTGTTTTGCCTGTGCAATGGTATTGTCCTCAAAGGCATCTGCAAAGCCTATAACAGGGATAGTATTACTGGGGGTGTTACAACTACAAAAAATGACTAACCCCAATAAAAGCAATGTGCTTGTTCTCATTTAGATGATATTTTGTCCGGTTTCTACGTTGAGTTATAAACAATGGAGCAAAGATAGGGCTTAGGGATATAACTATTAGGAATAGGCCAAATGTCTTTAATTAAAATTCATTAAAATAATTATAGTGGCTCATTATCAATACATAGTAGTAGCGGTTAAGGGTCTAAAAGAAAATGATGAAGCCGGAAAAAGAATTAGTTTTGTATTAGAATTTGCTAATATTCGTAAATAAATAAAAAGATGTTCTTAACTTAGTGCCCTGAAACAAGTATAAAACACTATGCTTGACCTGTAAATAAAAAAGTATGAGTACCGTGTCGCAAGTTTTAATTCCGATAGATTTTTCAGAGCATTCATTAATTGCCCTTGAACAGGCTCATAGCCTTGCTAAGTTATATAATGCAGAGATTACCTTACTTCATGTAATTGAGAAAGGGAATATTTTTAACGGGTTTCTAAAGAAAGATACGGATGATGAAGGGCAGAAAAAAGAAGCTATACAAAAACTAAAAGAACTTGGAGCGAATATAACCGGTAAGTACGGTATAAATACAAATACCTTGGTTTCAAAAGGAAAGGTGCATGATAAAATAGTAGAAGCTGCCGATGAAGTTAATGCGAAGCTTATAATTATGGGGATTCTTCAGCCAGGAAAAGATACAAAGGCCAAGTATATAAGCACTACTGTTAGAAAAGTTGTTAGAGGATCTACATGCCCTGTTCTTACTATAAAAGGAAAACAAATTCGGGAAGGCTGCAAGAATATTGTAATTCCTATTGACCTGACTAAAGAATCGCGTGAAAAAGTTGAGTATGCTATAGAATTAGCAAAACTTACCGGCGCTACTATTCATACCATTTCAACACTTTATACGGTTGATGAAGATGCAGCCAAGCGCCTTGTAAAGCACGTAAAGCAGGTAAAAAAAACCATTAAAGCTGCAGGTGTAAATTGCACTATAGAAATAATATCACTCGTTAGGGGAAATGAAACGATTGAAAGTGCCATAATTAATTATGCGCATGCAATGCAGGCGGATCTACTTATGATAATGAGCCAAAGTGCCAGTGAAGCAAAGCCATTTTTTGTAGTTTCCACGGCAGAAAATATCATCAATGATTCAGATGTGCCTGTAATGAGTATTTTGCCGGAACCCCGGGCAGTTACTACCCAATAACTTTACAAAGCTTAATTTATAAGAAGGGTTTATTCTTTTACTATAATCTCCTCAGCAGGCGGAGGAGGTGTTATTTTTTTGCGTTTTTCGCGATACACCATAGAAAGCAAAGCCGGAAAAACAATAAGAAGCAAAGGAACTCCGGTTGCAAAACCGCCAATTACAGCTACGGCCAGCGGGCGGTGTAATGAGGCTCCTGTTCCAATTCCAAATGCCAGTGGTAATAATGCTATAATAGCGCACATAGCAGTCATGATATTAGGCCTTAAGCGGATGGAAATGGCAAAAACCAATGCATCTTTAACACCCTCTCTTTCTTTAATTTCGGCAAACTGCTGAAAGGTGAATATGGCATTTTCTCCTACAATACCCACAATCATAATAAGCCCGGTATAACTGCCTAAATTAAGAGGAATGCCTGTTATAAATAACGCTATTAAACTGCCGGTAACAGCTAAAACCGCAATTCCTACCACAACAAATGCTGCCTTAAAGTCTTTAAATAAGAACAACATAATACTGAATACCAAAAGACAGGAAATAATAAGCACAATTAATAACTCATGGAAAGATTTTTGCTGTTCTTCGTATGCTCCGCCAAAAGAATAATGGTACCCTTGAGGCAAAGTGACTTTATCCATTACTTTTTTTATGCCTTTAATAAGTGTACCTAAGTCGGTGTTATTGAGGGAAGTGGTAACGAGTACAATAGGCTCAAGGTTTTCCCTGGTAACTTCAGCTACCCCTTCCGTTGGGGTAATGCTTGCCAAGTGCGCAATAGGTTGCAATCTTCCATCAGGCAGAAAAATAGAGCTCTTTCTCAATTCATCAACGCTTTGAAAATAGCCTGACCTGCTCTGCATTAGGCGAATATTGGTCAATTGTTGTTTTTCAAAAACCGATCCAGCCACAGAACCATTCAACTGGGTTGCCAACTGAAATTGAAAGTCGTCGGGAGAAATATTGAATTGTCTTAGTTTAGTAAGGTCAGGGCGTATATTTACGTAAGGCCCTGCAATGGTCACCCCGCTAAATACATCAGCTGTACCCGGCACCAGGGCAATTGAATCGGCTATTACAGTTGCAATAGACTGTAGCCTATCAGGATCATCTCCGTAAAGTTTTATTTGTATGGGTTCACTTTCTCCCATCAAGTCGCCTAAAATATCCCCGATCCGTTGCATGAACTCAGTATGCAAAGGCTGGCCTGTAGCATCAATTTTATCCCGGATATCATCAATTACCTCTTCTGTAGTTTTCTTTCTTTCGCTTTTTAATTGAATCAGAAAATCTCCGCAGTTAGGTTCTGTTTCGGCAAAACCTGACTGAGTTCCCGTACGACGTATATAGGTTTTTACTTCCGGAACGGTCATAATGGCTCGTTCCGCATTCATCATGATACTGTCTGTTTTTTCAAATGAAGTACCCGGAGGTGTAAAGTAATTCAGCACAATAGTGCCTTCATCCATATCAGGTAGGAAACCTGTTTTTAATTTCGGGGTAACATATAAAAAGCCTGCTACCATTATAGCAATTAAGATGAGAGTAGTCCAGGGGTAGGTAACAAAAAAGTATACCCATTTCCGCCAGGTTACTTTGTGTCCGGTCATGGTACTCTTGTTGGTCTCTTTAAAAGAGCAGTATATAACCGGCAGTAGGATCCACGATACAAAAAAGGAACATATTAAGGCAATCATCATGGTGGAGCTGAGTACTTTAAAAAAGGCACCCGATACTCCGCTTAGCAAAAAGGCAAAAGGTATAAATATTACAATGGTGCTTAAGGAGGACCCTATCATGTAGGGTAATAATTTACTGATAGCCTTTTGTGCAGCCATAGCCGAGGTAAGATCAGGTTCAGTTTCCCGAATACCGTGAATTTGTTCCACCACTACAATGGCATCATCGATAATAAGGCCTAACGCAGCTGCAATAGCACCAAGCGACATAATATTGAAAGTGATTCCCGTTAGATACATTACCAAAACCGTAAGGGATAGACTGACCGGAATCGTTATTAATACAGTAAATGAAGCCTTGAAGGATAATAGAAAAAGAACAACTACAATAAGTGCAAGCACCAGGCCTATTACCAAGGCTTCCTGAACACTTGATACAGCTTCGCTTACAAAGCCCGATTGTTCATAATAATTAGTGATGTGGACATCTGCAGGGAGAATTTTCTGTAACTCCTTTATTTTCTCCTCCATGCGTTTAGTAAATTCAATGAGGTTTGCATTCGACTGCTGAAGCACCTCTACCAGTAGTGCTCTTTTTCCGTCGGCACTAACGCGGGTGAAGGCCAGTTGTTCATGAACCTGTACATCGGCTATATCTTTTAGGTGCACATAGCCCGAACTATCTGAATTTACAATAATATTTTCTAATTCCGGAATGTTGTAAATACTTGCATCGGTAATAGAAAGGTACATCCTGTTGTAATCAGCCGAATAACCATTCGACTCTATAAAATCGTTTTTCTGGATGGCATCACGCACCATGGCAGTGGTTATTCCCAGGCTGCTCATTTTGGTAGTATTTAGGGTAACCCAATATTCTTTGTCTTTTCCTCCCGTGGTTTCTACCCTTGACACTCCATCCACCTGCGAAAGAAATGGCTTCACTGTATATTTAGCTATCCAGTTCAGGTCAATTGGTGTTCTTTTGGTGCTGCTTAATTTATATCCCAAAACCGTAGTGACCGAGTACATGCTCATTTTTTCAACCTGTATCTCTACACCCGGCGGTAATTCATCTTTTATCTGGCTTATGCGGGCCTGAACTTGCTGTTCACTAACATCCACATCGGCATCCCAGCTTAAATAAATACTTATTTCGGTTTCACCCCTGCTGGTAGTGCTGAAAAGTTTTTGGAGGTATGGTGTTTGTTTGATAGCTTCTTCCAATGGCCGGGTTACCGTTATCATCATTTTATCAACGGGCTGGTCTCCATTATCGGCCAGAATTTTTATTTTAGGGAAAACCACATTTGGCAATAACTCTGTCTTGATACTTGTAATAATAAAGTATCCGCCTATCAGCGAAAAGAATATAACCGCAAGCAGCGGATTTCTAAATTTTGTAAAAAAATGTTCCTTCATCAGTTTTTTTAATGTAGCACTTTTACAAGAGCGGTATCAGGTATCCCATAATTACCAGATATAAGTATTTTATCATCTTTTGAAAAGATAGGGCTTTTAATTTCTACGCTGTCACTTGTTTCTGCGCCTTTAGATATGGGTACTTTAATGGCCATTGAATCATGATACATTTTCATTACCCAAAACTGAACCTGTGTTTCATTACATAGGATGGCTGACTTAGGCAGAATTACAGCGCTATTATCATTCGTAGTCGGAATCTTAACACTGGCAATAAGCCCGGCCGGAAGATTTAGCGGTGCGGAGGACCGAAGGACATAGCGTTCCATTTGAACTGCTTTGTCCATTTCCGCAACCCGGGATGTAATGTGTGCTTCTATTGATTGGTTATCGGGCAGTGTGATCATATAGGCACCCCCATCTTTTATGTATTGATGCATTTCAAAAGGCACGTCCAGCATAAATACAAGGCTGGAACTGTTGGCAATATTGCATAA
>Ga0206873_1144_pt1 | contig 22972 bp, 17 predicted proteins | sample Alteio_BWOrgCont_11_FD_152631 | JGI IMG/M metagenome (GOLD analysis project Ga0206873, IMG submission 152631) | Enriched cells from forest soil in Barre Woods Harvard Forest LTER site, Petersham, Massachusetts, United States -... | ecosystem: Environmental > Terrestrial > Soil > Temperate forest >...
ATGATATCATGGTGGTACCCTTGCTGGCAGGGAGTGGTGTGAGAATTAAGATTATTGAAGGAATGGCTATGGGAAAACCTATAGTATCTACAAGCATAGGAGCAGAAGGTATGGAATGTACTCCCGGACGTGATATTCTGACAGCAGATACACCGCAACAATTTACGGAAGCCATTTTTAAATGCCTTTCGGATAAGCAAGTAAAATACACTTTAAGTCAAAATGCCAGAAAGTTTGTAGAAGAGCATGATGATATGTGGAGCATCACTAAGCAATTAGTTGGGTTCTATAAAGAAAGGATTTTACAGAAGCGGCAAAAATTGCAGACCCTGAAAATTCTCTATCTCGTTTCACGATTTCCTTATCCTCTTGAAAAAGGAGATAAACTAAGGGCATATCACCAATTAAAAGGTTTATCACATAATAGTGAAGTCGTTTTGTATGCCTTAAGCGATAGGGATATTAGCCCGGAAGGGATAGGGCAGCTTGAAAATTTTTGCAGCGAGGTTAGGGTTTTCAAGTTATCCAATCGCAGGATATTATTAAATTTAATGAGAACCACTTTCAGGCGCATCCCCTGGCAGGTAGGATATTTTTATTCACGGGCTGCACAAAAGGAAATTGATACAATTGTTTCAGAATATAAGCCGGATCATATATTTTGTCAATTAATCCGTACATCGGAATATGTAAAAAAATATAAAAATATTCCCAAGACTATTGACTATATGGACGTGTTCTCTAAAGGCATTGAAAGGCGTTTGCCGGCATTACCATTTTATCTTAAACCCTTGTACAGAGCGGAACAGAGAAGGCTGGTAAAATATGAAACAGAAATTTCCAGGTATTTTAATAACAGAATTATTATTTCGGAACAGGACAGGGATTTAATCGCTCAACCCGGTAATAATAAAATAGCTGTAATTTCCAATGGCGTTGATTCAGAATTTTTCAAGCCTGTCGATCATGTAAAAGAATATGATATTATTTTTAACGGAAATATGAGTTATCCTCCTAATATAGAGAGCGCCGAGTACCTTGTCCATAGTATTTTGCCCGTTGTTTTAAAAAGTAATCCGAATGTAAAAGTTTTGATTTCGGGCGTTAACCCTTCCGCCAAGGTAAGGGGACTTGCTTCTTCCCATGTTACGGTAAGCGGATGGGTAGAGGATATACGCGAGAACTTCAGTAAGGCTAAAATGCTGGTTGCTCCTATGTTTATGAGTATAGGTTTGCAAAACAAATTACTGGAAGCGATGGCATTGAAAATTCCATGTATTACCTCTACACTTGCCAACAATGCTTTGCGTGCTAAAAGCGGTGAGAGTATTTTAATTGCCGATACGCCTGAAGAATATGCCCTGCATATTCGTGATTTACTTTCGGATGAAGATGAAGCACGCAGAATTGGAATAAACGGTCATAATTTTGTAATTGAAAACTACCGGTGGGAAACAGAAAATAAAAAGCTGGAACAAATAATCCGAAACACAAAAAAGTGAAAAATAGTCTTTCTATAGTATTTATGGGCACACCGGAGTTTGCGGTTGCAAGCTTGGATGCTTTATTAGCGAGCAGGCATAAGGTAGTTGCAGTGGTAACAGCGCCGGACCGTCCTGCCAGCAGGGGACTGAAATTGCAACAATCGGCGGTGAAGGAATATGCTGTAAAACACAGCCTGCTTGTTTTGCAACCCGAAAAATTAAAAGAGGAAACGTTCATAAATGAACTGAAAGAATTAAACCCGGATTTAATAGTGGTAGTCGCATTTCGCATGTTGCCTGAAGTGGTTTGGAAGTTACCTAAACTTGGTACTATTAACCTCCATGCTTCCTTATTACCCCAGTATAGGGGCGCGGCTCCAATAAACTGGGCTATTATAAATGGTGAGAAAGAAACGGGAGTTACAACCTTTTATATAAATGAACATATTGACAAAGGCAATATCATACGGTGGAAGAATGTAATCATTGACGGAAATGATGATGCAGGAACTTTACATGATAAGTTAATGACTATTGGTGCAGAGGTATTAGTTGGAACAGTTGATGCAATAGCAGCAGATAATATTAAGGAAATTGAACAACTGCGAGATGAACTGAAGCCCGCTCCCAAAATATTCCGCAAAGATTGCCGTATCAACTGGAGCAAACCGGCTGTGGAAGTTCATAACTTTATTAGGGGATTAAGTCCTTACCCGGCTGCATGGACAGAGGTAATTAATAAGGAAGGCAAAAAACTTGTATTAAAAATATTCAGATCCATAATTAACCCGGATATTATATTGTCCCCCGGAAAAATACTGGTGAAGGATAGTTTACATATATATATAGGATGTGCGGATACCGTTATAGAAATTACAGAACTGCAATTAGAAGGGCGAAAAACCATGCCTGTAGCCGATTTTCTGAGAGGATTCCGGTTGGAGGAAGAGGGGTGGGAGATTGTTATTTGAGTGGAAGAGAGCCTCAAAAACCCCTGTTTAGTGCCCTTTCGGGGGTAAGTTATTAACAAAACACCCCATTTATCAACAATTTTAGGCATTTTTCTTGTGGAAACATGCGTGTATATTGAGATTATATAATATATTCGCACTGTATTAACCAATTAAATTTATACAAAATGAACAAAGCAGAATTAATCGATGCCATTTCTGGTGAGGCGAAAATCACCAAAGCTGATGCTGCAAGAGCAGTAGACGGATTTATCAGTTCAGCTACCAAAGCCCTCAAAAAAGGCGACAGAATCGCTCTTGTAGGTTTCGGTTCCTTCTCAGTAGCAAAAAGAGCAGCTCGTAACGGGAGAAATCCTCAAACAGGCAAAGCTATCAAGATTGCTGCTAAGAAAGTTGTTAAATTCAAAGCCGGCGCTGAGCTTGCAAGCAAAGTGAAGTAATTCGCTTTTTTCTAACAATAAAAAAGTCCTTCTTCGGAGGGACTTTTTTATTTTTGGACTTTTAATGCCCGTAATATTTTATCTTGCATGACAACAATAGATTCCTCACTCCACTTTGTTTCGTTCGGAATGACAGAGTTGAAAGGCTTATTGAGGAGGGAAGTGTGGGCGCGGGCGAAGCCCGCACACCACTTCCCTTAAAAAGTTCCGTTATTGTCATTCCGAACGAAGTGAGGAATCCCGATAATTATTAATTTGTATAATTCTGAGAGTTATGAGTAAAAAAATGTTTCCCGCATTTGATCCCGATGCGCCTGCAGCAGCCGGTTCGCTATTTGGGCTGCCCTTTACAGTTGACACTGCGAGAGTAGTAGCATTGCCCATTCCGTGGGATGTTACCGTGTCCTATCAAAGCGGAGCTTCCAAGGGACCGAATGCTATTTTAAATGCTTCGTGCCAGGTAGATTTGTTTGATGAAAATATTGCTGATGCATGGAAGACCGGTATTGCCATGGACAAATTTCCTGCCGATTTTGAAAAGATGAATATTGTACTGCGTAAAAAAGCAGAAAAATACATTGATGCATTCGTAAATGAAAAAGGCGATACTCCGGAGATGAAGAAAATAAGAGATGAGATTAATAAAAGGTGTGATGAATTAAGGAAGTGGATTAAAGAGAGGTCGTTTCATTTTCTGAAAAAGAATAAAGTCGTTGCGTTAATAGGCGGAGACCATAGCACCCCGCTTGGCTTAATGGAGGCTGTTTCTGAAAGTTGCAGATCATTCGGCATATTGCATATTGATGCCCATTGCGACCTGCGTAATGCGTATGAAGGATTTACTTTTTCACATGCATCCATTATGTTTAATGCGCTAAAAATTAAAAATATGGAAAGGCTTGTGCAGGTGGGTATCCGCGATTTTTCGGAAGGGGAGAAAAAAATAATAGATGATTCCAAAGGAAGGGTGCGCTTGTTTTCCGATAAATTGATGAAAGGAAAAATGTATAAAGGTTCTACCTGGGATGAAATTGTAAAAAATATAGTGAACCAACTTCCCGATAATGTTTATATCAGTTTTGATATAGATGGCTTAGACCCTAAACTATGCCCCAATACAGGTACTCCCGTTCCCGGAGGGCTGGAATTCCAGCAGGCGGTTTACCTTATTGAACAAGTGGTGGAATCGGGCAGAAAGATTATTTCTTTTGATATTAATGAAGTGGCTCCGGGTGAAGATGAATGGGATGCCAATGTGGGAGCCCGGTTGCTTTATAAAATGTCTAACTTGGCTGCTTTGTCGCAAGCATAATAAATGTACTTACTGTCCTTGTCATGCTGAGGGACGAAGCATCTCAATACTATAGAGATTCTTCGCTACGCTCAGAATGACAACGGCACTGTCTTTATTGAGTTAGTAGACTCGTATCCTAATAGCTTATCTTTGTATTTCATTAATTCAATAAATTTTAATTATTGTGAGAATTGGGGATATTATTCATGCTACGGTTGCTAACAAATGCCCTCGTTGTGATATTGGGCAGGTGTTTGAAAACAATAATCCCTATAGCTTTAAAAACGGCTTGAGGATGAATGCACATTGTCCTCATTGTAACCTGAAATTTGAGCGTGAGGTAGGATATTTCTACGGAGCGATGTATGTATCTTATGGTCTTCAGACGGGGTTAATTACCCTATTATATACTTTGAATATGTTTTGGTGGAACATGCCTCCGCTATCGTTGGTTTTTATTATCATAGCTTTAGTTTTTGCCCTGTTCCCCGTCACATTTCGTTGGTCCAGAATTATATGGATTGCCAGTTTTACAAAGAAAGAGGAAGCATGAAGGTAAAGTAGGGGCGATTCATGAATCGCCCCTACTTTAGTATATTTGCCCCTAAAAAAACAGTATCCATGCTTGAACTATCATATATACGCAGCAATCCTGAAGAGGTAATTTCACGACTCGCTATTAAAAATTTTAATGCTAAACCTATCGTTGATGAAATACTTTCCATCGATGAAAAACGCCGTTCCACGCAAACTGCACTCGATGGCGTTCTTGCCCAATTGAATAAAGCATCGAAAGAAATAGGAGAATTGTATAAGGCAGGAAAGAAAGCCGAAGCGGATGCGCTAAAAGCTGATACAGGCAAATGGAAAGAAGATATAAGTGCGCTGGAGGCGGAAGCAAAAAAAATTGAAACCGATTTACAGGCCAAGGCTGTTTTGCTTCCCAATGCTCCCCATTCAAGCGTTCCCAAAGGAAAGACCCCGGAAGATAATGAGGTTGTCCATACCGAAGGAGCTATTCCTGAACTTGGTGAAAAAGCCATGCCACACTGGGAACTGGCAAAGAAATACGACATCATTGATTTTGAAACGGGCGTAAAAATTACCGGAGCCGGATTTCCTGTGTATAAAGGAAAGGGAGCCCGGTTGCAAAGAGCGCTGATAAATTTCTTCCTCGATAAAGCCCAGGAAGCAGGCTACATGGAGATTGAGCCTCCTATACTGGTGAATGAAGATACGGGCTTTGGCACAGGTCAGTTGCCGGATAAGGAAGGGCAGATGTATTTTGTGAATGAGGATAAATTATATCTCATTCCAACCGCGGAAGTGCCTATTACCAATATATACAGGGACATGATTTTGGATGCAACTTCATTGCCTGTAAAAAACTGCGGCTACACACCCTGTTTTCGCAGGGAAGCGGGTTCGTACGGGAAAGATGTGCGCGGACTTAACAGATTGCATCAGTTTGATAAGGTGGAAATAGTTCAGATACGGCTACCGGGAGAGTCATACAAGGCTTTGGAAGAAATGAAAGAATATGTGGCAGGATTATTGAAGAGCCTGCATTTACCCTTCCGAATTTTGAAGCTTTGTGGAGGTGATATGAGTTTTGCCTCTGCACTAACATACGATATGGAAGTGTTTTCAGGAGCGCAGAAACGCTGGCTGGAGGTAAGCTCTGTTTCAAACTTTGAAACTTTTCAAAGTAACCGGATGAAGTTGCGTTATAAAAAGGATAAGGAGAAACCCGCTTTGGCGCATACTCTTAACGGGAGCGCTTTGGCATTGCCGAGGATAGTGGCATCGCTACTTGAAAATAACCAGGATGATAAGGGCATACGCATTCCTGAGGTGCTTGTGCCTTACACTAAATTTGAGTATATAAGTTAAGGAATAATTGACGTAATTTGTATAAACCTAAAACAAACCTAGTATCATGAAAAAAACAGCATTGGCAGCTTTTGTTGCCATAGGATTTGCCGTTATGGCATTCGTTGCTCCCAAAGCATATGCGGACAGCGGCTTTGAAGGAATTGTAACATATTCAATAAGTGTGGATAACCCGCAGATGGCACCTATGTTACAGGGGGCTTCCATGAAAACATATATAAAAGGAGACAAGACCAAAACATGCTCTGATATGGGCATGTCGAAAACAACAGTTATTACCGACAAGGATAACCCGGATGGATCTGTTTTTTTAATTGAGCTAATGGGGAACAAATACCAATTGAAAAACGATAAAACAAAGAAGGATGATGAGAAAGGTCCGGAGATAAAATATACCGACGAAACGAAACAAATCGCCGGATATACTTGCCATAAAGCTGAAGTAACTATTACGGATCAACAAGGACAGTCGTACACTGCAAACGTTTATTATACTGAAGAACTTCCGGCTACCCAGGGGAAGGGAGTTCCATTTAAGGGATTGAAAGGTTTTCCACTCGAGTATTCTATGAAACAACAGGGAATGACCATTTTAATGTCTGCCACCAGCGTCACTAAACAAGCTGTTCCCGATGATACTTTTACAGTTCCTTCAGGTTATAAGCTAATGACAGCGGAAGAAATGCAACAGGATATCCAAAAGAATATGGGGGATGGGAACTGAGTCCCTACCTAATTTTGAGCAGAGGGACGAATCAAAATATTTGTCGTAAGTTTGTATCAACTTAAAACAAACCCATTATCATGAAAAAAACAGCATTGGCAATTAGTTTAGCTGCCATAGGATTTGCCCTTACGGCATTCGTTGCCCCCAAAGTATCTACAGATAACAACTTTGAAGGAGTTGTAACCTATTCGGTAAGTACAGATAATCAGCAAGCTAAATCTATGCTGCAAGGCAGTTCTTTAAAGGTTTATATGAAAGGGAATAAAACTAAAGCCTGCTCTGATATGGGTATGCAGAAGATAACTGTTTTTGCTGATGATAAAACTCCCGATGATCCCACTATCTTAGTTGAAATTATGGGTAATAAATACCAGTTAAAAAATGATCCGACCAAAAAAGAAGACAAAAGTCCAGTGATAAAATATACCGATGAAACTAAACAGATTGCCGGATATACTTGCCACAAGGCTGAGGTAACATCTAAAGATAAACAAGGTCAATCAGTTACTACAGATGTTTATTATACCGATCAACTGCCTGCTTATACCGGACCAAAAGGTCAGTTTAAAGGTTTGAAAGGATTTCCGCTTGAATATTCTGTGCAACAAAGGGGAATTAGTATCTTATATTCTGCTACCAGTGTTGATAGGAAGTCTATTACGGACGATACCTTTACGGTTCCTTCAGGATATAAAGTGATGACCCAGGAAGAAATAATGCAGGACGTACAGAAGAATATGGGTGGCGGAGGCAACTAAGCTATTTCTTATTCTTGTTCTTTTCCTCGAACTCCTTTATAACTTCATCGTAGCTTTTTCCGAGTATGGCAATGGCGGCACGTGCTTGCGATGCCAGGCTGTCATTCGGATATTTATCAATAACCTGCTGATACATGGCGCGGGCTTTGGCTGTATCTTTCAACTTGTCATCATAAATAAACCCACGGATAAAAATACAATCGGCCGCTTTTTTAAAGGAAGGGTATTTTGTATTGATGGTATCAAAAAGGTTGATAGCCCTTTGATATTGATTTAAACTCAGGGCGATGCCTGCCGCATTAAACAGGTATGCAGGTGATACTGTATCGTTAGGGAAATTATCGGCAAAGCGTGTATATGCAGTTATAGCATTGTTATAGACAGCCGCGTCGGGTGTGTGAAGGGTTTTGAGCTGGGTTTCCGAAGCATGAATAGCGTTAATGCATGATTGCCTGAGTGTATCGGAACTTCCGGCTGTGCCTTTGCCCCCGCCACTGCAGCTATAAAAGCCAATGGCTAATAGTCCAAAACTTATAGCTATGAGGAGATTATAACTCGTAACTGATTTCAAGGATATTTTCATAATTTATTTTTTTAATGGGAATTTCATTTTATAACTAACATCAACAATTCCTTTGGAAATGTCGGTAAGTTTCCGTTTAAGCAATCTTTTCCGCAAAGGGTTTATACGGTCTGTAAATAATACCCCTTCTATATGGTCGTATTCATGTTGTATTATCCTTGCCCTTATTCCATTATAGGTTTCTTCATGTTTTACAAAATTTTCATCTACATAACGTATCTTCAGTTCAGGTTTTCTTTCCACATCTTCTCTAATGGTTGGAATGCTGAGGCAACCTTCGTTAAATTTCCATTTTTCACCCTCTTCTTCAATTAAGTGCGCATTGATGAATATTTTCCTGAAATGTTCCAGGTCTTCCTCGTTTTTTTCTTTCTCATCATCATCGGCATAAGGAGCAGCATCAATAATAAATAAACGGATAGGCAAACCTATTTGAGGAGCAGCAAGGCCGACTCCTTTGGCCTTTTTCATGGTTTCAAACATATTCTCAATCAACTGTGAAAGCCCCGGATAATCTTTTTTAATATCCACCGCTTTCTTTTTAAGAACAGGGTCGCCGAATGCAACGATAGGAAGTATCATAATAGTTATAAGTTATGAGCTACGGAACTCTTCTCTTAGTGTTTGGTTAAAGTTTCATTTTTGGAAGCCCAAAATTAGTAAGTAATTTGAAACCGATATTAAATAACCGGGGGGAGTTTGCCTCCTTTTTTCATTTCCATAAACGATTGCAGGATAATAGCCGCGCTTACTTTATCGATAGTCGCTTTGTTTTGCCTGTCTTTCTTTTTTAATCCGCCTGCAATCATAGTCTGGAATGCCATTTTGGAGGTAAAGCGCTCATCAATCATATACACGGGCATATCGGGGTATTTATCTTTCAGTTTTTTCACAAAAGTATATGTGATAGAAGCGCTTTGGGCGGGGGTATTATCCAGGTTCTTAGGATCGCCAATTACAATACTTTCAACCTTTTCCTTGGCTAAATAGTCGGCAAGAAATGTAAAAATCTGCTGGGTATCAACTGTGGTTAGCCCCGATGCAATTATTTGTTCCGTATCGGTAACAGCAATACCTGTGCGTTTGCTTCCATAATCTATTGCCAGTATTCTTTTCATTGAAGTGCAAAGTTAATATTGGGGATGAGACGGTAAAAACTGATTTTCTATCTTTGTCCCAATAAATAATGAACATGAATAAAGAAATTGAACAGATAAATGCGGCATGGGAAAATCGGGAGTTACTAAAGAATTCCGAATTTAAAGATGTAATTCTTAAAGTAATAGATAAGTTAGACAAGGGCGAAGCGCGTGTGGCTGAGAGGGTAGGAGAGGAATGGAAGGTAAATGAGTGGGTGAAGAAAGCAATAACACTTTATTTTCTCACCCAGACTTCGAGGAAGATAGATGCGGGAGAGCTTGAATTTTTTGATAAGATACCTTTGAAAAAGAACTATGCCGACAGGGGTGTTCGTGTTGCTCCGCATGGTATTGCCCGGTATGGTTCCTATCTTGCGCCGGGAGTGATTATGATGCCTTCGTATGTAAATATTGGCGCTTATGTGGACAGTGGAACCATGATAGATACATGGGCTACCGTTGGTTCCTGTGCGCAAATTGGTAAAAATGTGCATTTAAGCGGTGGTGTTGGAATAGGAGGGGTGCTCGAACCAGCCCAGGCAGCGCCTGTTATTATAGAAGATAACTGTTTTGTCGGTTCCCGCTGCATAGTGGTGGAAGGCGTAAGGGTTGAAAAGGAAGCTGTACTGGGCGCGAATGTGGTTTTAACGCAATCTACCAAAATAATAGATGTAAGCGGAGATAAGCCTGTTGAGTATAAAGGTGTGGTTCCACCGCGCTCTGTGGTTATCCCGGGTTCTTATGAAAAGAAATTTCCCGCAGGAAACTATCATGTTAATTGCGCCCTCATTATTGGAAAGCGAAAGGAAAGTACGGATACTAAAACCTCATTGAATGAGGTTTTAAGAGATTATCACGTTCCGGTTTAGTAGAAGCTTTTATGAAAGCGGAGGCTCAAAAACATAATCAGGCGAAGATTAAATACGGCAATGCTTTACTATGGGCATTACCAATTGGTATAGCCGTGCTTACTTTTTGGTGTTATCATTATTCTCTTGGCAATCAATTTACCAACTGGGATGATGACCGGTTTGTAACCGTTGACACTTTTATTACATCATTTTCTTCGGCTAACCTGAAACAGATGTTGTTTCATGATGTAACGGGTGATTACTACAATCCAATTACTATCCTTTCGTATGCGTTGAATTACCACTTCTCGGGGTTAGCTCCTGAATCATATTATCTTACCAATATTATCATTCATATACTTAATTCATGCCTGCTGTTCTTCCTTACGCTGATGTTGCTGAAGGCAATGGAAAGAAATGGATATGGCAGTTTTAAATGGAAGGAGTGGCTGGCGCTTTTTTGCACGCTGGCGTATGCTATTCACCCTATGCATGTTGAATCGGTTTCCTGGGCTGCAGAGCGCAAGGATGTGTTATACGCCTTTTTCTATTTTGCCGGACTTATAGCCTATATAAAATACATAACAAAGAGTGAAGAGCTAAGAGTTAAGAGTAACAAGGATGCTTTATTTGCTCCTTTTCGCTCTTATTTTTTGGTTGTTGGCTTTTATCTTTTATCCCTTCTTTCCAAGCCTATGGCTGTGGTGTTTCCGTTTTCATTGCTGGCAATAGATGTTTTATTAAAACGTGATAAAACAGCATCCGTAAAAAATATTATTATTGAAAAACTGCCTTTTATAGTTGTTTCTGTTGTATTTTCCATAGTAACGTATCATTTGCAAAAATTGGTGGGGGCTGTGGATGATAAGCATCTGTTTAGTTTTTTTCAACGATTTCTGTTTGCCTCGTATAGCTTTTACATGTATATAGTTAAAGCCATTATACCTGTGCCGCTAAGTTCATTTTATCCCTATCCTGTTGATTCGGGCTCTTCTGCCAGTTTGCCTTTCATTTTTTATATATCGCCTCTCATCGCTTTGCTCGTAGCTTCTATGCCTTTATATTTTTCTTACCGTTCAGGGGAAAATAATTTCAGGATAACTTTATTCGGACTTGGGTTTTACTTTTTTAATATGGTAATCGTCTCCCAGATTATAGGTTCGGGACCTACTATCATGTCAGACAGGTATAGCTATATGTGTTATTTCGGCATATTCTTCCCTGCAACTTGTTTTATTTATCAAATTCTTGAAAAAGGCGGATTAGTAAAAAAGATAACAACCATTGTAGCTTCAATATACTTGTTGTGCCTTACCATTCTTTGCTATGAGAGAACATTTGTATGGCATAATTCGGAAACCTTGTGGACGGATGTATTAAATAAATATGGTCAAAAGGTGCCTGGGGCATACGAAGGTCTTGGTCAGTACTACTTTTACAATAATGATATGGAGAAAGCTTACAGCTATTATCGTGAAGCGGTTTATTTAAAAGTAAATCAGATTTTGGCATATCATAATATGGGATATCTTATGTTCAACAGAAAGCAATACGACACGGCACTCTATTGCTATTCGGTAGTTATAAAAATGGACAGCGCTAATGCGCCTGCTTATCTTGACAGGGGGAATAGCTATTTTGAATTGGGTATGTACGACCTTGCCATGAAGGATTACAGGCACTATGCAAAAATGAACCCAAATTCAGAAGCTTTGTTGCGAAACATGGGAGTTACTTATATGTCTGAACACCAATATGACAGCGCTATTATTTGTTACACTCATGCTATACAGATTAACCCGGCTAATCCGTTGTATTTTCACTGCCGGGGAGTGGCTGAATTTAATGAAGGCGCACTGAAACCCGCCTTGAACGATTTTATACAGAATCTTAATATCGCTCCCCACGATTCGGAATGTATGTTTTTTCTGTCCGTAATTTATAGCCATATGGGTAATTCCAATGATGCTTATAAATATGCCCAAATGGCTTTAAATGCCCGATACCCGGTTCCGCAGGCATTTTTAGGCTCATTAAAAACCGGGTCTGTTAAATGAAAAGAGGAATAAATGTTTTTAAGAAGCATCTAATTTCGTTTGTTGAATGAGCGACAAAAACAAAAAATATAATCAGCTGGCCAAAAGCCTCCGGCAAGGAAATGAACAAGCAATTGGAAGAACTGCTCTATCTGCAGGGCCTTCCCGTTTTAAATATGTCTTATTGGGGGTTATTATTATCGTTACTTTTTTGTGTTATCATTATTCTCTTGGCAATGAATTTACCAACTGGGATGACGACCGGTTTATAACCGAGAATGCTTTTATCAAATCGTTTTCTTCGGCCAACCTAAAGATGATACTCTTTCATGATGTAAAGGTAGATAATTACGTTCCGGTTACTATGCTCTCTTATGCCCTCAATTACCATTTTTCGGGATTGGCTCCCCAAACTTATTTTCTCACGAATATTATTATTCATATACTTAATTCGTGTCTCATGTTCTTTCTCATACTAATGATGCTGAAAGCAATGGAAGAATGCGGGTATGGCAGTTTTAAGTGGAAGGAATGGCTGGCAGCCTTTTGTACCCTGGTGTATGCTATTCACCCGATGCATGTTGAGTCGGTATCATGGATTGCAGAGCGAAAGGATGTGCTGTACGCCTTTTTCTATTTCGCCGGGCTGATGGTATATATAAAGTACATAGCCAAGAGTGGTAAAAGTTTTTCATTCTTATCTCTTAGTTCTTATCTCTTAGTTCTTGGCTTATATCTCTTATCTCTTCTATCCAAACCTATGGCTGTGGTGTTCCCATTTTCATTACTGGCAATAGATGTATTGTTAAAGCGGGACAAGACAACATCGGTGAAAAATATCATTCTTGAAAAAGTACCCTTTGTATGTATAGCTATAGTAGTAGGCATTATAACATATCATTTGCAAGTAACATCGGGCGCTGTGGCAGAGCAGCAGCCATATAACATTTTTCAGCGGTTTCTTTTTGCTTCCAATAATTTCTGTACATATATCTGGAAGGCATTTATACCCATACTCCTGAGTGGATATTATCCCTTCCCTATCCTTATGGGGCCTTCGGAGCGCTTGCCCGTGATTTTTTACTTTTATCCCCTTATTGCTTTATGTATAATAGGCATATCCTTATATCTTTCTCACCGTTCCGGAGAAAATAATTTTAGAATGGTTTTATTCGGTTTTGGATTTTACTTTTTTAATATGGTGTTGGTTTCCCAGATTTTAAACGTAGGTCCAACAATCATGTCAGACAGGTATAGTTATGTGTGTTATTTCGGTATATTTTTCCCTTTGACGTATTTTATTTATAAGATTCTTGAAAAGCTCAAGCCATTAATCATTAGCTATTGGCTGGTAGCCATTTCTTCTTATCTTTTGTTGCTTGCTGTTATTTGCTACCAGAGAACAAAAGTTTGGCATAATTCCGGAACTTTTTGGACTGATGTGATAGAAAAAGAACCGTATAAAATAGACATAGCTTATCATCATCTGGGGCATTACTACTATCATTCCGGTGATATGACCAAAGCTTATTATAATTACTGGGAGGCGATTAATTTAAAAATAAATGACGCCAGGGCGTATCGTGTAATGGGAATTATTATGACCGAAAGAAAACAATATGATTCCGCATTCTATTGTTTCAAGATCGCCTTGCAGGAGGACAGCACTTTTGCTGATGCTTATATAGACAGGGGCCTTGCCTATTTCCAACTGGGCAAATATGATCTTGCCCTGAAGGATTACAGATCTTCTCAAAGGTTGGCCCCCCATTCAGAAAATTTACTGGCTGATATGGGGTTTTTATTCCTGCGCGTTCAGCAGTTTGACAGCGCCATCAGTTATTACAACCTCGCTATACAAATGAACCCTGCTAATTCGATGTATTTTCATTGCCGGGGAGCAGCTGAATTTGATAAGGGTTATATGAAACCTGCCCTGGATGATTTTATACGGAATCTTAACATGGCCCCGCATGATTCCGAATGCATGTATTTTTTATCGGTGGCGTATAACCGTTTAGGCAATTATAATACCGCCTACCAATATGCAGAAATGGCTAAAAATACCCGGTATGCGATTCCAAATGGGTATATAGAGGCTTTAAAAGCAAAGCTCGGGATACAAGAATAGATGGATTGGGTTATTTAATGAATGATAAAAATCAGAAATATAAGCCGGCGAGAAATTCGGAGCAGAAAGAAGCGAAGGCGGTTCCGAGTGATACATTTAATCTAACATACACCCGGTGGCTTAAGTATATTTTATTAGGAGGAATCATTATCGTTACTTTTTGGTGTTATCATTATTCTTTAAAAAATGAATTCACCAACTGGGATGATGAACGGTTTATTTCCCAAAATATTTTTATCAAATCATTTTCGGCGGCTAACCTAAAGATGATCTTGTTTCATGATGTAACGGGCGATTATTACAATCCGCTTACGATGATTTCGTATGCTGTCAATTATCATTTTTCGGGTTTGGCTCCCGGGGCATATTATCTTACCAATATCATCATTCACATATTGAATTCGTGCCTCGTATTTTTCCTTACGCTAATGCTGCTGAAGGCGATGGAAGAAAATGTATATGGCAGTTTTAAATGGAAGGAGTGGTTGGCGCTTTTTTGCTCGCTGGCCTATGCTATTCACCCTATGCATGTGGAATCGGTATCATGGATTGCCGAACGCAAGGATGTGCTTTACGCCTTCTTCTATTTCCTGGGGCTTATAGCATATGTAAAATATATAGCTAAGGGTAAAAGTACTTTATTCTCCACCCGTAACTCTTACTTCTTAGTTATTGGTTTTTATCTTTTATCTCTTCTTTCCAAACCCATGGCGGTGGTGTTTCCGTTTTCATTACTGGCAATAGATGTCCTATTAAAGCGAGATAAAACAACGTCAGTAAAAAAGATTATTCTTGAAAAACTGCCTTTTATAATTATTGCGATACTTTCAGCCATAGTAACATATCATTTGCAAAAGTTATCGGGCGCAATACAGGAGCAGCAGACGTACAATTTCTTTCAGCGTTTTCTTTTTGCTTCGTATGGTTTTTACATGTACATACTTAAAGCGATTATACCTATACCTCAAAGTTCATATTATCCCTATCCCGACGGCGATTTGCCTGTTATTTTTTATGTATCGCCCCTTATCGCCCTGTTGGTGGCTGTCATCCCTTTATATCTTTCTTACCGTTCAAGTGAAAATAATTTTAGAATAGTTTTATTCGGACTAGGCTTTTATTTTTTTAATATGATAATGGTCTCTCAAATTATAGGTTCGGGGCCTACCATGATGGCGGAAAGATATACCTACGTGTGTTATTTCGGTGTGTTTTTTCCTGTTACGTGTTTTATTTATAAAATTCTACAGCCCCAAATCCCTAAAGGGGTTTTGAAGTCAAGCACCCTTATTCAAAGCCCCTTTAGAGGTTTGGGGCTGACAGGGAAGATAACAGCAGGGGTTGCTTCAATATATCTATTATGTTTCGCTAGTCTTTGTTATGAAAGAACATTAGTATGGCACAATTCCGAAACTCTTTGGGCCGATGTGGTTAAAGAATACCCGCACAGGGTAATTAAGGCCTATAATAACTTGGGTAATTATTATTTTACTCATGCCGACCTCGATAAAGCGTATGATAATTATAAAGAAGCTATTGATTTGAAAACAGGCGACCCTCAAGTGTATTGTAATATGGGGAGCTTGCTGGGTGCTAAAAAACAATATAAATTATCGCTCGAATATTACACGGCGGCATTAAAAATTGACAGTAACGACGGACTTACCTATTTGGACAGGGCTATTACCTATTCTGCCATGGGCAGGTACGACCTCGCCATAGCAGATTATAGGCGCTCATCACGCCTAAACCCTTATTCTGAAAGTTTGCTGAGCAATATTGCATATACTTATTTAAATGCACACCAGTTTGACAGCGCCATCGGCTATTATAACCGTGTTATACAAATCAACCCGTCTGACCCGTGGTATTATCACTACTGCGGGGTAGCCGAATTTGATAAGGGCTCAATAAAACCCGCTATGGATGATTTTATTCAAAACCTTCGCATTGCTCCCCACGATTCGGAATGCATGTTTTATTTGTCAATAGTTTATAACCGAATCAACGATTACAATAGCGCCTATAGGTATGCGCAAATGGCTCAAAATGCCCAATACCCTGTTCCCGATGGGTATACAGGGTTATTAAAAGCCAAGCTTAATATAAAGTGAAAAGTGAAAAATATTTTATTAAAACGTGTAACTTCGCTAATTGAATGAGCGACAAAAACCCGAAACAAAATAAGCCCCTGAACGTCCCCGGGAAGATAGGTACACACGCAACTTCAAAGGTTGCGAATGTATATCCTTCTTGGCTCAATTATGCTTTGTTGGGAGGCATTCTTATCCTTACTTTCTGGTGCTATCATTATTCCCTGGGAAACCAATTTACCAATTGGGATGACGACAAATTCATTATTCGGAACATGTTTATCAGGTCCTTTAGCCATACTAACCTGATGAAGATGTTATTCACTGATGTCACAAAAGATTATTATAACCCGCTTACGATGGTTTCGTATGCTATCAATTATCATTTTTCCGAATTGTCTCCGCAATCCTATTATGTTACTGAGATTGCTATGCATTTAATAAATACTATCCTCGTATTCTTTTTATCTCTTGCTTTATTCAAGGCTATGGTAAAGAAAGGCTATGGAGAAATAAAAGGAATACCGTACCTGGCAGGCTTATGCGCCCTATGGTTTGGAATACATCCCATGCATGTGGAATCGGTTTCGTGGATTGCAGAACGAAAGGATGTGCTCTATGTATTTTTCTATTTGTTGGGGCTTATTGTATACGTAAAATATGTGCTGGAAAATAAAACAGCACAAATGGCTTTTGTGGCGGTTATGTTTTTCTTCTCCTTGTTTTCAAAGCCAATGGCTATCGTATTTCCCTTCTCTCTTTTCACTATAGATATATTGCTAAAGCGCAAAATAAAATGGAAATTGTTTATTGAAAAGATACCACTTGTTTTGATCTCTATCATGTTTGCTTATTTGACCTTCAAGGCTCAAACTGATTCCAATTCCATCATGCCTTACAATTTTACTTTTTTTCAGAGGATTATGATAGTTTGCTATAACTATATGATGTACCTTGTCAAATGGTTTGTACCATATCCCCTTTCTTCCTATTATCCCTATCCTGACCCGACAAGCTCTCATGACCTGCCTTTTTATTTTTACATTACATTTTTTGCAGCCAGCGCTGTTACATTCGGACTAGTATATTTTGCCTATAAAAAAAGCGAAAACTATTTCCGGGTTGTCTTGTTTGGTTTCGGCTTTTATTTTTTTAATGTAATGCTTATCCTTCAATTCGTATCTGCGGGTATCAATATCATGGCAGACCGTTATAGTTATGCTGCGTATATTGGGTTTACTTTCATGATCGTTTATTTTATCTATATATTAGTGAATAAATTCCCGGCCTTTAAAAACGCTGTGATAATTGTTGTGGCTGCATTTTCGTGCATGTTGACTTATTTGTGCGAAGCCCGGACACATGTTTGGCATGATTCCGAAACTCTTTGGACAGACGTGATTGCTCAGTATCCTCACAAGATTTACCTGGCATATGGTAATTTGGGGGATTATTACTTCACTCATTCAGATTTTAATAAAGCGGGGGACAACTTCCGGGAGGCAATTAATTTGAACACGCCAAAGGAGTTAATATATAGCGATATGGGATCTGTTTCAATTATTAACAAACAGTATCAGGCAGCGGTAGGCTATTTAAATACAGCGGAAAAGATAGATACGAATGACAATACTCTTTATTTAAGAAGGGGATATGCCTATTACCTGATGGGGCAAAATGAACTTGCGTTGAAAGATTATAATCATAGCTTTAGATTAGATTCTATTTATAAGCCATTGCTTGAAGACAGGGCAGCCTTGTTTTTATATGGTACGAAAAATTATCCTGCTGCTATTGCCGATTATAGCCGCCTGATAACCATTGACCCTACAATTAGTCAGTATTATGTAAACAGGGGATTATCCAAGGGCGAAGCAGGATATATGAAAGACGGTATTGAAGATTTTAATAAGGCGCTTAAGGTTGATTCCAATAATGCTACCTGTTGGTATGATTTATCATTTGTATATTGGGTTATGAAATCATATCCAATGGCAATTAATTATGCATACAGGGCGCAGCAGCATGGTTATAAATTACCGAGGGGATATATCAGCAGGCTACAAAGTTTGGCGAAAAGTAACGGTCAATAAAAAAGGAATGGGAATGAACGATAAAAACTCAAAATATAATAAGCCGGTGAAAAAGCCTGAACAAAGCGGTACACAGGCAACTCATAAGGTACAAGTTGCTCATAGCCCTGCATATCCTTCCTGGCTTAACTATGCTTTACTCGGAGGTATTCTTATCCTTACTTTTTGGTGCTATCATTATTCTTTAGACAACCAATTTACCAATTGGGATGATGGGGTATACATCACCCAAAATCCATTCATAAAAAGCCTTTCTTCAGGAAATGTGAAAAGCTTACTGTTTAAAGACGTCACACAAAATTATTATCACCCTATTACCATGTTGTCGCTTGCCCTCAACTGGCACTTTTCAGGCATGAACCCACGTCCTTATTATGCTACCGAAATAATCATACATTTATTAAATACTGTTTTGGTGTTCTTTCTGTCGCTTGCATTATTCAATGCCATGGTAAAAAAGGGATATGGGAAGATTAAGGGAATACCTTACGTGGCCGGCTTATGCGCCTTGTGGTTTGGAGTGCATCCCATGCATGTTGAATCGGTTTCGTGGGCTGCAGAAAGGAAAGATGTACTCTATTTGTTTTTCTATTTATGGGGGCTTCTTGCATATGTGAAATATATCATGGAGAATAAAAAGATGCTAATGGTTCTTGTGGCGCTTTTTTATTTTCTGTCCCTGTTTTCAAAACCGCTGGCAGTAGTATTTCCGCTCACCCTCTTTACGCTGGATGTATTACTAAAGCGTAAGATAGAATGGAAGCTGTTGCTGGAAAAAATACCGCTCTTTGTAATATCTGTTATTTTTGGCTACTTAGCTTTCAAGATGCAGGATGAACATGGCGCTATAACAGCGTTTCATGTTAATACCTATACGCAAAAACTAATGTTTGCCGGGTATGGTTATTCCATGTATCTTATCAAATTGTTTGTTCCTTTTAGCCTCTGCTCTTTTTATCCCTTCCCTGCATTAATGGGGTCAAGCTACCTTCCTCTTTACTTTTATTTTGCTCCTTTCCTTGATATTATTCTTACCCTTGGTATTCTTTTTCTTGCCTATAAAAAAGGCGAAAACTATTTCCGGGTTGCTTTATTTGGTTTCGGGTTTTATTTTTTCAATGTGATGTTTATCCTGCAGTTCGTCTCTGCCGGGCCATCTATAATGGCAGAGAGATATACTTATGTGTCCTATTTCGGGGTCGTTTTTATGCTGGTATATTTCATACACATATTGATAGATAAAATACCCTCTCTTAAAACTCCCGTGATTATTATGGTTGCGGCATTTTCGTGCATGCTTGCTTATTTATGCCAGGCGAGAACAGAAGTCTGGCATGATACCAGGACCCTTTGGGAAGATGTGGTTGCAAAATATCCGGCTAAAGTGGATACCGTTTACAGCGAGGATCATTCCCATAGTGTTATCCGTGTTCAAACCGGCGTGGAGACTGCATATAAAGACCTGGGAGATTATTATCTGCTGGAAAAAAAACCACCCGATTACGATAGCGCTTATATGGAGTATGCAATACTGGAACTCACTAATTGTACAGATCCTGCTGTGTATAGCAACTTGGGTAATATCTGGGCTATTCGCAATAATTTCCCGAAATCGCTGGAGGAATACACTAAATCTTTGAAGCTCGACAGCAATAACGCGGGTACATATCTTGACAGGGCGATTACTTATTCCCGCATGGGGCAATTTGACCTCGCCATGAAGGATTATAACCGTGGTTACAAATTAGATTCTACGAACAAGCAAATACTCGAATACCGGGGGTATACTCTTTTAAATGGAGTAAAAGATTACGGTGCCGCCATAGGTGACTTTAACCGATTGATAGCGATTGACCCAACCAATATGGGATATTATAAGAACAGGGGAGCAGCTGAATTAAACAGCGGGAAAATTAATGAAGCTATGGATGATTTTAATAAGGTAATAAATGCTAATCCCCAAGATGGTCAATGCTTGTACTATCTTTCGTTTGCCTTTAATGAGCTAAAATCATATGCTAAGGCAATTGAGTATGCCCAAAAAGCGCAACAAAACGGATTCCAATTGCCCGATGGATATCTTGCTGAATTGCAAGAATCGGCAGGAACTAATAGTAAATAGGAAAGTGAGGGGAGACAAACGGTGGTTAAAAATCGGAAATATACTAACCAGGTACAAAAGCCTGAGCAGAGAGGCGCAGAAGCTGTATATTCCTCCTTGCTTAATTATGTTTTGTTAAGTAGTATAATCGTCATTACTTTTTGGTGCTATCATTATTCCGTAAACAACCAATTTACTAATTGGGACGATGAGGTGTATGTTACCGAAAATCCATTTATAAAAAATCTTTCTCCGCAAAATCTGAAAATAATTTTGTCGAAGAATGTTACGCAAAACTATTATCACCCACTCACTATGTTATCGCTTGCCCTTAACTGGCATTTTTCAGGAGCAAGCCCACGCGCTTATTATGTTACCGAAATTATATTGCATTTATTAAATACGGTATTAGTATTCTTTTTGTCCCTTGCTTTATTCCATGCCATGGTAAAAAGGGGATATGGGAAAATTAATGGGATACCCTACCTGGCAGGTCTATGTGCCCTCTGGTTTGGAATACACCCCATGCATGTGGAATCAGTTTCGTGGATTGCAGAACGGAAGGATGTACTCTATTTGTTTTTCTATTTATTGGGGCTTATTACATATGTAAAGTATGTAATGGAAAATAAAAGATCGCTCATGGTCCCTGTCGTGTTTCTGTTTCTGCTCTCTCTGCTTTCTAAACCAATGGCTGTTGTATTTCCCTTTTCCCTTCTTGCCATCGATGTATTATTAAAACGCAAAATGGAGTGGAAACTATTGCTTGAAAAAATACCGCTTTTTGCAATTTCAGCTCTTTTCGGCTATATAGCCTATACGCTGCAGGAAGAAGGGAATGCTATCACTTCATTCCACGCATTTACCCTTATGCAAAGAGTCATGTTCGCGGGATATAATTACCTGGCATATCTTATTAAGTTATTTGTCCCATCCCATCTTTCTTCTTTTTACCCCTATCCTGAATTTACGGCATCAAATCGTTTCCCTACCTACTTTTATATTGCGCCTTTTGCGGCAATTGCTATTACAGCAGGGCTGCTTCACCTGGCTTATAAAAAAGGTGAAAACTATTTCAGGGTTGCCTTATTTGGTTTCGGTTTTTATTTTTTTAATGTGATGTTTATCCTTCAGTTTGTTTCTTCCGGACCCTCTATTATGGCTGACAGGTATAGCTATGCTTCTTATATTGGATTTGTTTTTATGCTGGTATATTTCATCAATGTTTTAATAAATAAAATGCCGGCTATTAAAACCCCGGTAATTGTAATTGTAGCGGTTTTTTCATGTATGCTTGCCTTCGTGTGCCAGGCAAGAACAGAAGTCTGGCACAATAGCGAAACTCTTTGGAAAGATGTAATTTCAAAATACCCCGATAGGGTAGAAGTTGCCTATAAAAACCTGGGGAATTACTATTACCTCGACAGGCATCAATATGACAGCGCCTATACATATTACGAAACACTTGAACAAAATAATACCAATGATGCAGGAATATATTACGATATTGGACTTATTTGGGCTATCCGGAAAAATTATGAAAGAGCGGTGGAAGAATATAACAGGTCATTAAAACTTGACAGTAGTAGCTTCGATACTTACTTCAACAGAGGGGCGGCATATTTTGAAATGGGGCAAAATGAGTTTGCCATCCGGGATTATATTCATGCATATAAACTGGATTCTACCAATCAAAGGTTGCTTTTAAACCTGGGCTATATATTTTTAAACCGTATGAAAAATTACGATGCGGCTACTGCTATATACAGCCGCCTGATAGCTATTGATCCTACCAATGTTGATTATTACTATAAAAGAGGTATAACGAGGTATAATAACGGAAATTTTAAGGAAGCTATTGATGATTTTAATAAAGAAATAAGCGTTAATCCTCAAAAGGACACCTGTTTATTCTTTTTGTCGCTCACCTATATGTCATTAAAGTCGTACCCGGCGGCAATTGACTATGCCCAAAGAGCGCAGCAATATGGCTTTAAGATACCAAATGGTTATATGGAATTGCTGAAAAGAGGTCTCGCTGAAAATTGAAAAGCAAAATATTTTACAGGAAAATGTAAATTCGCCAATTGAATGAGCGGTAAAAACCAGAAATATAATAACCCGGGTAGGAAAACGGAACAAAAAAAGACACAGGCTGCTCCGAAAGTAAAGGTTGCTCTTAAGCCTGAATACCCTTCCTGGCTTAACTATGCTTTATTGGGTGGTATTCTTATTGTTATTCTTTGGTGCTATCACGGTTCTCTTAGTAATCAATTTACCAACTGGGACGATGGAGTATATATATATGAAAATTCGTTAGTTAAGAATTTCTCTTCCCAGAATTTCAAGGCGTTGATTAAGGATACCCGAACGGGCAA
>Ga0206873_1126_pt2 | contig 22952 bp, 24 predicted proteins | sample Alteio_BWOrgCont_11_FD_152631 | JGI IMG/M metagenome (GOLD analysis project Ga0206873, IMG submission 152631) | Enriched cells from forest soil in Barre Woods Harvard Forest LTER site, Petersham, Massachusetts, United States -... | ecosystem: Environmental > Terrestrial > Soil > Temperate forest >...
TCGATCTCCCAAAAATGGTGAAGGTGCTGATTTTCTACGCACCTTACATCATTGAATCCCTTGTTGTTACGCACGTCATCACGCTGTTCTTACCGCCCAGCTGCGGGCCGCCAAAAAGTCCATCCGCGATCTGCTGATCGCACCTCTAATTCATTAATATTTTACTGAATCAGCGATGATTTTTGCTTGATCTTCGCTTGTTCGTTATTCCTATTTATTTAAAGGTTTACTATGGCGCGCATATTCACATTGCGCAAGCTGCCACTCATCGTGGCCGGCTTGTTTGTTGCATCTTCTGTTTACTCAGCACCGTTAGCTAACGTATCTTCCGATCCAGCCCCTGCGGGAACGAGCGATAACGCTCCTACTGATAATTCGCCCAATAACGCGGCCAATACTGTCGCGGATAATCCGACTGACGCCCCAACTGCCACCGTCGAAGTGATCGGTGCGCATCTGAAAAGTGAGCGTATTGAACTCTCTCCGAAAATTGGCACGACCGTATATACAATCAATACCGATATGATCAACGCCCTTGGTCAGGGGGACGATACGCCATTCAACGAAGTACTACTACGCCTGCCCGGAGTCGATCAGGATTCCAAAGCATCGGGCTCCCTGCATGTGCGCGATGATCACGGCAACGTGCAATACCGCGTAGATGGCGTGATTCTGCCGGAAAGTATTACAGGATTTGGCCAGTCTATCGATACGCGATTTATCGACAAAATTGATTTTGTGACCGGGGCTTTACCTGCGCAGTATGGGTTGCGTACCGCCGGTATTGTCGATATTCAAACCAAGGAGGGCGATGTCACACCGGGCGGGCAGATAGGTATCCTGACAGGTACGCACAATTATTATGAACCGAGCGTAGAACTGTTCGGTAGTGAAGGTAATTTCAAATACTATTTATCCGGAAGTTATTTGTCGGATTCGATCGGGATTGAAAATCCGATAGCCACTGCCAATCCGATACATGATCAAACCACCCAGGCCAAATCATTTGGCAGCCTTTCTTATTTTGTGGATAGTTCGACTCGTTTGGGTTTGTTATTCGGGACCTATAGCGGCACATTCCAGATACCGAATAATCCTGACCAACTACCACAATACTCTCTGGCAGGGTACAGCAATGCCGGCACGGGATTTAGTTCGATACCCTCTTCGCAGATCAATGAAAATCAAACCGAAGTGAACCGGTTTTTGGTGTTGTCTTATCAAAAGAGCCTGGGTGATTTGAATTTTCAGGCATCCTATTTCCATCAATACTCGGATCTGCATTACACGCCTGACCCAATCGCCGATCTGATTTACCTTGGCACGGCATCGGATACCTTGCGTTCCAATAATGCCAATGGCGTTCAGTTCGATATGAGCTACAAACTGAATCAGGATCATACCGTGCGTGCCGGCATGGCCTATATTCATCAGGTTACCGCCAGCGACAATACCGTCAGCGTTTTTTCAACTGACAACACCGGCGCGCAATCCAGTTCCACGCCATTTAGTATCGTCGATAATTCAGGCAAAGCCGGAAATCTGGAAAGCTATTATGTGCAGGACGAATGGCGTATTTCTGCGCCGTTGACCCTGAACTACGGTCTGCGATTTGATCATGTTGATGCGTTCATCCAGGAACAGCAATTAAGTCCGCGTATCAATTTGGCATATCAATATTCTGACAGCACCGCATTCCATGCAGGATATTCGCGCTATTTCACACCGCCACCGCAAGAGCTCGAAGCGCAAAGCAGCATCAATTTATATACCAACACAACCAATGCGGCACTGGTGCCAGTTTCCGATCCGGTTAAAGCGGAACGCACTCATTATTTTGATGTCGGGGTGACCCATAAAGTGGATGAGAAATTGACGCTGACTGCCGATGCTTATTACAAAAAGATTGCCAATTTGATCGATGAAGGGCAATTCGGCCAGGCGTTGATATTGTCGCCGTTTAATTACGAACGCGGCTTTGCCAAAGGGGTGGAACTCTCATCGGTGTATACGGATGCGCATTGGGGTGCGTTCCTGAACTTCACTGCTGAACAGGCTAAGGGCGAAAACATCATCACCAGTCAGGCGCTATTCTCGCCCGATGAATTGGCGTACATTGCCAACCACTATATCTATCTGGATCACGATCAGACGTATTCGGTTTCTGGCGGAACGCATTACCATTTCGGCGATTCGCAGATCAGTACCGACCTGATTTACGGGAGTGGTTTGCGTAACACCCCACCAGGCGGCGCACCGAATTCAACTGAATTGCCAGGTTATCTGACCGTGAATGCAGCGTTCACCCATACCTGGAAACATACTCCGCTTGGCACGTTGAACGGACGTTTGGCGGTGGTGAATATTTTCGATAAATCGTATTTGCTGCGCGACGGTACCGGAGTTGGTGTTGGCGCTCCGCAGTATGGTTTGAATCGTACTTTTTACGCTGGGATCAGTAGCGACTTTTAAACGCCAGCCGTCGCCGGTATCGACAATATCAATCGATACCGGCGATCATCGCTGCACTTTCTTCTTTTTATCCCCTTGGGACTGTGATGGTTCAACTTATCTCGTAATGCTAAACTTGCTACTTGCTACTTGCTACTTGCTACTTGCTACTTGCTACTTGCCACTTGCGACTTGCGCGAGTGATTCAGTCTTTTGCAGATTTAGATTATCGGGGTAAGAATGAAATATTGTTCTGTAATTGCAGTCATGGTCCTGTCAGGCTGCACGACTTTCTCCGCTGATCATGGCATGGATACGTCAGCGACACTCATTAAAGCGCACACTGGCGCAACTGCCGCTGCGGCGGCTAATGAACAAGATTTTGCCGCTATTCGTGATCAGGTAAAAAAGCTGCTTGAAATTTCACCGTTGTCAGAAGACGCTGCCGTACAAATTGCCTTGATCAATAATCGCGGTTTGCAGATCAACTATAGCGAGCTCGGTATCGCCGAAGCCGATCTGGTGCAGGCCGGCCGACTCAGCAATCCCGGATTTTCTTTTAATCATACGCGTGGCGGCGACAGCACCGTGATTGACCGCACGCTGACATTTAATCTCATCGACCTGATCACAGCGCCGCTAGCCAGCCGTATCGAAAAGCGTCGATTTGCGGAAGTTAAACTGCAGGTCGCCGATGCTGCATGCAAGGTGGCTGCGCTGACCCGCATCGCCTATGTCGAAGCGATAGCCGCGCAGCAGAGCCTGAACTACGCCCAACAGGTTAATGAAGCAGCGGATGCCACGCTCGATCTGGCGCACCGCATGGTCAAGGTCGGTAACTGGAGCCAACTTGATTTGGCGCGGGAGCAGATTTTTTTCGCGCAGTCGGCTGAGAAATTGGCTAACGCCAGCGCAGCAAATACACAGACACGGGAAACGCTGACCCAACTGCTGGGATTGACGGGAGACGAAATTCACTTTCAGTTACCTGACCATTTGCCGGATATTCCCGCACATCGATTCGAAGCACAGGACATGGAAGCCATTGCGATGCGCGAACGGCTGGACATTCAGGCCGCCAAACTTGACACGCAACGCGTTGCCGATGAATTGGGACTCACCAAAACGCTGCGCTTTATCAATGTGCTCGATGTGGGTCCGGCGCTGAATACCAGCACCGGATCAGCCAGCATGCCCGGCTATCAGATCAATGTAGAAATTCCGCTGTTTGACTGGGGTGAGGCACGTTCGCAAAAAGCGGAAGCCATTTATATGCAGTCAGCACATCGACTGGCAGAGCTGGTTATCAACGCGCAATCGCAGGTACGTGCGGCTTACGCCGATTATCAGGTCAAATACGGTATTGCTGCGCGCTACCAGAATGAGATAGTCCCTCTACAGAAAAAAATCTCGGCAGAAAATCTATTGCGCTATAACGGCATGCTGATCAGCGTGTTTGATCTGCTGGCAGATGCGCGTGAGCAGATCGGTGTCGTCAACGCCAACGTCGAAGCGCTCAAAGATTTCTGGGTTGCGGATGCCAGGCTGCAGATCGCATTGGGCAGTGCATTGCCGCAAACAGAAAATCAGGGAGTCGTTCAATGAGCAGTGCAATAAATTCACGCCGTCATTTCTTATCCAGATCGGGCGTGGCGCTGATGGGCGCAGCGCTGGCATCAAAGGCCGCCGCATTACCCGAAGCACCCAGCCAGATTGATACCGGCACGGCCGCGCCACTGCAACCTGCCACTGGTCGTCCATACTATCCGGTAGTTACATTGAATGGCTGGTCGCTACCGTGGCGCATGAACAATAACGTCAAGGAATTCCATCTGGTTGCCGAACCGGTGGTACGCGAAATTGCGCCCGGCATGAAAGCCAATCTGTGGGGTTATAACGGACAAAGTCCGGGGCCAACCATCGAAGTGGTGGAAGGGGACAAGGTCAGAATTTTTGTGACGAACCGCCTGCCTGAAGCGACCAGCATGCACTGGCACGGACAAACGCTGCCGAACGGCATGGATGGCGTCAGCGGCCTGACCCAGCCCGCGATAGGCATCGGGAAAACCTATGTCTATGAATTTGTCGCGCAGCGTGCCGGCACCTTTATGTACCATCCGCATGCCGATGAAATGGCGCAGATGGCGATGGGCATGATGGGCTTTTGGGTGACCCATCCGCGTGATCCCTCGCTACACAAAGTGGACCGCGACTACGTCATGCTGCTTAATTCCTACGATATCGATCCGGGCAGCGCCACGCCCAGGATCAATACCATGCTCGACTTTAATCTGTGGACCATCAACTCGCGCGCGTTTCCAGGCGTCGATGCGATGGTGGCTGCGCGGGGCGACAAGGTACGGATACGGGTCGGCAATCTGACCATGACCAACCACCCAATCCATATCCATGGTCACAGTTTTGAGGTGACCGGCACCGACGGCGGTTGGGTGCCGCCAGCTGCTCGCTGGCCGGAGGTGACCGTGGATATCGCCGTAGGGCAGATGCGCAGCATAGAGCTGATCGCCAGCGCGCCGGGCGACTGGACCTTCCACTGCCACAAAAGCCATCACACCATGAATGCGATGAGTCATTCTGTGCCGACCATGATAGGCGTTGATACCCAGGCAGTGCAGGAAAAAATCAGCAAACTTATTCCTGACTATATGGCGATGGGATCGAACGGCATGGAAGAGATGACCCATATGTCCATGCCGCTGCCGGAAAATACCTTGCCGATGATGGGCGGCGACGGGCCCTATGGTTCTATCGCCATGGGCGGTATGTTTACCGTGCTGAAAGTGCGCGAAGGTCTGGCCAAAAACGATTATCGCGATCCGGGCTGGTATCTGCAGCCCAAAGGTACGTCTGCGTATGAATGGACTGGCGAGCAGCCGGATACGATCAGACCTTTTTGACGAACTCTGTTTTCAAACTCATGGCGCCAAATCCGTCGATCTTGCAATCGATGTCGTGATCACCATCGACCAGGCGGATATTTTTTACCTTGGTGCCCATTTTGATCGTACCGCCGGAACCTTTGAGTTTTAAGTCCTTGATAACGGTGACGGTATCGCCGTCCTGCAGCACATTGCCCGCTGAATCACGATAGATTTTTTTGTCATCGGCTTGGGAAGGCGCCTCAGCCGTCCATTCATGCGCACATTCCGGGCAGACAAATTGCCCCGCGTCTTCATAGGTAAATTCGGAGTGGCATTGCGGGCAAGGGGGGAGTGTGTTCATGGATTTCTGAAGTTAAGTGCAAATAAGCTGCAGTGCAAGGTGGGGTTGAATTGTGTCATATGTGGGCAGTATATTGGGCGCCATTCCCAATCGGATTAAAAATAGTGCGAACTGGTTAAGTGTTGTGCAAATGCTCGTTAACTTGGTCATTGTCAGAATAATGATCGCTTTGCCGGGCAAAATACGACGAAGATCAATAGATTCGATAGTATATTTATCATCTCCCATTTGGGCATTACACATAACTTGCGAGGCAATCAAATGAATAACCTCAAGGCAGCCGGATCGTTTGAAGTGAAATTAAATCCTGAAGCGATGAGCAGTGTGGCCAGCGCTACAGGTATTGGGCGTATGTCGCTGGATAAAAAATTTGCGGGCGACCTGATCGCAACCAGTCAGGGCGAAATGCTTGCCTTTCGTAGCGCCGTGTCAGGTTCAGCCGGCTACGTGGCAATCGAAACGGTGAGTGGCACACTACATGGACGGCAGGGCAGCTTTGTCTTGCAGCACAGCTCAACCATGACGCGTGGCGTGCCCGAACAATCGATTTCGGTGCTGCCTGATTCTGGTACTGGTGAACTGAACGGGCTAGCAGGCAAGCTCATCATCGACATCGTGGACAAGCAGCATTTCTATCGCTTTGATTACAGCCTGCCCGAAAATTCTTAAGTGCTTATGTGATTCGATATACAGCGACGCACAATAATCAATCGTGCTTATTCATTCGATTCCCGCAATTTTCAAACAGAATTTGACCAGCGCTTATGGCAATCACTGGTTCCGGTTAAAGATGTGCATTCATATTATTTAAAATAAAATCGTTTCAATTAAATTCAAATAATTTTTATAAATTATTGATTTTAAATGATATTTATTTTAATATCGTATCAATAATCGTTTCACGACATTGATGCCATGCACGCTACTGAACTACTTCAACTGCTGCGACGATCCCGCGTTTTAAGGGGCGCGGAGCTATTGCTGCGGCTGCAGGCCAGTCGGCCTGCAATGAATCGGGCCACGATGATGCGCATGATTCGACGCCTTGGAGATCAGGTTGTAATGGGCGGCGCTGCTCGCAGCAGCTCATATGCAGCGCGTCGCGCGATCCGTGGCAACACGCAATCACTACCGCTCTATCAGATCGATCGGCAAGGTCGCGGTGTTCAGGTCGCGACGCTGGATCCGATTTATCCCAATGGATGTTTGCTTAAGGCGGATGCGGCATTCGAATGGCCTATCCAAGCAGATTGGAAGGCCGGCTGGTTTGCAGGGCTGCCGTATCCGCTGGATGATATGCGCCCGCAGGGCTTTCTGGGACGCCATTTTGCACATACTCATGCCGCTGCGTTTCAGGTACCTGAGGATCCCGACAGATGGGATGAAGATGATGTGCTGGCAGTGTTGTCCGTGCTGGGATCCGACACGTCCGGCAATTTGATCGTAGGCGAAGCAGCTTATCGTCGGCATTTGCTGCGGTTGCAGGAAGGCTATCAACCTATTGTTGAAGACCTGCTGCCCGAAACTTATGCCGGGTTGGCAGTTCAAGCCATGGAGCATGGTTCGGCGGGCTCGTCGGCAGGTGGCGAATTTCCTAAATTTACTGCATACCGTATCAAAGGCAATCAGCCCGGACATGTGCTGGTGAAATTCTCAGGCAACGATCAATCTGCGAGCGTACAACGCTGGTCGGATTTATTAATTTGTGAGCACCTGGCATTACAGATGATCAATGCGCATCTCCCACTGAGTGCTGCACAAAGCTGTTTAATTCAGACAGATCATCGAACGTTTTTAGAGGTGCAACGGTTTGACCGGCATGGCGAATTTGGACGTTCAGCGATGTGTAGCTGGGCAGCGATCGAAGCGGCCTTGTTTGGTATCGCCGGCAGCACATGGATAGTTGGCGCACAGCGTCTCTTCAAAGAAAAATTAATTTCCGCTACCACGCGGCAGCACATCACCATTCTTTGGCATTTTGGAAAATTGATTGCGAATACCGATATGCATGAAGGTAACCTGTCGTTCAGTCCATCAACAAATAAAGCCACGCTGGAACTGACACCCGCCTACGACATGTTGCCCATGCTGTACGCGCCAGTGCGTGGCGTTGAAATATCCAGGAAAACGTTTACGCCCGAACTGCCTATGCCATCTGATGCGGAGAGCTGGAGAATTGCCGCACAGGCCGCGCAGAAATTTTGGCATGCGGCTGCCGATGATCAGCGTATCAGTGCAGACTTTCGACGGTGCTGTGCTGAAAATGGCGGATTGGTTGCCAGGGCATTGGAAAAGATCTGACCTGGGCAGGAGCGCTTTCAACAGATCCATTCATTTTGTAAATGTGTACCGAAATTCCAACGAAATCGACCGGTTAGTTTTAAAAATATCTCGTCATTTGAACCTGTTGCGAGTTAACTGTTAATCTCCAAAGAGTCAAGAATGGTAAAGAGCTGCTGAGCTCTATGATTCAACGACAAAATGCCCTATTTAGGGCATAGACGCTGCTCCTCCTATGAACTAATCTCTAAGACTACGTAATCGCAATGCGTGAATAACGGGATCGCAACATCACATTCAACCTACACCATGAGAAAAATATGAAACGGATATTTGGAAATTTTGCAGCGTCATCATTCATGCTACTAACCGGACTCACAGGAGTCGCGCAGGCGCAGACGGTTGCCAATCCACTGAGTTTTGTAGCCGGTGCCGGTTACGGACGTGGCGGTGATATCGTCGCGATAGGCGAGTACACCGACGGCTCCCTCACCAACGTCAAGGCAGGGAATGGTCTGGAAATTTACCTGGGCGGCGCATATCGCCTGAATGAACAATTTGCGGTGCAGGCCGACGTCGGCTATCAGTCATCGACCGGTAATGCGGATAACGGCGAATTAACTTTCAAACGCTTTCCGGTTGAACTGCTGGGCTACTACTATTTGAATAATTCCTGGCGCCTAGGCGCAGGTGCGCGCTTTGATGAACGGGTTAAATTAACCGGCAGCGGTGTCGCATCGGCTGCCAATTTTGATTTCGACAGCGCTGTCGGCGCGATCGGCGAAATTGAATATCTAGTGACGCCCGAGTTCGGGATCAAATTGCGCGCCGTTAAAGAAAGCTTTAAACCAACTGGATATTCCGATACGTTTAGTGGCAATCAGATTGCGCTGCTTGCCACGATTTATTTTTAGCGTGGACCTTCTTCATCGATGAGAAGGATGACAAAGAAGTTAAATACAAGTTAAAAATCCTCATGGGCGAATTAAAAATACCTGAGGAAGAGTAGCTACTGAAATTGATCGTGGTTTGATCAATATTGTTTCCAACCGAAATTTTGAAAGGAAAGATCATGAAAAAATTTCTCGCTGTATTTACCACCGATGCAGAGAAGATGGCAGCATTCAATCAGCATCCTGAGGTTCAACAAATTAGTATCAAAGGAATTAAAGCCTGGCATCAATGGATGGAAGATAATCAGAGCGCTATCGTGGAATCGGGAGGCCCATTGAGCCGCACTACACGCGTTACGTCGGATGGCATTGCCGATTGTCGAAATAATCTTGGCGGCTTTTTAGTGGTGAAGGCAGAATCGCAGGCGGAGGCGGCCAAATTATTTTTGAATCACCCCAGTTTCTCGATCTTCCCAGGTGATGCAGTCGAAATAATGGAAGTCTTGCCGATACCTGGAAAATAAAATTTCTGAAAAATGAATCAATCATGATAAGCATCAAATAGAAGCGCTATGGATGAACCAAAGCTAACGTTCGCAACTCAGGAAGAGTGGGAAGTCTGGCTTGATCAAAATGGAAAAGCGACGCGCTGCGTATGGCTCCGTATCGCGAAGAAGTCTGCCAATACGACCACGGTGTCCTATGCTCAAGCGCTAGAAGTTGCTCTTTGCTTTGGCTGGATAGATGGTCAAAAGCAGGCAGAAAGCGAACACTATTGGCTGCAGCGTTTCACGCCGAGAGGCGCCAGGAGCATCTGGTCAAAAATTAACAAGACAAAGGCTGAGGCGCTGATCACGGTGGGACGAATGCGCCCTGCAGGCCTGCTTGAAGTTGATCGCGCCAAGCGGGATGGGCGCTGGGATGCAGCGTATTCATCAACTATTCCCGATGACCTGAAACAAGCCCTTGAGGCCGATCCAGAGGCCAAAGAGTTCTTTGCAACGCTCAACAGTCAAAACCGCTACGCAATTGTATTCAGGGTTCAGAATGTAAAAAAGGCCGAGACGCGCGCAAAGAAGATTGCTCAGTTCATTGAAATGTTGAGAAATGGTGAAAAACTTTATCCATAAATTCAGCAGCAAGTCGACAAATTGATCTCGATCAGAATTAAGACGAAAAGCATTGGTAAAAACCATGGAAAATTTTTGATGCTGAAAACTAAGCAAATCGGGTGAGGGGAAAATGCTAATTGGTGGATGCTATTGCGGACTGATCCGTTACGAAGTGCTAGGAGAGCCTTGCCATATAACGAATTGTCATTGCTCGATCTGTAGACGAACTACAGGAGCGCCATTCGTTTCCTGGTTTTCCGTGCAGCCGCAAGAATTTCGATTCACTAAAGGAACGCCTACCTATTTCAGATCTACAGTAAATGGACGGCGAAGTTTCTGTCCTTCCTGTGGGACTCAACTAACGTTTGAAGATTCAGATGAGCCCACCATGATAGATATCACAATCTGCAGTCTCGATGATCCAGAGTTGTTGTCACCGGAAGATAATATTTATATAGACTCCCAATTGAACTGGATTAATTTGAATACCCGTTAAGGTCATGAAACATCACATCGAAAATTTGAAAGAACTGGCTGAAATCACGCTGGAACATTACAACCGCAATGCGGAGGATTTCAGCGCAGGCACACGCAATCACGACGTCAGTCAGAATATCGCCGCTTTGCTGGAACACATTTCTGGTACGCCGCCGTTCACGATACTCGACTTCGGCTGCGGACCGGGACGTGATCTGAAAAAGTTCTCGGAGCTTGGTCATATTGCGATTGGCCTGGAAGGCGCCAAGCAATTCGTTTCGATTGCACGGGCAGAAAGCGGCTGCGCAGTGTGGCATCAGAACTTTCTGGAACTCGACTTACCGGATAGTCATTTCGACGGTGTTTACGCCAACGCGTCGTTGTTTCATGTGCCCAGCCGCGAGCTGCCGCGCATCTTGCTCGAATTGCGCGCGACGTTGAAGCCACATGGCATCCTGTTTAGCTCGAACCCGCGTGGAAACAATGAGGAAGGAATGCAGAATGGCCGCTACGGTGTTTTCCATGACTTGGAGAGCTGGCGCAGGTATCTGACAGCAGCAGGGTTCAGTGAGCTTGTGCATTATTATCGTCCTACCGACAAGCCGCGGGATCAGCAGTACTGGTTGGCAAGCGTATGGCGCTTACGGTGACGATCCACCACACATGGGATGTCAGGTAGGTTAGCCGGCAGTGTCTGGTTGAATCAATTATTGTGAAGTTTTGATAGGAATGCCATGAATATCCATGAAATCAAAGAGTTTCTGCAGTGGTGCGCTTTACTTAACTATGCGCTACTTCTTTATTGGGTCGGAATTTTTTTCTTCGCCCATAATTGGTTCTATCGATTCCTGACGCGCTGGTTCAAACTCTCGATTGAAAATTTCGACGCACTTAATTTCGCCGGAATGACTATCTACAAACTGGGAATTATTTTGTTCAATCTGGTTCCTTTGCTTGCGCTATATCTTGTGTAGCAACACGGGAAGCGGGGCGGGTTATGTCAAGACATTGGAGAGTTAACGTGCAAGTACACCTATTTAGAGCAGAAGGTCGCGTCTTTGGCGCCACATTGGATGAATCGGGTGCAAATCTTCCGATTGGCTTAGGCGTCTGGAGCCTTTTCAAAACGATTTCAGTTACACGCGAAGTCCCCGTACCCGGGCTTGATGTTGCGGAATGCCTTGATGATATTGAGCAGCACGGATTTCACCTGACTGATGCGCATGTGCGGATCACGGATCGCTACGCTGGAGACTGTAGCTAGTGCGCCACCTCGACCACCAATTTTCATGATTTTCCTCTCAAAATGCCCTAAATAGGGCATAGCCAGGGCCCAATCATTTTAGTAATCTTGTGATCATCATTATTGTCGGTTGAGGTCAATTATGAAAAAACTTTTAGCAGTAGCAGCTGTTTTATCAGGTTATATTCTCTTTGAAGTGCTTGAATATATTGTGGGGTATTTAGCTGCATTGGCTATTCCAAGAGAGTATTTTTTGTGGTTTGGAAAACAGCATGTCGTGCTTGCATTGACAATCGAAGAGGCGTTCATCATCGCATTGCCGATGTTTCTCCTTTCGATCATATGGAGCATTTTTACCAATTTAATTTTTGGCAAAAGCTACCTGTTAATATCGGCGGCCTGTCTGATTGGATATCTTCTGAATTGGTCAGTGACGATTTTTAATACGGATATCAACTTTATGCTGATCCTATCGACCATGTTCCAGCCATACTACATCCTAACAACCATTGCCGTACCGATCGGAATTCTTTGTGCAGGATTTGTTCTACATAAATTCAATCACGCTAATCAACATCAACGTCTCGCTCAATAGGCATACCAAAAAGTAATGACGAAAAACGGCGGTGGATTCAACTGATCGATGCTACACACTTTAGAATGTACAGGCACCAGCCAGTCACCCGTCGCTGAAAAATATATAGCCCCTGAGTACCGCATGCGATGCCATAAAAGATTAAGTTGTGGATGAAAATTCGTTCACCAGATCTTTTAAAAAATTTGCCACTCAACTCCGATTGATATTCACATCATTCAAAAATAGACACCCCTTCTGTTTTCAGCCGTTCACTGAGACTCAACATAAAATCGAAGTTAAAACTGCAGCGGGACTACCGGTGGTCCGGTAGTCCCGCTGCAGATGAACCTATGTCACAAAACACTCATCAAGGCAGCGCTGGAAAATTGGCTTGTGCAAACGTGGTCACCGCATTGCCCAATACCTGATGGGTATGCGTGGTTGGATGCAGCAAGTCCCAGAACATATAGCCGCCAACGGTCGAACTATTGCAACCTGAGCGCAGCGAGTGTGATTCAAAATAATTGGCCGAGCTGTCGCTAGTGATGTTCAGGCATGACTGTGTGGTGTTGGTTACGCCATAAGCGGACGGATTCGCCAGCACGTTATTGAACAGCGTATAGGTGTCAAAAATCTCAATATGAAGCGCTGATCCATATTGCGCCTGCAAACCCTGAACGTAAGCAACCAGCTGGCTGCGCAGACTGATCACTTCTGCCTGAACGGTGGCAGCATCGGTATCGATTTGAAATACCGGTGCCTTGGATACATCGGGCAGTTCCATCACCAGAATATTCTTCGCACCCGAGTTAATCAACGTCTGAATTGCGGTTGTTTCGCCACTCAAAACAGTAGCCACATTGCTGTCGTAATTGACCAGATCGTTCCCGCCGATAAATACAGTAAACAAGGTGTTCGCCGGATTATAGTTCGGTGCCTGGGTCATGTACGACTGCCACGATTGGACCTGTTCAACCAGACCAGGTATCACCAGATCTTCGGTCGTGACACCTGCACCGCCGACGGCCCAGTTCACTACAGGCAGGCCGAGGTTTTGAGCCAGATAGTCCACCCAGTTATATCCGTTGCTGAAGTGACCGATGTAGTAGCTGGTGCTGTTCGGTGCCAGCCAGTCTGATTCGTTGTATAGATTCTGGTTGTCGGACAGACTGTCTCCAAATGCCACGATACGATTGATCGCACCGGCGGCGCTGCTCGTGTCGTTGGTCCAGACCGTGTAGTTAAACGATAAATCATTGTCTGCTGCGAACACCATCGCAGGAGTCTGATTAATGCCCTTAGATTTCAGCGTGCTGGTGCATGCCGATTGCAGGGCAGCCTGGGTGGTATTGCTGAAGAACATATTGCCGATCACCGCGTCGCCGTACCAGGATCCGGTGATTTCGTAGTAACTGCCGGATGGATTAAGACCCCAGACGTAGTTTGTGGTCGGTACGGCCGGGTTGCTGCTGGTGCGATAGTAGCAGCGCAGATAGGTGTACGTATTGCCGCTGCTGGCTGCTGCGGCCTTGACGGTCAGTGTGCCGCCCACTTTAACTGTCGTGGTTTTTGCTGAGTGATTGATGGAGGTACTGGTGGGCGCTGGTGAGGCGAGCAACTGCTTCGCGGTTAGCGGTCCGGACGATGACAGTACGTGATCATAGGCGCGTCGGTCAGGTGTGTCGGATGTGGTGTCGGCAAGAGCGGTGGTCGTGGTGAAGGTGGCTAGCAGACCGAGCAAAGCTACGCAATGCTTTGATGCGTGTTTCATGGTTTGTCTCCGTGGTTTATTTATTTGTGTGATGGTTTGCAGGCCAAAGTAAACGTCACCTCATCCTGCCGCAGAACTGAAGGTGAAGTAGTCAGTTCAGTGATGGATAATAGTGAGATTCAAGCAAATAGATATGTAAGAACCATAACAATGTCGGCGTCGATTTGTTCTTCACTGGGAGAGTCGACTGGAGCCTCTTCTCTAGTGTTGGCAGCATTCATACATTGTGAGCTGAAAAGATTTCGTAACTATGCGATTTGCATAGTTACGATATTCAAAGCGATCAAAAAAAGTCCGCTCACTCGTGGTTCCTTCGCGCGCTGATCCGGTTTCCAATTTCCGGGTGCGAGGGTGAAATAATTTGGATTGCCGACCTAATGCGCCTGACCGAGCAACGCGACAAGAGTGACGGGTTTAGCCGCGGCATATCCCGGCGTTCTGTCCACGTAAGTTAACGTTACCTCTGACACGATGCCATTTGGATAGCGTGTAAAAACCATTTTCATGCTCTTGTCTTTTGCGACAAAAACATTGGGTGCGGCCGCGACGAGTTCCTTCCTTTCAAAACCGGAGAGGTCTGCAAAATAAGAGCGGCCGTGCGAGGTCATGAACAGTTCCTTGCCGTTTTGCATGACGTATCCGCCACGGATATCGTCAAAGTCCCAACCGACCAATTTGTATTCGTGTTTGGGCAGGCTGATTGCCTGTACCGGGTTCGTTACAGTGACTTCGTAGGGTGACGATGATGCGGGTTGATTTTCTTGCGCAAAAGCGGGATGAGCTGACAGTAAAAACATAGCTAACGGCAATGAACTTATAGAAGAGAATAGATTAATCTTATCCATGACAATACTCCTTAACAATGGTGTGCGAATACCCGGCACAATTTAAAAAAACACATCAGCCTCGTTCCTCAAATCAGATTGCGCGGTATGTCGAACCATTTAATTCTAAAATTGTAAAAACAGGAATTCAACAGGAATACTGTCCCGGATTGTTAGATTAAGTAACCCATTTTATCTACTGAAGCCCGACGATTTTGGCCTGCAATTTATTGATATTTTTTTGGGAGAATTTGAGCAATTTTGTGCGCGATGCGAGCAAAAGTTGCATGCGAAAAACTGTGAGACAAATGGTAAATGTAATTGCCCGATCTGCTGTGATTTACTACGATTTTCCTTCTACGATGTTCTGCTGTTACTGGCTTTCCGCGCCCAGTGTCTGATCAAAAAATAAAATAGAGCACCCAATTATTTGCCGATATTCGCAGGTCGGTAGAGTCGCCTCTCATGGGCTAAACATTTGGATGAATTTGTCCCATGCCCTGGCGAATATCAATGAGGCTGCGTAATCTCAATCTCGTTAAGGAGTATCTATCATGTTGCAAGCTAAGGAAATTCAGAAAAAAATCACGCAAATTGAACACGAAATCGGCATCGCTTCGAAAGCATGTCTCAATGATGCCGACACATCGCCCCAACTAAGAGACAGTTTGACCAGGCTAAATAAAACATCCAGCCTGGCAAAAATTGCAGCGCAAGATAATGACCAGGCCAAGATAGTTAAAATGGTCGATGAGCTGGAAATGCTCGGTGATGAAGTTGACAGGTTCTGTCAGAAGGATACCCATGTCACCTCCAATGTCAGAGAGACCGTAGGGCGGGTGCATCGTGACCTGTCGACCCTGAAACGGCAACTGCATTAAAAAAACTGCGGCAGGGGAGTGGGCGGCGCTTCCCTGATCTTAAAAGTAATATCGTCCAACCAAAGCCCAGGTCTGAACTTGTGCTGAAGCGCCATATTCGCTAAGACGGCTGCCACTATTGAGTTGCCATTGCAAGGCGAACTCGGTATGGGTTAAGTGATAGCGCGCTTCCAGCCATGAGAGCCGGCTGGAATCATCCAGATCCAGACGTTCCATCGCACTGAAGTCCAGATGATTGATGCCAGCGTCCTGCCAGGTACCGTAGAAAAATGCGGCAGGTTTGGTGGGCGACTCCTGCACTACCTGCAGCCATTGTCGATACAGGCCGTAGATCGGCAGGGGTGCGGTCCACAGTGCATTCCATTGATGTTGATTCAGACCGGCGCCGTTGTAGTCGAGCTCCGCAGTCAGCGAAATTTTATTGTCGGTCGTGTAGGTCAGCCCACTGGCGAGCCGATTGCGAAATGCGCTGTCATTGTCAACTGGCAGGCCCTGCTGCTGCAATGATTGTGCCAGCAATGAAGGGCTGCGACCACCTGACCATTCAACATAAATGACGGCTGCGTCGCTGATCAAGTCAGTCAGGTTCAGGCCGAATTGGGTGGGCAACTGATCCGATTTAAATATTAACAATTTCGGATTGAATCCTTCGGCAATTTTGGGGCTGATGCTGAGCAACCAGCGGTTGTCATTATTGGTTGCGCCAAAATCCGGATTGAAACTGGCGTTGCTGACATCGTCATTAATCTTTGGCGAAAATAATAAGGTGACCGAGCCCAGATCGGACAATTTCTGCATACGCAGCATCACGCTGCCCTGGCGATTTTCTTTTAAGCTGTTGGGGTCCACCGAGACAACGGAACGCACGGCATCGGTCTTGAAATAGTCGGTCGGATTGTAGCCCAGCGCAACGCCATTGCGTTCATTGATGCGACCAAAGTCAAACAGCAGATCAGGCGCCGCCTGCCAGCTCAGATACGATTCCTTAACCGTATTGATGACATGGTTGGCAGGGACTTGCGGCGGATTATCTGCGTCCAGCCTGTCGGAAAAAACCGCGCGCCAACCGGGCGCGAACGTATTGTCGTATTGCGCATCGAACGACAGGCGTTGATCGGGCTGAAAGCTGTCGTCAGTGCGTAAGATCGCCCCGCCGAGCGATCCTTCGCCAAATACGCGCCAATTGCTGGGCGTTTCAGAAGTGGACGCAGTCTGATCGGCCAATTGCAATGCCTGCAGATCAGGGCCTTCCAGCTCCTGCTGGGTCTGTTGTGCCACGGCACGACACGACAACATCGCCAGCAGCACAAGCAGGTTGAACTTCAAGCTGAACTTCATTCCGGTTTAAAGCGCGGTAAATATTCGCGCTGCAGCCACAGATCGGGCACGTCACGTTTCACCAGATCGGAATAGCGCATCACGGTCACCCAGCCTGGATCGAGGCCATCGATAATCACGGTTTCGGTTGGCCTGTCCATGCCCAACTGCTTTTCATATTTGCGATAGTAGGCGCTCTTTAGCAGCTTGCCACTGTCGGTATAAAAGCGCGCTTTCACCGGATGATTATTGCCGACTTCAATCCACATATCGATGTGATGGTAGGTTGCGTCCGGTGTGCTTTGCTGCATAGTCAATTTGTAGCAATGTTTGGTTTGTCGGTCGCCATCCTGAGTATCCTCTTCAACCGCCGAGGTCGCCTGATAATCCTTGGCCAGATTTACGGTGACCACATCGCCGTTCGACGCCTGCCCAAGTAAGCGCTGCTGCGGCGACATGCGGATACTGGCCTTGCTGGACGGATCATAAAACCATAGATCTTTGCCGCTGTACAAAATCAGTTTGTTGGCGTCACGTTTCGGTGCGATGTAACGGATCAGGCTGCGGAACTGTCCGTTGACCGGATCAGCCTTGGAATAAATACCCAGCGTACTGGTGTCAGTCTGTTTGCCGGCCCGGTATTCAATCAGGGTATTGGTTAAGCCGAACGGGTAATCGGGATTTCTGACGGCGTCACTCGCAGCCAGAATTTCCTGCGGGGTCTGCGCGGCCAAACACCCTGCAGACAGGAAGAGCAAACCGATTAATGTGGTTCTGAATAATTGCATGGTCATTCTCATTCCCTTAAACATGGCGCAGCGCATCTACGATGATCATTCTGGAAGCGCGATTGGCCGGCCACCAGGCCGAGATCACCGTTACTACAATCAGACCGATGACACTGCCAATCAGCAAGGCAGGATCCTGCCAGATACGGACCAGGATTAAATAGGCATAGGAATATCCCGGAGGTGTCCAGGTCAGTCCGCTGTGGTTGATCAGATAGGCTATGGTCAGCGCAAACATGACACCGACCAGCGCGCCGATCACTCCCAGTAAAATTCCTTCGCATAAAAACAGCGAACGCAAACCGGCGCGTCGCAAGCCCATCGCACGCAAGGTGCCGATTTCAACAGTGCGTTCCACCACGGCGGTGCTCATCGTATTACCAATCGTGAACAGTACGATGACGCCGATCAGAGCCGCGATAAAGCCGAACATCGAATTCATGAATTGTGCGGTCTGGCCGTACATCGGGTTGAGCGTTTTAAAATCCAGAACGACCAGCTGTTGATGGTTAAATTGCGTTGCAATCAGCTCCTGCAATCTGGCCTGGGCCAGCGGTATCTGGCTGGTGTGATGCAGCTGTATCTGTATCGCGGTGACCTGCGGGGCGGATGCGCTTGAGCCATAGATTAGCTTTTGCGCCTGACTCAAATGCATGGCGAGGTACACATCATCGACGGCTTTAATCCCCATGTTTCTGGCGCCGACCACGGAAAGACTGGCCACGTTCGGCGCGCCGTGCGAGGTTGCCGCCAGCATTTCAATCCGTGCTCCCTGCTCATGTACCGTGTTACTTTGTTCGAGGTCCGACAGGGCGGTAATGTCGGACGGTGCGGCTGCGCCATCGCCGACAATCGGTGTATCGGTCTGTATGCAGTCTTTTATCTGCAGGATTTTACATAGCTTCAGTTTGCGCGCCACGCCATCGCCGATCACCACGGCATCTTCGCTGGTGCCATTTAAATTGAGTGGCGTCACATAACTGATCAGACCGTAATCATTCCATTTTTCCATTTGACTGCGCTGATCCGGGATCACACCGACTGCGAACACCGAACGCGACACGCCGGCTGCGAAATTGCCCGCCAGTCCGCCTAATCGCAGGGTGGGCGTCACCACATTCAACATCGGTGCCAGTACCGGATCCTGTTTCACTACGTCGATAATATGCCGGTAGTCGGCGATACCATAGGCAGTCGGATTGTCTTCGCCTTCCTGATAGTAGTTGAGATGCTGGATCTGCAAATGACCGCTGCCCTGGATGAAGCCGGTTTCTATGCCGTAGGTGATATTGGAGCGGTAACCACCGAATAATAAAATCGCAGTCAGTCCGACTACCATCGCGAGTAAGGTAGTCAGCGAGCGTCGCCGATTTCTCAATAAATTTCGCAATGCCAGAGCAAATGTCTTCATAGTGCTGGCTCCGCAATCCGGCGTTCTGTTCCGGTTATACGGCCATCGCGAATAAAGATCGTGTCATCGGCCTCGGCCTGTACCTGCGGGTCATGCGAAGAAAATACAAATGAAACCTGATGCTCGCGCTGCATCTTACGCATCAGGGTGATGATGGCTGCGCCGGTCTGACTGTCCAGATTGGCAGTCGGTTCGTCAGCCAGTACCAGCTTGGGCTCGGTCGCCAGGGCGCGCGCAATTGCTACACGTTGACGCTGACCGCCGGACAGTTGTCCGGGGCGACTTTGCGCACGGTCGGCCAGACCCACTGCATCCAGCAGCGCCATCACTCGTTGCCTGCGTTTGACAGCGGGAACCCTGGTCAGGATCAAGGGGTACTCAACGTTCTCGTAAGCGGTGAGCACCGGCAGCAAATTAAAGTTCTGAAAAATATAACCCAGATGATGGGCTCTGAAATCCGACAACGCGTTATCGGACATGCTGTGAACCAGCTGACCTGCAACCATGACCTCGCCCGAAGTGGGACGATCGATGCAGCCGATCAGATTGAGCAGGGTGGTTTTGCCGCTGCCCGACGGGCCGGAAATCACCGTAAAACAATTTGACCGGATCTCCAGATCGATATCGATCAGTGCCGGCACATCAACTGCATCAAGGTGGTAGGTTTTGACTACCTTCTTAAAGACTACCGGATACGTAACGTTCATCATGCACAGGTTCCCAAGTCAAAATTTTATAGGTAGAAGGTAGATCAGGAGGGCAAGCTCGTATGGTGCGAGCTGTATTCTACAGCGCATGGCTGGTTTTTTCTAAAGTCTGATTGGAGGTGGATTCAGTTGCGGACCACAATGCAGAGGTATCAGCGAATCGAAAATGCTGGATTGTTTGAATCGTCTGGGACGTGACGTAGAAATCGTTGTGAAAAAAGCGTCACGCGCTCGACTGAGCGGTAAAACCAGCGTGGTATTTTCCTGAGTAGCAAGCCAACGCTGCCGGGGGGCGGCCCCCGACAGTTGTTCAGCCTAAGTTGACACCTTCGGACCAACCAGTGAAAACCTGCCTCCCTGCGGATCATTCGCCTGAATAATCCAGATACCACCCGGTACTTCCTGTGGACCGAAAACTACGGTGCCGCCCGCTGCAGCGACGCGCGTCACGGCAGTATCAATATCGTCTACACCGAAATAATAGAGCCAGATGGGTCTCTTGCAATCTGGTCCCATAGTCATCATTCCGCCAATATCCTTTTTAGAATCAGCGCTAAAAATGTGATAACTGCCCATTTCACCCATATCCATGTTACTGGTGTTGGTCCAGCCAAACTGGGTTGTGTAGAACTTCAATCCCGCCGCACCGTCGCTGGTCTGCAGCTCGTTCCAACTGCAGTGGCCAGGAACACCATCTGCGTACGCCTGGCTCTTGCCGTCGCCGATCGGTGTCATGACATAAAATCCTGCGCCCTGTGGGTCGGTCACCCGCGCAATGCGGCCCACATTGGGAATATCCATTGCGGGCATATGCAGCTGTCCGCCCGATGCGACAATTGCGCCGACAGTCTTATCGACATCGGGTACGCTGATATAGCCGAACCAGCAAGGCTGCATTCCCGCTGATGCCACTTCCGCGGGCATAGCCATCATCCCGCCTATGCCAATTTCTTTTGCCATCAGGATGCGGTAGTCCATGCCTGCCTGACCGGAATCTACCACCTTCCAGCCCACCACCTCACTATAAAATTTTTGCGCAGCATTTATATCCGTTGTAAACAGTTCATACCAAATGAAATTACTAGCCATGATCGTTCTCCTTGCGTTGTTGTGACATGAAAAAATCGGGCAAATTACAGCTAATGAGTGGTCCGCCTCCATAAGTAACAGTAGTTTTGACCGGTAACAAGCGTGCCCTGATGTGCATCGCAAATACTGCTGTCATTTGCATGCGCTGCAAAGGGGAGGCAACTTGACAGAATGATGACGCAGACTGGCTTTATGAATGACATAGGATGACCGCCGCTACGGTTGTACGACCAGATTCGCCCGATACATATCGACCATTTTCTGGTATCGACCCGAATCGATTAATTGTTGAAAGCCGCGATCAAAGCGGTCGCGCAACTCTTTGGCCTGCCCGAGGTCGCGGCGGATCACCAGATAAACGGGAACGACACTGAGGGCCTTGCGCTGAAAAATAATTTTCTGCCTGTCTTCTTTTGAAAAATATTTTTTCAATGCATACTGTCCGGCGTCCTGATCCATAGGGAACAGCTGAATTCTGTCCAGCAGCAATTTCTTGAAATTGTCCACATCGCTGGACGCGGGGTCGGTGAATAATTTTCCTGAACTTTTCAGCGTTTCAAACTCATCCGAATAATAATCACCCAGCGTTACACCAATTCGGTAGTGCCCCAGATCCTGTAGCGAGTTCCACATAATTTCGCCGTTATTTTTCTGAAAAAAAACAACGCGCAATAAAAAAATCGGTTTGGACGAATACAATAATTTGGCGTCGCGCTCTGGGCTGTGCGCCCAGCCGTAGCTGGCATCGTATAAGCCTTTTAACAAGCCAGCGATGGCGCGATTGTTCGGTACTTCAACAAAGTCCACATCAACGTCAGACAGGCGGAATGACTCGCGGACTATGTCTGTTTCCAACCCCGCAGGGCGTCCACTCATCATGGCCAGAGGCGGATAGTCTCCGAGGGTCAGGGTGATGCTCAGATGATCGTCTGCACGGGCGGTTTGTGAAAAAAGTAGGGTGAGCGCCAACAGCGATGATAAAAGCAGGACGTTCTCAGCCCATAGACGCACGAGCCGCAAAATTTTTCCACGATTAGTCATATGGTTGGTGTGAATAAAAAAATAAGAATCAGCCCTGAATGCGTCTAAAGCCGTGGCAGATATCTGTGACATTCCATGAATTTAGCCTAGTACATCATTTTGGCATATTCAAATCTATAGTTGGCTGCAGATCTTGTCTAACCTGTCCCTATTGGTCAAATGCTTCATCAAGGCCACACCTACACCTACACCGTTTTCCGTTAAATCCGGCGCATTGCAGGACGCGATATTTAATCGTGCCTATTTCTCAAGCATTGCCACCGATGAAAAAGGTGTCATTAATCATCGGCTACTACCAGATATGCGCAAAACTATTGTGGAATTTAAGAATACAACTATCCATCATGGAAGAATACGCTGGGCCGGCTCCATAGATAATTTGGCGCGCGCAGCGTAATCGGGTAGTCGTTACAGAAAACGCGGCAGACGGAGCGCTGCCTTGATCTGGAAATGAGCCTGACTTTTTAAAGTCCATCTATTTTATGCGGAGGTAAACATGCAAGTTCAACATTCAGGCGGTGCTTATCAACGAGTGTCATCACCAACTTCCCCAAGATCACCAGCCCCTGTCGGCGAGGAGGCACCTGCGGCAGAGGCGATTGATTTAGGGGCGCCGGCTGGTGCCAGATTGCAAAGATGGTGTTCGACACCGTGCGCGGTGATGACGGGTAGCGTGGTCACATGCGCAGCCAGCGCAGTTGCATTGGGCGTCGGTATGGTATCGGGTGATCGCAAACTTTCAATTGCAGGCGGTATCGGTGTAGCTGTCAGTATTGCGGTGGCCATAGCCAGAATATGCCTGACACCTGAAGGCGATACACGTCGCAGACTTGAATACCTCGCAATT
>Ga0206873_1145_pt1 | contig 22886 bp, 19 predicted proteins | sample Alteio_BWOrgCont_11_FD_152631 | JGI IMG/M metagenome (GOLD analysis project Ga0206873, IMG submission 152631) | Enriched cells from forest soil in Barre Woods Harvard Forest LTER site, Petersham, Massachusetts, United States -... | ecosystem: Environmental > Terrestrial > Soil > Temperate forest >...
TGTATTGTTAACAGCAGCAAAAAACTGCTCACTCTTCTTTTTCTTGTCTGGATTTATTTAATGGCGCCCAATGAAGAATTTTGGCCTTTGTTTCTTATTGTGTTGATGCACCAGGTATCCATTTCGCCTAAGCTGACGCTTCAAAAAGTTAGTATTCTGTTTTGGATTGGATTTATTGCTTACAGTAAATTCACCTATTTTATATTAACCGCCCCCCTGTTTTTATTGATGGACATTAACAACATTGCCCAAAAGAATTATCGCTTTCCTAAGTTTTCAACTATTTTTCTGTGTTGCCTTTTATGCGCATATATCATATTAGGCCAAAATATATTCACCTTTTTTACATTTTTCGCCCATAGCCTGCAAGTTTCATCGGGCTATAGCAAGATGTTCGGTTTGCCGCTGGATATGCTCAATCTTACACAAGCCTATATTGTTATAGCTTTATTTTTAGTGTTTGCCGCAAGTTCGGTTATAATGATATTCAGAAGCAGTGGTGTGTTGTGGAGTAAAATTCCGAAGAGTATAGCCATACTCTGGGTGCTATATGCCGTTTTTAAAATGGGATATGTACGGGCCGATGCCCATATTTACAGCACCCAAATAGTATTCATTTTGCTTATGATATATATACTCATTGTAAGGTGGAGGTTTAATTTTTATTCTGCTGTATGCTCTGCCTGTTTGGTTATTACCTTTTTGATTTTATTGCCGCACGAAAATATCTTTAGTTTGCAAACTCCCTTAAGCCGCCTGCATGATATTACTTTTAACAAGAATGCTTTAGGCCTTCGGTATGAAGCCGTGAAAAATACCGTAGTAACAAGCAAAATACCCATACCTGAAAATGCAACAGTGGACGCTTACCCCAGCGATATAACCGAATTAATACTGGGAGGGTATAATTATTATCCGCGCCCGGTTTGCCAATGTTGCGTGTCTTCTACACCCGCCTTGCAAAATTTAGACAATGCGCATTTATTGCAAAACAAAACCGATTATGTTATTGTAAAGCCCGACAACGATTACCCTACATTTATTTTCGGTAAAAGTTTAATTACCATTTTTAAAAACTACGATGTAGATAATTATTGTTTCACAGGCACCGTGCCTATGCCCTCGCTGATCATGAAAAGAAGAGAAGAGCCAAAGGAAAAAATAATTATTGATTCCTTTAATATTGATTTTTCGGTGGGGAATTGGCTGGCGCTTCCTCCTCAAAATGCTGATTTCAGAGAAGTAAGAATTGATTTTAAACCTACCCTGATAGGTGATGTTAAAAACCTTCTGCTTCATCAGGATATAGCATGGCTGGAGGTGAAAACAGAAGCCGATACAGTATGCAAATTCCGGTTCATTCCCAATGTGGCATCTAATGGGTTTTTGCTATCACCCCTGATGCTTACAACGGCTGATATGGCATTTTACAAAAAGGCGGGGAAAATTAAAAAGCTTAAAATTTATTCTGACTATAGCTTCACGTTTAAAGATATAATTCATATTACACTTATTGACTTTAATTTGGACGGGAAGCCTGAAAATAAACCTACTTGCGACAGTGCAGAACTGGTAACTGTTTTAGCAAGAAAAGATAAGTGATGAGCGAAGAACACTTCTTTATTACAGAACGCTGTTTTTTGGCGGAGGGAATGGCTGATGTGCCGGTTCAACAATCATAGGCTTTCTCATCGTGTCGTGTGGATTATCTGCCGGAGGTTTTGCCACAGGCGGAGGGCCTGTTTGCTGTTGCAAGGGTCCCGTGGTATATGGAGTAGATGAACCACCCTGTGGGTTGGTATAAGGCGCATTGGGAGTAACGGTTACCGTAGGCACCACTGCAGGCGGATGCACATAAAGCGGATTGGGGTTGGGCTGTATTTGCTGTGCCTGCGCTGTAAGGCCAAGTACTGTAATGGCGGTTGTAAGCAGGCCCGATAATTTATTTTTCATAGCAGCAGGGTTAAAATGCAAACTTACGTACTCATGTGCGCAGAGGCCATATATTCTGCTGCAATAATATTACATAATTCACAGTCACTGTTGTCAGTCATTTTTCCTGATCCAATAGACTGTATAATCTTCTCCTTTTAGGATGGCATTGCAAAATTGTTTTTCTTCTTTTATGCTATATGCACCATTGCTAAAACGATTTTTTACCTGAGTCGTTAACGAATCAAGGCCATCCCAATCATTAGCAATGGTTATAAAGGTATTCAGGTTCTTTGTGCTATCCATGTTATGTGTTATTCGCCTGAATATTTCCGGCTCGGGTATGGGATAATCAGGAACCCAATTCACAAAAGTGCCGAAACGGTTTAGTGCCGGATAGTAAATAGAACTATTTAGATAACCCGCAATGGATATGCCGGAATAGAGTGACGCCGAAATGACAAGGGGCTTTGCAGCATTGGCCTGTTGAATATATGCGGCAACTGCCTTCCCTTCTGAAAATGGCCGTTTATAATCTGCCAGTAAAACATAGAATCCTGAAAGAACCTGGCAAAGTAATATGCTCCAGACAAAAGGTTTGCAGGTATAATTTCTTACATTACTTAAAAAAATGCCGGTTGTTTTTCCTTTCATCCTGCTATCATAAGAAAGCCACAAGGCAGTCACCAGTATCATAAAGGAATAGCCCATATAATGCACACCGGTAAAAAAGCGCAGCATAAACAATGCAGCCATAATTAGCATGATAGATGCACAATAGAAAAATAGCACAAGGGGTTTATCGTAAAATAGAATACCCGGAATAATAAAACTGCAAAACGTTAGCAGTATACTCAGGAGCTTAAAGTGTGATACCAGAAAATTGGTGTTCCAAAAGCCCGGAAGGCTGATATCAGGCAACGGGTATAGCCCTTTCACTAAAAAAGAAATTGTTTTTGATATTCTGTCAGCGGACCAAAAACCACCGTTTGCTATATTTACGAATATGGAACCTTCGGGGGGAAGAATGGAAATAATGATCAGAAAAGCAATTATGGCGAAACCCAAAACATATAATAAATTCGCCTTTTTATTGCGTTTATCTGATAATAAAAAAACAATGAATAGCACCATTGATAAAATAAGAGAAAACAGATGGACGCAGGCAAGCATTACCAGCACTGTAAACAATAAAGGGTAGTTTCTTTTTTCTTTGGAAAACAATATGCAGAATACAGTAAGTAAAAGCCAGGTGAGGTTGTAACCACGGCTTATTATGTTATATGCGTATAAAAAGAAAAAGCTAAATACCACTGCCACTTTAAAAGGAATGGAAAAAGGAGCATGCTTCAGGAATAAGAATACAGCCAGGCAAGAAATACCAATACTTAGCAACTGTATGGATAACGGCTGTGCAGTAAAGCGTGAAACAAAGTACACGATTACTTCCCAAATTCCGCGATGCCCTGCATACGTTGTATTTTGCAGATATGCTAAATAGGTAGAGCTGTCTCTGGCTGCCATCCACCAGTTCATTTCATCCAACCACATTTCATGATGTAAAATACCAACAAAACTAAGTATGGCAAAAAGGACAAGCACTATAAAAGCCCATAATTTCATAGTACACGAACTTACAAAAATTTATACGTTGCCGGCACTGCATAAAATGAAAGCCATTGACTTTCCACAAAAACACTTTTTGCTGTTATAATTTTGTTCTGAAAACTACCGGGATAGTCTATTTAGCCAATAATCCCGTAATTTCTTCTTTTAGTTTAGGAAGGTGATTAATCACAATGCCCCAAATTAAATCATCGGAAACAATATCATAGCCATGAGTAATTCTATTGCGTGTATCAACCACCTTTCTGGCATTTGTAATTTGAATAGAAGAGTCTTTTTTTAGAATTCTGCCAAGCGCTTCGCCAATAATCTCAAGGTTTCGCTCTACGGCACGTTTGGTCCTGGTATCCTTTTTAAAATTTTCGAACTGCATAGGTTTACCCTCGAAATACTTTTCTACCTCTTCAATAGATTGAAGAATATCAAATAGCCAAACCTTAATATCATTTTGCATATATCAAGCGTTTCGATAGATCGATCGATTGACGCATATAGGGGTTGCTGATTGCTTTCTCCTCCAGTAAATCAACTTTTCTGTGAAACGCATCTTGTAATGAGAACTTAAAATCGAAATAATTGTCGGCATACTTATCGACTCCTACATTATCAAAATCTACAACCAGGTCAATATCACTTTCGGAATTAAATTTTTCAGTCAACACCGATCCGAAAGCAAAAAGCTTAGATACCTTATACCTGTCGCATAAGGTTTTTATAGTTTCTATATTTTGTGCAATCGGATTCATACTGCAAAAATAAGCATTTTTGCTTAATTCTCCTTATTTCTAAGCCTTGCAAAAGTCATTGACTTTCCCCAAAAACACTTTTGCTGTTGTAATTTTGCGTTAAAGAAGAGTGGTTATTATAAATTTATATTATTTAATAATAGAGTTCTTCACAAGACATTAAAATACAGTATGTTATAAAAAAGACAATTTCTGAATTTATTATTTAAAAACCAATAATTCATAGTATTCCCATTAATAATTCATTGCTTTTTGCGTGAGGGATAGCAAAAATAGAGATGAGAGATAAACGATAAGTGATGAGCAAAAAGACAGGTTTTCCGCTTATATCTTATCTCTTATAGTTTATAGCTAGGGTATGATGCTTCGCATCACCTGCTTAGTTTTTAACTGCCGGCCAGGTGTTACCGCTGAATGCGGTTCTGATTTTTTCGGTGACCTGTGTATCTACCATGTTTTTGGCAAGCAGGATAAGGTTCTTCGTAGCCTCTTCATTAGAGATGCCATGGCCCACTAATACGTTTCCGTTAACGCCCAATATGGGCGATCCGCCATGAATTTCATAGTTGAACCGGTCGAAGTAGGGGTCGTTTATCTTTCTTCTTTTAATCAGCTTGTAAAATGCTTCGGCTTCTTTCAGCACCACATTCCCTACGAAACCTTCGCACACTATCACATCGGCAGTGCCGTCAAACAGGTCCCGTGCTTCCACGTTGCCGATGAAATTGATTCCATCGTGGTTCTTCAGTAACTGGTGAGTGGCTATGGTAACAATATTGCCTTTTTCTTCTTCTTCGCCTATGTTGAGCAATCCCACTTTAGGATCCGGGGTATTGCAAATGTATTTGGTATAAACTTGTCCGAGTAAAGCGAACTGGCAAAGCATTTCGGGACGGCAATCGGCATTGCTGCCCACATCGAGTAGTATGCCTGTGTTTCCGTTTTCCATAGGCACCTGTGTAATAAGGCAGGGGCGCATAACGCCTTCAATGGCTTTTACGCTGTACAGGGCTCCCACCATCATAGCGCCGGTATTACCGTTGCTGGCAAAAGCATCAATCTTTTTTTCTTTCAGGTATTTGAATCCGACACCAATGCTTGAATTGGGTTTTTGCGATACGGCCCGTAAGGGTGCATCTGCCATTTCAATTACTTCGGTGGTATGTACTATCTCGAAATTATCGGGGCTAACGCTGTGTTCTGCCAATAAAGCATTTATCCGGGCTTCGTCGCCAAACAGTACAAGCTTAACCTCCTTAGGAAGGGCCTTTAATGCTCTAACGGCACCACCTACAGTAGTCTTGGGGGCGTAATCACCGCCCATTATATCAAATCCTAATCTCATACGCCGGGTTACAAACGTATTAAATAAAGGTGGTTCAAATTAAGCAGAGACTGCTTTTTCGGTTACTTGTTTGCCACGGTAAAACCCGCATTCAGGGCATACGCGGTGGCTAAGTACAGGCGCTCCGCAGTTTGCACAGGTAGTGGTAGTAGCTGCAGTGGCCTTATAGTTGGTACGGCGTTTTCTTCCGCGGCTTTTAGAGTGTCTTCGTTTAGGATGTGGCATTGCTTATTGAATTATAAAGGTTGAGTTATGAATTATGAATTGTGTGTGGTGCTTGTTAATTCTTGGAGTGGTCTTCTTTAAAATGAAAAATTTGCTTGTTCGTGTTTATTATATACTGTTCTTCGCTGCTGCTCTTTACTTCCAGGTTCTTTAATTTCTTCAATGCTTCCTGATTACAATGGCGTATGCCGTCCTTATCCTCGGGATGAATCCGTTGCATCGGCAGCGAAAGTACGATATATTGGTAAATATAGGGTGCAATATCAAAATCTACTTCATCTTTTCCCAACGAAACCATGTCGTCTTCTTCGGCATGAACGATGCTGTCTGTCTTGACTAACAGCTTCTTATCCATGTCAATAGCCATGTCAAAATCATCTCCGCAGCGGTCGCAGGTTACGTTCACTGTACCGTATATATGAAAGGTAACGGCAAGTATGGCTGAGTTTTTGGTAAAGGTTACATGTGCTTTTAGCTGACAATCATGTATTTCGTCGTAGTTGTTATCGGTAAAAAGCTCTTTTTCAACGGAAAACAAATACGAATGCTCCCCATTTTTGAGCAAGGTAAAGGGTATTATGTAGCTGTTTTTCTTCTTTTTCACGGCTTTTTTGAAAAAAGTTTGGCAAAGATATGATTTTTTTGAAAATGGGGGTGGGTTTTCTTGCTGCCGTTCTATTTCATTTAAATTTGTCCTTTATTCAAACCCTATGCAAACCATTATTTCAATATTAAGGGGTATAAATGTCGGAGGAAAGAACAAGATTCCCATGGTGGAATTGAAAGCCCTCTATGAAAAAGCAGGATTTAAGAAAGTAGTTACCTATATACAAAGCGGCAACGTGATATTTTCGGCGGATAAAGTGGATATGAATTCCTTGCCGGATGTGATTCAGCAATTCATTTTTAAAAAGTATGGGTTTCATGTTCCGGTAATTGTGCGTACAGTAGCCGAAATGCATACGGTAGTCAATACTAACCCCATGCTGAAAAACAAAGGGGTTGATATTGAAAAGCTGCATGTCACCTTTTTGTCAGGCAAAGCCCAAAAGGAAAATTTGGAAAAGATTGCCGCCTACAAATATCCGCCCGATGAATATATAATAGGAGGGAAGGAGGTGTTTGTTTATTGCCCCAACGGTTATGGAAATACCAAACTCTCGAATACCTTTTTCGAGAATAAATTAAAAGTCACCGCTACCACAAGAAACTGGAGAACAGTGAATGAGTTGCTGAGGTTAGGCGCGGCGAGTAAATAGAAACGACGTATTCCACTTGATGCCCCAAACCCCTAAAGGGGCTTTAAAGTCTTAGGCTTTATTAAGTACCACTACTCAAAGCCCCTTTAGGGGTTTGGGGCAGAAAAAAAAACGGCACAAAACGGCATATTTTGGGTAGTCAATGACTGGCATTAAAAATGTACGGAAAAAACGGCTAAAAACGGCTATAGAATTAAGCTATATTCTCGACTGCTCACGTCATGCTGAACTTGTTTCAGCATCCCATATTAATTTATCCATATTGTTGCGACCCTGAAACAAGTTCAGGGTGACAATAGCACTAACTTCAAAAAAACGGCCCGCCCGGATAAATCCGTTCGGACGGGGCTTATTTTGTCGAGTCAATGACTGGACGATAGGCAGAAAAATGGCATAATCCCGAAAGTTATTGGAGGCTTAATTTTTCATTATTTAATTAATTATATATTTGTGAATCATTTAAAGTAAAAACACTATCATGAAAAAATTATTTTCTATCTCTGCAATCACCGGTCTTTTGTTAGCCGGTGCTTTTAACGCAAACGCACAATTCGATACCCTTAGAAGTTTTAATGGCAAAGACGGGGAAAACCCCGAAGGCTCCTTGGTGCTTGTAGGAAATACATTGATAGGAATGACACAAACTGGTGGTGTATCCAATGATGGGAATGTTTTTTCCATTAAAACAAATGGCAGCGCGGATAATTCTTTCTACACTTTCAGTGGCATAAACGGCGTACTTCCCCTTGGCTCATTAACCTATTCGGGAGGGCATACCATATATGGTATGACTGAAGATGGAGGAATAAACAACCGTGGATGTGTTTTTTCTATGGACACCAATGGAAGTAATTATAAGGATCTGAAGAATTTTAGCGCGCCCCCCAGCACCAATGGTGCAAACCCTGAAGGTTCATTGATACTTGAAGGAAAAACATTATTTGGCATGACAAGCGGTGGAGGACTGAGCAGTGTAGGAAATATTTTCAGTATTGATACCGATGGAAGCAACTATAAAGATCTTTACGATTTCACCAACCCCAGCGGCATAGAGCCTGCCGGCTCCTTAATATTGAACGCTTCCGGGACAAAACTATTTGGTATGACAGAATCAGGTGGATCAAACAGCAAGGGAACTGCATTCACCATAGATACCGGTGGTACCAACTTTAAGGTACTTTGGAATTTTGGCGGGGCAAGCAATAATGGTGCAAGTCCTGTTGGTGCATTAACGCTAGTGGGGCATCAGTTATATGGTATGACTGTAGATGGAGGAATAAATAGCGATGGAAATATTTTCAGTATAGATACCAATGGCAGCAATTATAAAGACCGCTGGAATTTTGATGGCGGCGGCGATACCAACGGTAGCAATCCATGGGGAGAATTGCTGCTTTCGGGCAGAGTATTTTTAGGAATGACTGCCCGCGGTGGAGTAAATACCGCTGGAAATATTTTCCGGATAGATACCGATGGAACCCGTTATCATGACATCTGGAACTTTAACCCTATTTTGAACGGTGGAACACCCTACGGCGATGTTACACTTTCCGGCGTTGTGCTTTATGGAATGGCATCGGTCGGAGGACACTATGCCGATGGCGTTGTATTTGCCGATACCCTTATCAGTGTAAAAACAACCGACACCAATATCAGTTGTAATGGAAGCAATGACGGCCACGCCACTGTTTATATTACAGGCGGGCTTTCTCCATTCACCTATAGCTGGACGGGCGGAAGCACCTTGGATAAAGCAACCGGATTAAGCGTAGGAACCTATACCGTTACCGTAACAGATAATAATGGAATGGCGGCAACAGCCAGTGTAAGCATCAGCCAGCCTGCTGCGCTTGTAATTACCATGGCATCGCATACGGATGTACTCTGCAACGGATCTGCCACAGGCAATGCAATTGCCAATGCTGCTACCGGAGGTACTCCTGCCTATACCTATCTTTGGACACCGAGCGGTGGAACAACCCTTACTGCCACCGGGCTTAGCGCCGGAGTATATACTATTACGGTAACCGACAGCCATGGCTGTACAGCAACGGCCAGCGCTAATATTACCCAACCGACAGCTATAGCATCTATTCACGATTCTACTGCCGATAACGGAAGCAGCAATGGCTCAGCAGGAATAACTGCAAGCGGAGGCTCCAGCCCATATACTTATTTGTGGAATCCGGGGGGCGAAACCACAGCCAATATTTCAGGGTTGTCGGCCGGCACCTATACCTGCACCGTGAATGATAATAACGGTTGCACCTACAGCACTTCAGTGACGGTAAAAAGTACTGCCGGAATAAATAACATTACTACTAATTCATCGCAAATTACTGTTTATCCTAATCCGAATAACGGACAATTTACTATTCAGTCATCAGTTGTCAGTGGTCAGTTATCAGTAGAGGTTTATAATATGCTTGGTGAAAGGATAAAGGATATTGATCTGACAGGAAAAACAAATCAAATTGATTTATCTGCTCAAGCTGAAGGCATATACCTATATAGGGTTGTTGCGGAAAATGGAGCCTTAGTAGGACAGGGTAAGCTGATAATTCAGAAGTAGAGAGAGCCGGGCTTGCATTAAAAATGTACGGAAATAACGGCTAAAAACGGCTATTTAATTTCATTCCCGTTTTCGTCGTAGTTTTTTGTCAGCGTGGGAGAACCTTGCGTATAAATAACTTCTTTCTTTAATTTTCCGCTCTCATAATAATCTCTTTCTGTTCTACTTTTTGAGTCGCTTGGGAAAGTGACTTCCGAAAGCACCTTTCCACTTTCATAATAAAATCGAAAGAAGGTTAAGTCTTTCCCGTGATGTATTCTTTCGGTCATTAATTTTCCGTCCATATAAAATTGTCGTGTTGCATGGACTTTACCCGCTTTGTAAATGGTAAGGGTATATGCGGTCGCATGCTTTTTATTGGTCTGGATTGCAACCCCATTTTTTTCTCCAAAATATTCAATCCACTTGCCTTCTTTTAATCCGTTTGCGGTTTTGTTTTTAGCTTCTTTTTTATTAGTAAAGCTGGTATCGGCCCATTCTTGCTGCCCAAAAGCGCTAAGAGTAAAAGAAAATAGTACTATTCCAATTAAGTATTTCATAGGGTTGAAATTAATGGGTTGCAAATACTAATATACTAACTATTTACGGAATCATAGTAAAAACGTTACATGGTTCCTGAAGAAATAATCTGGTGAGTAAGAACTTCAAACTTATTTTATTTTATTCCCGTTCTCGTCGTATTGGTTGCCTTGAATATCGTAATGTTTTGTCGGGCCCTTTACTCCGTTGGTATAGGTTGTTTCTTCAATGTAGTTTCCATCTTCCGAATACCTTTTATAAATACCATTTAGTTTTGCATTCGTAAAAGGGCATTCGATCCTTAACTTACCGGATAGGTAGTATTCCTTTAGCATTCCATTTATCACACCGTTTTTATAGGGAACTTCACGCAACAGTATACCGTCAGAAAAATATTGCCTGGATAATCCGTCCGGTTTACCGGCTTTATAAATAACCAGCCTGTAATAATGAAAGCCGGTATCATTTGTCGGCTCATTATCTTCACCTACACGTTCATTCCATTTGCCTTCTTTTTGTCCATTTACTAGTTGGTTCTTTGCTTCTGCTTTATTGGTAAAGCCGCTATCTTGCTGTGCAAAAGCAGTAAGTGTAAATGAAAGGAATAATATGCCAATCAAGTATTTCATAGGGTAGGGTTAACTGGTTTTTATAAGCACCAATATACAAAATATAAATGTATTAGAAGTGCCCTTACCGGTTATAACTCATAACTTATGATTCATAACCAATTCCTTTTTTCTTACCTTGCAAACAAATCTAAACCTTCAACCATGAAAAAAACAGCATTTACTATTATCGCGTTCATTGCGCTTTTATCGCTTGGTTGCGGAAGTAAAGATACCGGCGAAAAACAACGCTATCAATTGGTTTGTTCTCCCTACACTATGAATAATAATACCTTCGTTGGTATGCGTGTGCTCGATACATATACGGGAGATGTTTGGGGTTATACCGGCCCTCACCGCGATCAGGACAGTAATTGGACTTACGTAGGTAATCCCACTAAATTAAATTTGAAGCAATAAATAGTTTTGATTGCTAAAACCGGTAGCCAATTCCTCCGGTACAATCAATTAACGAGGGGAGCAAATAATCAATGCCCAGGAATAAAAATACATTTTTGTGTAGATTGATTTTCAAATCAACTCCTAAATCTAAAGGAATAACTACCGTACTTGATGAATTAATACTGACAAAATCTTTTGTCGGAATGGGAGTATTGTAGGTTATAGTGTAGTAGGTCTCAGGGGGGGAGTAGGAGTACACTGCCCCTGACATGAACCGAATGTTGAATGCAAAATCAGGGCTTTTTTTAACAAGGTTGATTGCCAATCCTGCTAATGCAGAAAACTTCTGATAGCTCCCGTAGCTCGTTCCGTCTTCATATACTGTACCCATAGTACTATTAGGATTGCTAAGTTCTTCATTTAAGTTAAAATTGTTAGAATTATAACCCAGCATGCCTATAACGTCATAAATTGATTTTTTTATTTTTTTTGTTGCCGAGATAAATGCAGTTATGCCATTATTCGCAAAAGTCTGATTTGCAAAAGAGCCTTGGGGAATACCGACTCCACCGCCTGCAACAATATCCCACGTTTTGGTAGAACTATCTTTTTGTGAAAATCCAATTAGCGGAAAAAGAAGAAAAATGAATAATATGTAAATTCTCTTTTTCATTTCGCTTATATCTCATAGCTACTTCAGCGCCTCTCTTCTGAACTCCGCACAGAGTATGGCTGTAGCCATAGCTGCATTGAGCGATTCTGCTCCGTCGGGCGCCGAGCCCGGGTCAATAGCGTCTTTGCTAAACGATGGAATTTTTATGGCATGTGTAATATACTTGCCTAATTCCGGCGATATGCCATTCGATTCATTTCCTATTATCAGCAGTCCGTTAGCTGTTAGTTTTTCTTTCAGCATATTGGTACCGTCCAGCTTGGCTCCATACACAGGTATGCGCTTGTCTTTGCTTTCCTGTAAAACAGTACGCAGGTTTTTATTATCAATTTTTACGCGTGCAATAGATCCCATGCTTGCCTGCACCACTTTGGGATTGTAGGCATCTACACATTCCGAAGTGCAGAAAATAGTACCAATGCCAAACCAGTCCGCAATGCGGATAATGGAGCCCATGTTGCCTGGGTCGCGAATATCATCTAATACTAAAGCAAGTTCATTTTGTATATTGGGAATAACGGTATTCTCCGCAGGAATTTTGCACACAGCAAGTATATTTGGCGGCGTGGTGAGGGCGCTTATTTTTTTCATCTCCTCTTCCGTAACTTTGGTAAAAGGCGTATCTTCAAAATAATTTCCCGAAGCAAATAAGTGCACCACATCTATATTATCGGAATTAAGCAACTCATCCACTATCTTCTTTCCCTCGGCAATAAACAGATTCATCTGCTCCCTGTTTTTTTTCAGGTGCAGCGATTTTATCAATTTTATTTGTGCCTGCGAAATCATAATACTCTTAGTTCTTAACTCTTAGTTCTTAGCTTTTTCTGTATTGCTTTCCTCACGCTTCCTTCTTTCAGCAACAATTTTTCCGCCTCGGCGGGACTAATTCCCAATTCGCTAACCAGCATGCGTGTACCGCGTTTTACCAATTTATTATTACTGAGTTGCATATCTACCATCCGATTGCCTTTCACACGTCCCAGTTGTATCATCACACTGGTAGATATCATATTCAGAGCCAGTTTCTGGGCTGTTCCCGCTTTCATGCGTGTGCTGCCCGTTACAAATTCAGGGCCGGTAAGTATCTCTATAGGGTAGTCTGCGTTAGCTGAAACAGCTGAGTTTTTTGTGCAGCAAATACAGCCGGTTGTAATTTTATTTTTACGGCATTGCGCCAGTGCCCCCACCACATAAGGTGTTCCGCCGGATGCGGCAATTCCTATCACTACATCCTTGCTTGTTATCTTATATTTTTTTAGGTCTTTCCAGCCTTGTTGGGTATCGTCTTCGGCAAACTCCACTGCTTTGCGTATGGCAGAATCGCCCCCGGCAATAATTCCGATTACCAGCCCCTGCGGAACTCCGAAAGTGGGTGGGCATTCCGAAGCGTCTACAATGCCTAATCGCCCGCTGGTGCCAGAGCCTATGTAAAAAAGCCTTCCGCCTTTTTTCATTTTTGCTGCAATGGCAACTACTAATTTCTCAATGGCAGGAATAGCTTTTTCTACCGCTTTAGGAACCGTTTTATCTTCTTTGTTAATGCCGGCAAGCAATTGCCTCACCTTCATCTTTTCAAGATGATTGTAATGCGAAGTGGTTTCAGTAAGCGGAAGCGTATTCATCAATTAGGAATGGCTAAATAGTTTGATATGTTTTTTATGCATAGGTTTATAGGTATTCGTAACTTTTTTATTTTCAAAATTTGAAGTCATGAGGGCTTCACCATTCCTAATTCGTAATTATTGCACCAATGGCGGTGGCACAATTTTATCGGCCACTACAAAGGCACCCGGATAGTTTTTCCGCACTTTATTCAGAAAAGATACCGCTTCCAGCTTGCTGCGGAAATCGCCCACGCTCACCCGGAAATAAGGCTGTTTATAGGTGAGGTAGGAGGGAACCCCCGGAAATTTGCCCGAGAAATCGGATTGGGTTTTACTGACAGCATTTTTTTGCTGCCCGAAATCTATCTGAACCCGGAAGCCCGGCGACAGGCCATGATTGTATCGTTGGTAATCATATATTTTTTGCTCGGTATTTTTTACCGATGCCGGCGCATAAACGTGCAGGGTGGTATCGGAAGCCGCCGGGGCAGATGCCATTACAGTCATAGGGGCGGGTTTAGCAGTATCGGCCACCTGGGCATTTCCGCAAAAGGAAATACTCCCGAGAGCCGCCAATAATATATGTTTTATAACCTTCATGAAGAAGAGTTGGTATTATTGCTTGCTCCGATGAGCCAAACCATTATCCAGCCCAGCAGGAAAGGAGAAGTAACTTCGATGGACCAGGGTATGAAAATGGCCACTATGCCGCAAACAGCCGCCGTAGCTACAAAGCCTTTTACGGCAATATCCTGAATTTTATTTCGTATCAGTCGGAATGGCATAAGGTGGCTTTAAGTTGCAAAGATAATATATGGGCTAAAATAATGCCCATTTTACAGCGTAATCATTTTTCTATTATATTTGCGGTGAACATAAACTATTTAATCATGAAAAAATTACTTACGCTTTCTGCTATCGGTTGCCTGTTAGTAGCTAATGGATTTACTGCAAGTGCACAATACGACACGCTTACCAGTTTTAACGGAACCGACGGAAATAGCCCGAATGGCTCTTTAGTGGTTACAGGAAATGTATTAATGGGGATGACTTACTCCGGAGGCAGCAGTGCCGATGGGAATGTGTTCTCTATTCATACCAATGGCGGCGATAAAAATTCTTTCTATAGCTTTAATGGAACACATGGCCAAAACCCAAAAGGCAACTTAACATATCCCGGAGCAGGACATACTGTTTACGGCATGACGTTTACCGGAGGAGCAAATGGCTATGGTTGCGTTTTTTCTATGGATACTAATGGCCTTGGATATAGAGACCTTTGGGATTTTAACCTTCCTCCAAGCACGAATGGAGATAATCCGGCAGGTTCAGTAATTATTGTACGTAATAAACTGTTTGGCATGACTTCTCAGGGAGGCCTGAATAGCGATGGCAATATTTTCTCTATAGATACCAATGGCGGTGCGTATAAGGACGTTTATGATTTCTCTGTAGCCAGCGGCGATGATCCACAAGGTTCTTTGATACTGGTTGGGCATAAGTTATATGGAATGACCAAGTTTGGAGCTGTAAATGGGGTTGGAGATATTTTCTCGATAGATACCGATGGAACACATTATACAGACCGCTGGAACTTTCAGGGTGCCCTTGGTAATACCAATGGCGCAGCCCCTTATGGTTCATTGATCGTTTCAGGACATACCTTATTTGGAATGACTTCTTCCGGAGGAAAACAAACCTATGGCAATGTTTTCAGTATAGATACCGATGGAGCCCGCTTTAAAGACTTATTAGATTTTACAGGCTTCTCTTCCCACGATACAGGTGCAAGCCCTTATGGAGATGTATGGCTTAAGGGCCATGTGCTCTTTGGAATGACCTCCGGCGGCGGAGTAAATAACAATGGAACCATTTTCCGCATAGATAGCGACGGAACCCAGTATAAAGACTTATGGGATTTCAGTAGTTCCCTAACGGGCAGCGGCCAAGTTCCAAATGGTAATTTAACATTTTCAGGTTCTGTAATTTACGGTATGACAAGCTTAGGCGGAGCTTATAGCTTCGGGGTTGTTTTTGCCGATACCCTTATAAAAGTAACTACAACCGATACCAATGTTACCTGTAATGGAAGCAATAATGGCCATGCTACAGCTTATGTTACGGGAGGAATATCTCCATTTACCTATAGCTGGACCGGTGGAAGCACCCTGGATAAAGCAACCGGATTAAGTGCAGGTTCCTACACCGTTACCGTTACCGATAATGATGGCTTTGCGGCTACAGCCAGTGTAACCATCACCCAGCCTGCGGCACTTGCCATTACCCTTGCATCGCATACAAATGATCTTTGTAACGGAGCAGCTACAGCCACTGCAACAGCAAATACTGCTACCGGAGGCACCACCCCTTATGCATATAGCTGGTCACCGAATGGAGGGACAAACCTTGTATCTAACGGGCTTACTGCCGGAAACTATACTGTTACAGTTACTGATAAGCAAGGTTGCACAGCAACTGTCTCTGTAAGTATTACCCAGCCTACTGCTATTACCGCTACCACCTATATGGTTCAAGATGACGGAACCAGCGATGGATTGGCTGCAGTAACACCAAGCGGCGGAACAGGACCGTATACATATAACTGGTACAACCACGGCGGAGCAACAACCGACACTATTAAAGGACTGCATGCACCGCGTAATTATTGCTGCCAAATTACCGATGCCAATGGTTGCATAGATACAGTATGTGTTGACGTTACTTCCGATGTAGGCATAAATACTATAAATGCCGGTTCAGGGCATGTAAGTGTTTATCCAAACCCGAATAATGGCAATTTCACCATTGAATCGTCAACGGCAAGCGGTAAATCCTCAGCCGAAATATATAATATTTTAGGCGAAAAGGTGAAAACCATTGAATTGGCAGGCAAGACCAATCAAATTGACCTGACTGCCCAGCCCGATGGCATATACCTGTACAGGGTTGTAACAGAAAACGGCTCCCTTATTGGAGAAGGTAAGCTGATTATTCAGAAATAAAAGGAATAAATAATTTTATTGTATTCTAATCCTGTCCGCTCAGGCGGACAGGATTAAGGATATAACCTGTTTTACTCAAAAATTAAAACTATTTTTTAAAAATTAAAATCGTTTTACGAAACAAATTGCATACTTCTCCGTTTAACGAGTTTAGTAAGGACTATTTTATTATCAAACCAATTCCATATATGAAAGCAGTTTTACGAAGGCTTATTCTATCTACTACGTTTATTACCAGTATTGTAAGTGCAGATGCACAGTTTACCGACATTGTAAATTTTGACGGTGCGGTTAACCCGAAAGGGTCTATTCCATATGGTGATGTAATACGTTCAGGAAAAGTTCTATATGGTATGACCTCCTCAGGAGGCGCCAACGGTTTTGGCGATATTTTCTCGGTAGATACAAATGGTGCCAATTACAAGGATCTCCTTGATTTTAATGGTACAAGTGCCCCAAAAGGCGCTAATCCGGAAGGCTCCCTGCTATTAGTGGGAAATAAGCTATATGGGATGACCGAAGCCGGAGGAACGAATAATGACGGTGATATTTTTAGTATGGATACCAATGGCACCAGTTTCACGGATATCTATGATTTTGCCGGTGGTAGCAGTGGCTCGCATCCCTATGGAGGCTTGACGATCATTGGATATAAATTATATGGAATGACGGAAGCCGGCGGTGTGAATTCAACCGGTAATATTTTCAGCATTGATTCCAATGGAGGCAGTTATAAGAACCTCTGGAGTTTCCAGTTTTTAGTTTCTACAAATGGTTCATACCCCTATGGTAATTTAACCCATATAGGAAATGTATTTTATGGCATGACAAGCTTTGGAGGAGCAAACGACAGCGGTTGCATTTTCCGTATAGATACGAATGGTAACGGGTATAAGGACCTGGTCAGCTTTAATGGCCCTGCTGTTCCGAAAGGTGCATATCCACGTGGCTCATTAACCCTTTCGGGAAATAAATTTTATGGATTGCAGCAAAATGGAGGGCCCAGCAACGACGGGCTTATTTTTAGCGTAGATACCAATGGAAATGCATATAAAGATATGCTTGATTTTACCGGGGCAAACGGAATGGACCCTTACGGCTCACTGTCTTATTATAATGGCAACTTGTACGGAATGACAAGCGGAGGAGGAACACACAACGATGGAAATATTTTTTCTATTGATACCAATGGAACCGGTTTTGTACAAGTGTTTGATTTTGCCGGAGCAAACGGCAAAAAACCATTGGGCGATTTGCTTATTTCCAGCGGTAACGTATATGGAATGACAAATGTAGGCGGTACTCACAACTTAGGGACTGTTTTTGCCTTCGATCCTTTTATAATCGTAAAAGTAATAGATACCAATATCAGTTGCTTTGGAGGCAGTAACGGCAGGGCTACCGCAGTGGCTACCGGCGGAATACACCCGTATACGTATTTGTGGTCTCCTGCTGGAGGAACCGATTCCACGGCTACCGGATTATCTGCCGGAACGTACACTGTTTATGTGCATGATATTTATGATAATGTAGATAGTGCTGTTATTACATTAACCCAGCCCGCAGTTTTAAGTGCAACGGCAAACACAACAGCCAATGTGCTTTGTAATGGAGGCAGCAATGGCAGTGCATCATCTACGGTTAGCGGAGGAGTAACACCCTACACGTATCTATGGGCTCCCAGCGGAGGAAATGCGCCTACGGCTGCAGGATTAACGGCAGGAACGTATACACTTACGGTACACGATAATAATGGATGTGTCTCCACATCTTCTACAACTATTACCCAACCGGCTGCAGCTTTAGCTGACGGTACACCTACCTTAAATTCGAATGTGCCATGCTTTGGAGGCGATGGAAGCGCAACAGCAGCTACCCCGACAGGAGGCACAACTCCCTATACCTATTCTTGGAACGGAGGAGCAACCAGCACCAATGCTACTAATTCTACCTTATCGGCAGGCACCTATACGGTAAATGTAACCGATGCACACGGATGTTTGGTCAACTCATCCGGAACAGTAACCATTACCCAACCGGCTGCAGCTCTTGCTGACGGTACACCTACCTTAAATTCGAATGTGCCATGCTTTGGAGGCGATGGCAGCGCAACAGCAGCTACCCCGACAGGAGGCACAACTCCCTATACCTATTCCTGGAACGGAGGAGCAACAAGCACCAATGCTACTAATTCTACTTTATCGGCAGGCACCTATACGGTAAATGTAACCGATGCACACGGATGTATGGTCAATTCATCCGGAACAGTAACCATTACCCAACCGGCTGCAGCTCTTGCTGACGGTACACCTACCTTAAACTCCAACGTGCTTTGCTTTGGAGGCGATGGCAGTGCGACAGCAGCTATTCCAACAGGAGGGACATCTCCCTATACCTATTCCTGGAACGGAGGAGCAACCAGCACCAATGCTACCAATTCTACTTTATCGGCGGGTACCTATACGGTAAATGTAACCGATGCACACGGATGTATGGTCAATTCATCCGGAACAGTAACCATTACCCAACCGGCTGCAGCTCTTGCTGATGGTACGCCTACCTTAAATTCAAATATACTTTGCTTTGGAGGCAATGGCAGTGCAACAGCAGCCACCCCGACAGGAGGCACAAGTCCCTATACCTATTCCTGGAACGGAGGAGCAACCAGCACCAATGCTACTAATTCTACTTTGTCGGCAGGCACCTATACGGTAAATGTAACCGATGCCAACGGATGTATGGTCAATTCATCCGGAACGGTAACCATTACCCAACCTGCTGTTCTTGCCGACGGCACACCCATATTAAATTCTAACGTGCCATGCTTTGGAGGCGATGGCAGTGCAACAGCAGCCACCCCGACAGGAGGCACAACTCCCTATACCTATTCCTGGAACGGAGGAGCAACCAGCACTAACGCTACTAATTCTACTTTATCGGCGGGCACCTATACGGTGAATGTAACCGATGCCAACGGATGTATGGTTAACTCATCCGGAACAATAACCATTACCCAACCGGCTGCAGCTCTTGCTGACGGTATACCTACCTTAAACTCCAACGTGCTTTGCTTTGGAGGCGATGGAAGCGCAACAGCAGCCACTCCAACAGGAGGCACAAGTCCCTATACCTATGCCTGGAACGGAGGAGCAACCAGCACCAATGCTACTAACTCTACTTTATCGGCAGGCACCTATACGGTGAATGTAACCGATGCCAACGGATGTTTGGTTAACTCATCCGGAACAGTAACCATTACCCAACCGGCTGCAGCTCTTGCTGACGGTACACCTATCTTAAATTCGAACGTGCAGTGTTTTGGAGGATTCGGCAGCGCAACAGCAGCCACTCCAACAGGAGGCACAAGTCCCTATACCTATTCCTGGAACGGAGGAGCAACCAGCACCAATGCTACAAACTCTACTTTATCGGCGGGCACCTATACGGTGAATGTAACCGATGCCAACGGATGTATAGTTAACTCTTCAGGAACAGTAACTATTACCCAACCTGCAGCTGCGCTCGGAATTACAATTGCATCGGTCGTAAATTCGGGCGGGTGTGTGCCAAACGGCAGTATAACAGCAAATGCGGCTACAGGTGGTACAGGCCCCTATGCCTATAACTGGACTCCTGCCGGAGGAACCAATCTTACAACATCCCCTCTTGGTGGTGGTAGTTATACTATCACTGTTACCGATAATAACGGATGTACGTCAAGTGCAACAGCAACCATTACCCAGCCTACCATTGTTTCTATCAGCATAGCATCGCAAGTGGATGTGCCTTGCAACGGCGGGGTGGGAAGCATAACGGCAAATCCTGCTTCGGGAGGAAATCCTCCATATACCTATAGCTGGTCCCCTTCGGGAGGAACCAACCTTACTGCAACAGGGCTAAGTGCCGGCACCTATTTTATTACAGCAACCGACAATAACGGATGCAGTAATAATGCATTTGCAACACTTACCCAGCCGCCTGCATTAAGTGTGGCAGCCGGCGTGACTGCTGATGAAACCTGTAACGGAGGAAACACAGGCAGCTTATCATCTACCGTTAGCGGAGGAACTTCTCCATACACGTATTCATGGACTCCTGCCGGAGGAAGCAATCCTACAGCTACGGGCCTCACTGCGGGAACCTATACCTTGAGTATAACTGATAATAACGGATGCACCGGTACTGCTTCTGTAACCATAACGCAACCTAATGTACTAAGTGCATCGGCAAGTGTAACTGCTAATGAAACATGCCATGGAGGAAGTATTGGCAGCACATCTTCATTGGTCAGCGGAGGAACTACGCCGTATACTTATTCCTGGAGCGGAGGTGGCGGAACCAATACCACTGCTACAGGGCTTAGCGCCGGAACCTATACGTTAACTGTTAACGATGCTTGCGGAGCAACATCTACTTCATCGGCTACAATTACACAACCTGCTATTTTAAATGCAGTGGCTGTTGAAACAGCCGGAGTAAGTTGCCATGGAGGAAATAACGGCACTGCATCATCTGTAATCAGCGGTGGAACTTCTCCGTTTACCTACGCCTGGAGCGGAGGCGGGGGAACCAATAATACGGCTACCGGGTTAAGCGCCGGAACCTATACCGTAACCGTTCATGATGCTTGCGGAGGTTCATCCACATCATCGATTACCATTACGCAACCGGCAACTATTAGCCTGGTGGAAGACAGCTTATCAACATCTACCGGAACTACCTGCAATGGTTCTGCATGGATACATGTAAGCGGAGGAACAGCGCCGTTTACGTATAAATGGCAAGGAGGGCAAACAACCGATTCCATTTCGGGCCAATGCCCCGGAAGCTATTGCTGCAAAGTTACCGATGCCAACGGATGCAAGGACAGTATTTGTGTCACCGTTACGGTAACAGGAATAGATAATGTAACAGCCAATTCGGCAGAGATAAAGGTTTATCCGAATCCGAATAACGGCAAGTTCGCCGTTTCAATTACGAATTACGAATTGCCAATTACCAATTTGGAAGTATATAATATGCTTGGTGAAAAAGTATATTCTCAATTCAATATTCAACAGCCGGCATTCAGCATTGATATGAGTAATCAACCGAACGGGGTTTATATGTACCGCATTATTTCCGATACCGGGGACTTGCTGGGACAAGGCAAGCTGATCATTCAGAAATAGAAATATAATTTGATTTAGTGAGAATCCCGCTGTGAAAATGGCGGGATTTTTTGTTTTAGGAAATGATGGATTTTTGTGTATTTTTGTGAAAATTTAAAAAAATCATGAAAAAAAGCACACTGTTATTTTCAGTATTATTCTTATTGGCAACAGGAATAACTAAAGCGCAAATTTCAAACCTCTATAGCTGGGCCGGCATTACATATCCGCACGGCTCATTAACCATATCGGGTAATGTAATGTACGGCATGACTCAGGATGGTGGAACCAGTGACAGGGGAGTTATCTTTTCTATTAATAAAGATGGGAGCAATTATCAAACCATCTGGAATTTTGACGATACAGGCTTGTCGTATCATGCCAATGGTTCTAACCCTCAGGGCAGCTTGCTGCTGGTGGGAAACAAACTCTATGGTATTACATCCAATGGAGGTTCCGGCGGATTTGGCAATGTTTTCAGTATAAACACTAATGGAACGGGATATAGGGATCTATGGGATTTTCAGGATTCCGGCTCCATATCCGGTATTTATAGCGGAGAGTTTCCACGTGGTACATTGGCATTGTCCGGAAGTAAATTGTTCGGATTTACCCAGCACGGCGGAGCTAATAATGATGGGACTGTGTTTTCCATGGATACCCTCGGGCATCATTACAGAGACCTGCACGATTTTGCTTTAGCAAGCGGTACTTATCCTTCCTATGGTGCATTGGCGGTTTCGGTATCCGGAACCATATTATACGGTACTGCATATGCCGGAGGCGCTCTTACAAATGGATCCATTTTCTCATTAGATACCGATGGCACACATTACCACGATCTGCATGACTTTAATGGTAGCGATGGCCAAACTCCCGATGGCTCCGTGATATTGTCGGGAACTCAATTATTTGGAATGACCGAACAAGGCGGCGCAGGATGGGGTGACGGAACAATCTTCTCGATGGATACCGGCGGATATCTCTTCAAAAACCTGGTTAATTTTACGGGTGCTACCGGGGCAAATCCTTATGGAGAGGTTACACTTGACGGGTCTAAGTTATATGGAGTGACCTCCGGAGGCGGATTGTATGGTGACGGCGTGGTTTTCAGCATAGACAGTAACGGAACCGGATATACAGACCTGGGCGATATGAATGGTCTTAACGGTTACATTCCCTATGGTTCAATAAGCATTTCCGGCGATACTCTGTTTGGT
>Ga0206873_1135_pt2 | contig 22811 bp, 28 predicted proteins | sample Alteio_BWOrgCont_11_FD_152631 | JGI IMG/M metagenome (GOLD analysis project Ga0206873, IMG submission 152631) | Enriched cells from forest soil in Barre Woods Harvard Forest LTER site, Petersham, Massachusetts, United States -... | ecosystem: Environmental > Terrestrial > Soil > Temperate forest >...
CCCTGGGAAATGATGGGCAGCAGCACAATGAAAAGCTATTGGCTACCGTGGTTAGTAGGCATGCCTGCCGAAACATCGCTTGCCACCTGCTCCATGATTTTTGGAGGAATTTTTGAACAGCTGCCCAAGCTGCGTGTTGCTTTTGCCCATGGCGGCGGCTCCTTTCCGGCTACTATCGGCAGGATAGAACATGGCTTTATCCAGCGCCCCGATTTAGTAGCTGTAGATAACAATGTCAATCCGCGTAAGTACCTCGGAAAATTCTATCTCGATTCACTTGTGCATGATAAATTCATACTCGATTATATTGTAGATTTAATCGGCGCCGACCATGTGGCCTTAGGCACCGATTACCCTTTCCCGCTCGGAGAAACTACTCCCGGCGACCTAATTCGCAAAATGAATTACAGTAAAAAAATCGAAGAAAAACTTCTTTCGGGAGCCGCTTTGGGCTGGCTTAACAGGAAGAGAGAGGAGTTTGTGTGAGAATGAATCTTATCATCTGCCAAAAACGTAATTCCCTGTTTTTTTGAAATTATTTCCTATCTTTGAGAAAAAAAGGCCATGAGCGTTTTAGTTATTAAAGTGAAGGAAGAGGGGAATGCCACCTTGTTAAAAAAATTTATCCGTAATATTTTTGGAGAAAATGCCACTGTATTAACAGATGAAGAATATAGGGATCTGAAATTTTTGCAATTAATGGAAGAGGGAAGAAAAACCAAAACATTAACAGATAGTGAAGCAAAAAGAGAGTTAAAGAAACGTGGAATTAAAATTTAAAAAATCCTTTATCAGGGATATTGACGATATAGCTAGCAGCGAACCACATAAGGCTATTGAAAATCTTTCACAGGACATTAAAAAAGCACATTCCATTTCTCAAATTCAAAGGATAAAGCTGCTCAGGCAATCCAAATACGAGTACAAGATTGAGTTACGTGTACAAACAAAAATTTACTGGATTCTTTGTGATGTAAAAGGCGATACGGTGCTGTTTCTTCGTATCAAGTCTGAAGCCTGGTGTAAGAAAAATCTTTAGCTTAGTATGGTCTTAATTTAACTGGCTAATCTCGATTAGAACACAAACCTAATTCCCTTATTCCGCTGGTTATAGTTTTCAATTTCTTTTTCACGGTATTTGATATGCTGGTCGCACATAAAACTCCTGAAAATATCCAGTTCGTTTTTTTCTCTTGCATCTATCAACGATTGTATATACGCAGCCTTATCTTCAATAAAAACTAATGACAGAGGCTGCTGATGAAACGCCTGTATATAATTCATCAGCAAGCGGGAAGTCCTACCATTGCCATCAAACCAGGGATGTACGGTAACCAAATAAAAATGGGCATCAAACGACAACTGATAAATGTCCCCTATATGTTCTTTCATGCCATTGATTTTGCCTTGCAGACTTGTGCAGAGTTCATCCATCATCTGAGATACTTTATCATAATTTACAAAGTAAGTAGAGCCTGCTGTCACATTACCAAGCCGAAAATCTCCTTTGGTATCATCACAAATACCAAGGGCAGTATGCCGCACCTGCCCAGTATTTTTATTAACCATAGCGCTTACTTGCCGGAGAAAGCCAGGGGTGATGGGCGTTTTATTTTTAGCACTTTCAATTACAAACAACAAAGCAGCATAGTGGTCGGTTACCATTTGATGTTCAGCCATAGGTTTCCCTTTGGCTGTAATTCCTTCATTGATGAGCAAAGCCGTCTCCTGCAGCGTAAGGGTACTGCCTTCTATCGCGCTGCTATGATAAACAATGGTTATGCGGTTAAACAAGTCGAAATCCAACACCTTGTCCAACCCAAGCATCCGGAAATCATTTACAAGTTTATTTAACCTTTCGCTGTTCATTATTGCAAAGATACAGGAAATGATAATGCTTGGTTGGCTCAAAAGTAAGAGGGAAGAGTTTGTGTGAAAATACTATGTTTTAAGCACAGCTTAAAGGATACATATCCACGAAGTACAACTTCGCGGGTACAGGTTTATTCTCCTGGTAAAATCTTGTAAATCCACTGTGCAAGCTTTATTGTATTACTTAGCAATATCTTTCTATTGATAAAAAGATAAATTAGAAACATTATACAATAAATAGGATTACTTTTATAAAAGATACTTTCACCCAAAGTAAAACTCCAAGATATTTTTACAGGCAGAGTTTCAATATAAAAAAGACTTGCAACCAGTAAAATAAAGCCCATGATGCTTACAGCTAATTCTCTACTTTTTAATATATATATGAGAATACATATTCCTATACTACAAGCCCATGTATATTGAAGCCAACTCCAGTTTAACATATAGAAGAAGCCATTTATAACCGTGACTACTGCATTGCCAATCATTGCTATAAGAAGTATAAAATTTATTATATCTCTTTTTTTGCTATCCATTCTTTTAAGTTCTCAGTATTAGCCAAACAGTATTCTTCTACAAATTATTCGTCACGTAATCCGTAAGCTGCGTAAACAGATACAACCTCGTATTCCCGCCATAAATGCTGTGATTTTTATCGGGGAAAATCATCAGTGAAAAAGGCTTTTCTGCATGTTCCAGCGCATGAACAAATTCAATGGAATTTTGGAAATGCACATTGTCATCGCCTGTTCCTGCCACCAATAAATAATGCCCTTTTACTTCATCGGCATAATTTAAAGGTGCGCTTTCCTTATAGCCATCGGGGTTTTCGTCGGGGGTGCGCATATAACGCTCGGTATAAATGCTGTCATAAAATTTCCAATCGGTAACGGGGGCAACGGAGATAGCCATTTTAAAATAATCGGCTCCCTTTGTTATGCAATTGGCAGCCATATACCCTCCATAGCTCCAGCCCCAAATTCCCACGCGGGTTTTATCGGCATAACTCCTCGACTGAAAATATTTAGCGCCCTCCACTTGGTCTTCGGTTTCCAGTTTACCAAGATGCAGGTAAGTGCATTTTCGAAATTCAGAGCCCCTTGCTCCTGTTCCCCTGTTATCAACGGAAGCGACTATGTATCCTTTTTCTGCCAGCACCTGGTACCACATACCAGTAGATCCATCCCATTCATTGTTTACAGTATTTATACCCGGACCGCCGTAAACATACATCAGCACAGGATATTTTTTGGTGGAATCAAAATTGGGAGGTGTTATCATCCATCCATTCAGGCTCACGCCTTGGGAAGTGGTGAAGGAGAAAAATTTCCTTTTCCCAAGGTTGTAATGTGTCAGCGTATCCCGTAATGTTTTATTATCTTCCAGTACTCGTAACAGTTTTCCGTCAGAATTATGCAGGGTAATGAAGTCGGGAGTTTCCGCATCCGTAAAGGTGTTGATATAATAATGGAAATCGGAACTGAAATCCGCATCATTAAAGCCTGTCCGGGTGGAAAGTTTTTTCATGTCCTTTCCATCCCATTTGATACAGTCAAGGTCTCTGTCAACAGGAGAAGTCTGGGTAGAGAGGTAGTAAACAGTATGTGTTTTTTCATCCACGCCTTTAAAATCTGTAACATCCCAGTTACCGGCAGTTATTTTATTGATGAGCCTTCCATCGATGGAATAGCGGTACAAGTGAGGATAACCGTCTCCATCGCCTTGCCAGATAAATTCTTTGTTGCCGTTAATAAATGTAAGGGCATCATTCATTTCAATGTACGTTTTACTTGTTTCGGTATGAATGGGTGTTGTTTTCCCGGTTGATGCATCGGCTAAAACAAGCACAAGGCTGTCCTGGTGGCGGTCCATATACTGCACTGACAACAGCGAAGAAGACAATGTCCATTTAACCCTTGGAACATATTCAAATGAACCCGGTGGACTAACATTCGTGGTGGTTCCATTTTGTATATGATAAATCTTTATGTCGACTGAAGGATTCGGGGTTCCCGCTTTCGGATACCGGAAACTATACACAGTAGGATATAAAGAATCATGGTATTCATTCATGGAAAATACATGAACTTTGGAATCATCAAACCTGTAATAGGCAATAGCCTTGCTGTCGGGAGACCAGAAATAAGCACGGGTTACAACCAGCTCTTCTTCATAAACCCAATCGCTCACGCCATTAAAAATATCATCAGAGCCATCGTTTGTGATTTGAGTGAGCTTCCCACTGATTAAATCTCTCACATACAAATTACCTTTTAAAACAAAAGCCACCGAATTGCCATCGGGTGAAAATGTAGTATACAAAACCTTTTCATCGCCCATAATGGGAGTTATGGTTTTCTTTTCCCTGTTCCACACATAGCATTTCGCAATGGTAGAGTGCCTGTATATCTTTTCCACAGCCGTTGAAAGTAAAATATTTTTTTCTCCTTTTCCTAATTCATATTCCACTATCATTATCTTGTTTCCCGCCTTTTCAAGCTGGTCGCCGGTCACCAGGGTATCTACCGGCTTGCCTGTAGCGTAATCATATGCCACTATCGCCTGCCCTTTCCCGTTCGAGGAAAGAGTAGTGTACCTTTCCCCATCCGACGTAGAGCGCAACTCGTCTATCCCTTGTGCATGGAATTTATATTGTGTCCATATTTCATCGAGGGTAACATTTTCTTTTTGAGCATATGCCGAAAGTGTAAGACCCAGACATAGTAAGACTGTAATTTGTTTTTTCATAAAATTTACTTTGACTTTGTTTTTTCTATAATATCATTAAAGGTATTCTGTATGCCGTGGCTGGGATCATCTGCCGGAGATTGATAGAACCTTCCATCCGGGCTCACCAAAAAATATTCGGGAATGGTTTTCACATCATATTCCTTCATCACTCTATGGTTCTCATCAAACAGGAAAGTCCAGTTAAAGTTTTTATTTGTGTTTAAAAAATTCGTTAAATCACTGTCGTTTTTATCTTCGCTGATAAACACAAAATTAATTTTATTTTTATACTGCTTATATAAATCCGGGATAATTCCCATCTGGTTGATGGATGCAGTGCTGGTAGTTTTAAAAAAAGCGAGATACAGAAACTTTCCCCTGAAATCGAGAATGCTGTTCACCTCGCCTTTAGAATCCTTCAATGCGAAATCAGGAGCCTGTCCACCTTTCACAACGCCTGAAAATGAAGTGAGCATATCTTGGGCTATTATTTTATCTTCCATTATTTTAGTAGACCCGTCGATAATCCGGAGCAGGATTTTTATATTCTCCCTATCGTAGTCGCCACTGTAATAGAACTCATACAGCCCTTTCAGCAATACAAGCTCACACAGAGAATCATTCCGCAACAAAGGATTTATTTTCAACACATCCATAAGCCCGGCATAATCGCACTTATCAATGAACTTATTAATGTCGCCTCCCTCCATGCTATAGGTAAATTCCCTCATGTAATCTTTAAAGTAATCATTAAAAAACTGCATATACTCGTAGTTGTTATACAGCACCGGTTTGCCCTTGAGATATTTATCACCCAGTGTTTTTTGTCCTTCCAGCATATTGTCCTCTATTTCGGCAATGGTATATATCATGTACCCATAAAAATCAGGATTCTTGATGTTTTTATACCGCCCAAGCATGGCATTATAAAAGCTATCGACATAATGAGATGCCTCCTTTTTTAAAAAGTAGCGATAGTTTTTCACCCAAAAATTATCAAACTGCTCATTAAAATCAATGATAAGATTATTAATTTCTGTGGTGTCATCAATATATACGGTCAGCTCTACCGTATGCTCTACATACCGATTTTGATAGTGCTCACTGTCGGGCGAAGGAAACACAACCCGGTAGTAATTTCCCGGAACCGCATACATATCTCCTTTATAATTGGCAATTTCAAGATTGATGTATGTACAATGTTTAAGGCTATCCAACTGGAATTTGAATTTCCCTTTGTCGTTTACTTCAGCTGAAGCAAGTTGCAGGGGAGTGTTGGTGATAAAATCGTTATAGGTAACAGCATAAACAGTTTCACTTATGTAAGCGGGCGCATAGCCTTCAATGGTAGTAGATTGCGCCATTGAGGCAAAAGTTATAAAGTTCATAAAGGAAAAAGCCAGTCCAAACCTTAAATCAGTTAGAAAGTTCATAAAGGAGTAAATTCTCAAAGCTATAAAGCGAGTGTTCATAGTTTTTACTTTATAAACTTTTTACTTTATAAACTCTTAATTCCTGCCGGAATAAATTGGCTAACGTCTCCTCCGTGTTTTATTATTTCACGGACGATGGTAGAATGAATACCCGAAAACTCAGGAAGGGCAAGCATAAAAACAGTTTCTATTCCGGGCTCCATCATGCGGTTCATTTTGGCAATATTGCTCTCATATTCAAAATCGGCAACTGAGCGCAATCCGCGGAGTATGTATTTGGCACCATGCTTGCGGCATAATTCAACAGTTAAGCTCGCATAATCCACTACTTTCACTTTAGAATGAGGAGCAAAAGTCTGTTGTAGCCATTCTTTTCTTTTTTCAAGATGAAACATGGACGACTTGGTGGAGTTGCTGCCTATCGCCACAATAATGGAATCAAACAAAGGCAATGCCCTGTGCACAATTGACTCATGCCCTTTTGTGATGGGATCGAACGAACCGGGGAAAACTGCTATACCGGGCATAAAAATAAATTATGGGTTATGAGTTACGTCTGCCGTGGAAATTAATATCACCGCAAAGATAAGATTTTGTATAAATGTATCACTATAGGCCCTTTGTCATATTGAGCAAAGCGAAATATCCCGGTTGTACGGAGATTCCTGACTTCGTTCGGAATGACAATAACAATATAATTTTTGAAGTATCTTATCTCCTCACACCTCCACTGCCTTCCTTGCAATAACTTTTTCTACGGCATTAACAATATCAGGGGTATCGAGACCATACTTGCGCATCAGTTCATCGGGGGTGCCGCTTTCTCCAAAAGTATCTTTCACAGCGACAAATTCCATAGGCGTGGGATATTTCGTTGCCAGCAAATGTGCGATACTCTCGCCCATTCCTCCCAGCATATTATGTTCTTCAGCAGACACAACGCATTTTGTCTTTTTCACGGAGCGCAATATAGCTTCGGCATCCAGTGGCTTGATGGTATGAATATTTATAACCTCAACAGAAATACCTTTCTCCCTGAGTATAGATTCCGCTTCCAGCGTTGTCCATAGAAGATGTCCTGTAGCAAAAATAGTGACGTCATTCCCCTCGGTGAAGGTGATGGCTTTACCAATTTGAAACACCTGGTCAGCGGGAGTGAACACAGGAACCGATGGTCTTCCGAAACGCAGGTAAGCAGGACCAACCAATTCTCCTATGGCTTTGGTAGCGGCTTTGGTCTGGTTATAATCACAGGGGTTAATGACCGCCATTCCCGGCAACATTTTCATTAAGCCGATATCTTCCAGTATCTGGTGAGTAGCTCCATCCTCGCCAAGCGTAAGCCCCGCATGAGATGCGCATATCTTCACATTCTTTTGCGAATAGGCTATAGATTGCCTGATTTGGTCATATACCCTGCCTGTAGAAAAGTTAGCAAAAGTTCCGGTAAAAGGAATATAGCCGCCTATGGTAAGTCCTGCAGCTATGCCCATCATATTGGCCTCCGCAATGCCCACCTGGAAAAAGCGTTCAGGATATTTTTTAGCAAAGGCATCCATCTTCAAAGAGCCGGTAAGGTCGGCACAAAGAGCTACCACCCGCGGGTTTTTGTCACCCAACTCCAACAAGCCTGATCCAAATCCCGAACGGGTATCTTTTTTTTCTGTATAGGAATATTTATTCATATTTGATTTATTTTTTTATTCAAGATTTACAACAGTGGTAAGGCCGGAGTTCACTACGAAACTATTATCGATGGTAAATATAGTTTGTTTCACATCTTCGGGACGGTATACTATGCGGTAATTTCCGGGTTGGAGCGTTAACTGCATCTTCAGCGTATTATTATCCAAATTGCAGACCCATACCATTTTTCCGCCATCGTTTTCATATATGCTGCAGGGCCCCCTGTTAGGCCGGTTGATTGTTACCACGCCATCTTCCGGTATGCTGACTGTGGTAGTGGAGCTTTCCGAAACCCTCACCCCGTATTCATATATCCTTGGCAGGGTAAGGATTTCAAGGTCATACTTACCCGTAAGGTATTTCTCGGTCGACTCGACATATTGCACATTAAGAATTTTATCATCATCGTGTTTCTTTATTAAGACAGCCAGGTTTTTGTAATCATTCTCCCCACCCATAACAAAATGAAGATATCCCTGTGGAGCGCCCAACCCTATAATGTTATGTTTCCCCGATGTAAGAGAGATGCTGTCCTTTTCCACTTCAGGGATAGTATGAACAACAAGGCGGTAAGTGATATTCGGGTCAAGGTAAATAGTATCAGGATTGCCGTAATCATTAATGGTGTGCATGAAATTATAAATCCTTCTACCTGTAACCTGGTCGTAAAAAGTCATAGCCACATCCGTCTCGGTAGGCTTGCCCAGGGCATCCATAAGGTTAACCTGGGCGGTAGTATTGTTTAGCGCTTGCGAGATAACAACCTTCAAAATATTTTTCAAATTATCTTCCTGTTTCACATCAAAAAACTTCCCCACACAATTGTAGGAATCACTGAAATTCTCACTGCCTATTCCTATTATAAACGGTCGCAGATTGATTCCTTTATCATGCAGGTCTTTTGACGATGCGCAAGGGTCGCCGCCACATTCCTCTATCCCATCGGTGATTAATATAATTACATCATGACAGTGATCGCAGGGCGTAAAGTCTCCGGCGCATTTTTGCAATGCATATGCAATAGGTGTGGTTCCCCTTGGCACAATAGATTTTATATTATACTCTATTTTCAAGGCGTTATCAGCGCTAAAAGGAACAAGCAGGCGGGTATCCTGGCAATTACGCTCGGGGTAAAGAGAATAGTCTGCGCCGAAGGTACGGAGCGCCATTTGCAAGTTAGGTACGTTGCGTATGCTGTCTATTATTTCCGTAAGAATCTCCTTGGCAACATCTATCTTAATATTTTTCTCCCAAGTGTCGGACATACTGAAAGAAGCATCGAACATAAAGAGCACACGGGTAGTTAACGGATGCTTCTGCTGCGCTGTTGCCTTATAGCTGAAAGCCAATAGCTGAAGGCCAATAGCTGATAAAAATAAAATTGATTTAATATAGCGATTCTTCACTTCAGCACGCTAATCATTGGAATACAATTTTTCATTTTTCCCTTTTCATTTTTCATTTTCAATAATCACCACTCGTTTCCTCCAGTTGCGCAAGGGCTTTTTTCAACTCTTCCGGATTAGCAGCCGTTCCGTGCCATTTGGCGTGGTGTTCCATATAATCTACACCTTTGCCCAGCACGGTTCTCAGCAATATCATCACCGGCTTTCCTTTGCCTGTATGCTTTTGCGCTTCTTTCAAAGTTGCAATAACCTTCTCTATATCGTTACCATCGCACTCCAGCACATCCCAACCGAAAGCCAGCCATTTGGGTTTAAGCTCTCCTATCGGGAGCACATCTTCCGTTTTTCCGTCTATCTGTATGCCGTTCAGGTCGAGTGAACAAATTAGATTATCAACCTTGCGGGCTGCGGCAAACATGGCTCCTTCCCATATCTGTCCTTCTTCCATTTCTCCATCACTTTGCAGCGTATAAACAAAGGCCTTATCCCCATTCAGCTTTTTTGCGAGCGCCGCTCCAATGGCTACCGACAGTCCCTGGCCCAATGAACCCGAAGCAACACGTATTCCGGGGAGATGCTCTGCCGTAGTAGGATGCCCCTGCAGGCGGGAATTTATTTTGCGGAATGTTGCCAGTTCCTTCACCGGAAAAAATCCCCTGTGCGCCAAAACGCTGTACCACACAGGCGAAATATGCCCATTGGAAAGAAAAAACAGATCCTCATTTTTGCCATCCATCGTGAAAGCCGAAGGATCAATCTTCATGATTTCGTAATACATGGCAACGAAAAATTCAGTGCAGCCAAGTGACCCACCCGGGTGACCGGAATTGACGGCTGAAGTCATGCGCACTATGTCCCTGCGCACTTGGGAGCAAATTTGTTTTAGTTCAGGAATTGTAGGCAAGGTGATTGGGTTTTGTGGATGCTCAAAAGTATTGTATTTTAGTTCTTTCTTTTTCTCTTTGTTGAAAACAAGCGGGGAATGTTGAAAACTTGTATGGAACGGTTTTAAACCGTTCCGCCTCAATGTATAAAATGTTCACCGCTGTAGGGAATGGCTTAAAACCATTCCCTACCAAATATAACGACCGTATAATAATAGGGAACGGTTTAAAACCGTTCCCCACGAGAATGCCTTTACGTATCCATCCTTCTGAACGTTTCAAATGGCAAAAATCATTTTATGACCATATTATCAGGGATTTTAAATCCCTTGAAAAAATTCGGAATTATATATACACCAATCCCGTGCATTGGGAAAAAGACATATTTTTTAATAACAAATAGCTATTTTACAATACTTGAACAATCTCGTCGGGTGATTAATGTATGCACGGGCTAAAGTAACCATAGATATATCCGAATATAAAAATATCAAGGTTCCATTATAGATTAAACTAGTTAGGAATGATTCACCTTCTCCTGCCCCAGGCGGACGTGCTCATCTCTAATCCTATGTTTAAAATGTGTGATATGTATAACATTTATACATAATTGTATAACATCTTACATCTTTAAAGATTCCACTTTTGTATAGCCATACTGGCTTTAATTATGTTAAAATGAAAGAATCTACCAAAATTCTTCCCCATAACGGAATCGCTGAAGACGAGGATTTACTAAAAGTAACTGAAAGGCTTGCCCACTTTGGAAGTTGGCAATTTAATCCTAAAACAGGAGTAGGCAAATGGTCTGATGAGACCTACTGTTTATTAGGATATGACCCCGGAGAAGTACCTCCGCTAATTGAAAGTCTTTTTAAACAAGTCTATCCGGATGACCTGGAATACGTAAAAAAAGCAATTGAAGATGTAGAGACCAAAAAACTTTTAACTCAAAAGTTTGAACATCGCGTGATAGATCATAAAACAAAAGAAATAAGATACCTGGAAACGGAGCTAATAGTTGAACGCGATGGTACAGGGGCGCCTATTCGTATTACAGGATTTAATCACGATATAACGTATGCAAAACTTGTTGCACAAAAGCTCTATCAAAGCCAGGTTCGTTTACTTGCCTCGCAACACATCGCTCTCATTGGAAGTTGGGAAGTGGATTTATCCGGACCTGACCCAATTTTAGGGAAACATACCTATTGGTCAGAAGAGAAATTCAGGATTTTAGGACTTGACCCTGATAAAACAGAACCTACCGGGCAAAACTTGCTAAAGGTAGTTCACCCGGAAGACCGGAGTTTATTTGTGAAAAAATTTAATGCCGCAATCCGGTATGGCAAAGCGTACAATTTTGAACATAGAATAGTATGGGAAGATAACTCTGTGCGAATAGTGCACGAAAGAGGTGAGGTTATAATGGATAAAAAATCCGGGAAACCTTTAAAAATGATTGGTACTATCCAGGATATAACTGAAAGGAAAGAAGAGGAAGAAGCTCTCAAGAAATCGGAGGCCAACCTACGTACTATTTTTGATAATACTACCACGGTTTACATTCTGGTAGATACTGATTTTAAAATAGTATCATTTAATAAGGGTGCATTTGATGGGCTTAGTAAGGATTTGGGGAAAACATTGGAAGCAGGCAAAGAAATGATTGATTTTATAGCGGAAGACAAAAAGCAAATGACACTTGAAATGTATAAAAGAGTGTTTGAGGGTGAGCAATTCAAATTAGAAGAGTTTTATACACTAAAGGATGGAACTACCCTATGGTATGATATGCAGTTATTGCCGGTTCGTATGGAGAATAATAAAGTTCTTAATATGATTGTATATTTAAGTGATATAACGAAACGAAAAAATGCCGAGTTTGAAAAAGAAAAGATAACTTCTAATTTATTGCAACGCAATAAAGACCTTGAGCAGTTTTCATATATTATATCTCATAACCTTCGTATGCCGGTTGCCAATATTATAGGACTTATTGATAATTTTACCATGGATAAAATATCCCCGGCAGAACGGAAAGAAATAACTGCATCCCTTCACATTTCAGCCAAACAACTGGATGAGATAGTACTTGATTTAAACAAAATTTTACACGTAGGCAAAAAGGACAGTGAGAATAAACAACTTTTAAAGCTATCCGACTCATTACGTGATACCAAGATAAGCCTTAATTTCATTATAAAAAAGGAAAATGCAGTTATTGAATCGGATTTTTCCGGAATTGATGAGTTGTACACAATAAAAAGTTATATCGCCAGTATCTTTTATAATCTTATTTTAAACAGTATTAAATATCGCCAGCATACCTTGACCCCTCATATTAGAATTACCACTAAAAAAAGCAACAATAAAATACTTCTCACATTCAGCGATAACGGCTTAGGGATTGATCTCCCCAAAAAAAAGGATGAAATATTCGGACTCTATAAAAGATTTCATAAGCATGTCCAGGGAAAAGGTGTGGGGCTGTATATGGTAAAATTACAAGTGGAAGCGCTGGGTGGAAAAATAACTGTAACAAGTGAAGTGAATAAAGGAACTATTTTCACCATTGAATTCGAGCAGTAAATTAAGTTGCACTTAACGTTTGCAATCCCTGCCCGGACCAATAATTTAATCTGCTTATACTTTGCTCAGCGAACCTCAGCGTATATTTTACTCCGCCTTCTCAGCGGTAAAATGTAATGTTTTTTTACTTCTATTTGGCAAAAGGATTCAGAATAGTTAACTTTTTATCAATAACTTGTTTCGCATTCAAATCTTCTGAATATAAAATGGAGCACCCCGCATTTAGAGCAGCAGCGATTATCATGCTGTCATAAAAAGAAAAACTATAACGGATAAAAATTCCCGAAGCAAGTTCAATTACTTCAGATGTAACGGGGTTTCACATCCACTTTATTCCTAAGAAAGCGAATGGTTTCTATCGCATCCTTTTTACTAAAAAGGAATTTCTTTACAAGCACATTAGCAACCTCTGCAAGAACTTGTGTGCTGATTACCGCCCCATCTACAAATAATTTTTCGGTAATAGCGGCTTTTGCCCTGTCTTTATCAAAAAGATACAGGCAAACATTACTATCAATAAAAAATTTACCTTGCATTGGCTTCTTCCCTGTCAAATCTGTAATTCTTCAAGGAAACAGCATGTTTATTAAAAAACTTTAAAGCGCTTTTCCATGAATATGAGGCGCGTAGTTTTTTCTCTTTCTCCACCGCGAAAGCAATCACTTCCACCTCCTGACCTACAAATTCCCTGGGTAATTTTAATGTCAGGCTTGTACTTTCAGGTATTACAATTTGCCGAACCATATCCGTTGTTTTTACAAAGATACGATAAAAGATTTAATAATATGTGTCCGGTTTATTACCCTCCCCTTGAATAATGGGAGAGACGCTACCTAGGTGCATATTCCCATTCACTATGACGCTCACTCATCGCTTATATCTCATCTCTTGTACCTCACATTCCCTCTAATATTCTATTTTTGCAAAAATTTTTAAAAAGTGGGTTTACAGTGCGGTATAGTAGGATTGCCTAATGTAGGCAAATCAACCTTGTTCAATTGTCTTTCGAATGCCAAGGCGCAGGCGGCCAATTTTCCGTTTTGCACCATAGAGCCGAATATAGGAGTCATAAGCGTTCCCGATGAGCGGCTGGCAAAACTGGCAGCCCTTGCCAACCCGGAAAAAATAGTGCCTGCCACTATTGAAATTGTGGACATTGCCGGCTTGGTGAAAGGGGCAAGCAAAGGTGAGGGTCTGGGTAACCAGTTCCTGGGAAATATACGTGATACAAACGCAATCATTCACGTATTGCGTTGCTTTGATGATGGCAATGTAATCCACGTGGAAGGCTCGGTGAACCCTATACGCGACAAAGAAATTATTGATATTGAGTTGCAGTTAAAAGATTTTGAGACCGTAGAGAAAAGATTGCAAAGAGTGTCTAAGGCTGCCAAGGTAGGCAACGACAAAGATGCCAAAAGAGAGTTGGAGATTCTGACTGCCTATCACAAATGCTTATCGGAAGGGAAGTCGGCGCGGACGGTAGTTTTGTCGGAAGAAGATAAAGTGTTTGTAGCCGATTTGCACCTGCTAACCGTGAAGCCTATATTATATGTATGCAATGTTGATCAATCGTCTCTGAAAGGCAATAAATATACCGACGCGGTGAAAGAAGCCGTAAAAAACGAAAATGCAGAAGTGCTTATAATCGATGCGGGTATTGAATCCGAAATAACCCAACTGGAAAGCGCCGAAGACCGTAAAACATTCCTCGATGATATGGGGCTGGATGAGCCGGGCGTAAGTAAACTTATTAAAGCAGCCTACCGCCTGTTGAGCCTCTCTACCTATTTCACCGTAGGACCCCTGGAAGTACGGGCATGGACAATCCATACCGGCGACAGGGCTCCGCAAGCTGCCGGAGTGATACATACCGATTTTGAAAAAGGATTTATCAAAGCCGAAGTAATCGGCTATGATGACTACCTCAGTTATAAATCCGAAGCTGCCTGCCGCGATGCGGGAAAGCTGATGATACAAGGCAAAGAATATGTGGTGAAGGACGGCGACGTCATGCACTTCCGGTTTAATGTATAATTCTGGTAGTGATCTATGAATAATATACAATCGATTTTTTGCTCTAACCCTGCGCTTTAGCGGCAGGGAACTACTAGCCCTACAATAAGGCTTTAGCCTTGAATAAAAACAATGCGATGTCATACGTAAAATGCTGGATACACGCAGTTTGGGGAACAAAAAACAGAACCCCCTGTTTGTCTAAAGAAATAAGGTTAAAACTTTTTCCTCATATAAAAGAAAAGGCAAAAGAAAAAAGTATGTATATTGATTTTGTTAATGGATATTTTGAACATGTTCACTGTCTTATGCTTGTTAACGCTGACATGTCTATTGCCAAATCCATTCAACTGATAAAAGGGGAGTCTTCTCATTGGCTTAATGAGCAGAAAATTTTATCTCAAAAGTTTGAATGGGCAGACGATTACTTTGCCGCTTCAGTAAGTGAATCTATGATTGACAAAGTCCGGGAATACATAAAAAACCAGGAAGAACATCATAAAAAGTCACTTTTACGCAAGAATATGAAAACTTTATCAAGAAGTATAATTTCCCAATTCAAGGCTAAAGCCCCTGCCTGTTAATAGCTCTACCCCGCCATGAATGGCGGGGTTATAGCAAAAAAATCGGCATGCAATATTCATTTTTACTTATTATTCCCACCCAATCACTATCTTAGCATCCTTCTATGAAAAAGAACCGTTTTACTATTGTTATCGTTTTAGTACTCGTACTTTTATCCCTTTATCTCTTGTTTTTCAAAAGCGGGTTCTCCACCATTGGCAAAAAAGACAATGACTTTGCTGTGAAAGATACCGGCAGCATCACCAAAATATTTATAGCCGATAAAAATAATGGGAATGTAACACTAACCCGTCAAGCAAAAGGTGTATGGCTTGTGAATGACCGCTATGTTGTGCGGAATGATTGCATGAATACACTTCTCTACACCATCAATATGCTCACCGTAAAGAATGTAGTCCCTCCCGCTGCATGGAATACCGTCATAAAAACCCTTGCTGTGCGGGCTGTTAAGGTGGAGATATACAAAGGAGATGAGCGGGTAAAGGTTTATTATGTGGGAGGAGAAACGGCTGATGAACTCGGAACCTATATGCTGCTTGCGAACCCCGAAACGGAAGAAAACTACAAGCAGCCTTATGTTATTTATATCCCCGGCTTTGATGGGTTCCTTACCACCCGCTATTTTACTAAAGAAGATGACTGGCGTGACAGGACTATCTTCCAATATTTCCCCTACGACATTAGGTCGGTATCTATAACCTACCCTGTTGCCGACTCTTCCTTCCGCATAACCATTGACGGGAAAAACCGGTTTGAATTGGATAACCCCGTTACCCACCAAAAAGCTCCTGCTTTTGATACTATGGCTGTTAAGCAATACCTTACCTATTACCAAAGTGTATCCTGGGAAGCAACTGTCCCTCGCAACGACTCTATTATAAACTCTCCTCCGCTTGCCATTATAAAAGTGGAAGACACAAAAGGCAAAGTAACCACCTTGAAACTTTTTCACCGTAAGGCAACGGAACAGCAAAAGGAAAAATACAGCGTAGATTATAAGTACGACCCTGACAGGATGTTTGCCCTTGTAAATGACAAAGATTTTGTGCTGATTCAATATTTCGTATTCGGAAAAATGTTGCAGCCTGTCTCCTATTTTTATACCACAAAAAGACCTTTGTTGAAAAAAAGTGAATAACTAATGTCTCCCTTACCCCTATTTTGATTCCCGAGTTTCTACTTTTGTTGCCTTTCATATCTAAATACAACCTAAAATGATGAAGTTTGTTGTTTCCAGTAATACCCTGTTCAAAGAGTTGCAACTTATTAGCGGAGTTCTGAATACAAGCAATGCACTGCCTATTCTTGACGACTTTCTTTTCCAATTGAAAAAAAATGAGTTGAGCATATACGCCTCTGATATTGAAACTACTATCAATACTACCGTACAAGTTGAGTCTAACGATGCAGGAGAAATTACCATTCCCGCAAAGTTGCTCATGGAGATGCTTAAAAATTTTGCCGATCAGCCTCTCACCTTTAAAGTAGATACCGATAAATACAGCATTGAGATTAATTCCGAATCGGGGAAATTTAAAATCATAGGGCACGACCCGGAAGAGTTTCCGAAAATGCTTATGGTTGATAACCCAACCACTATACAAATAGATGCTGATGCATTGGTATCCGCCATTAACAAAACTATTTTTGCCGTTGCCAATGACGATCTGCGTCCTGTAATGTCAGGCGTTTATTGCAACTTCTCTGAATCAGGAATGATATTCGTGGCTACCGATGCCCACAGGCTGGTAAAGTTCAAAAAACCATTAACGGGCATTAAAGGCGACACGTCAATCATTATTGCAAAAAAACCGTTTAACCTCCTGAAAAATATTCTCACCACAAAAGACGGCAAGGTGAAAGTGGAATACAACAAAACAAATGCATCTTTTTCTATTGATAATATCAGGCTGTCATGCCGCCTTATTGACGGAAAATACCCTAACTACGATGCCGTTATCCCTAAGGAAAATCCTAATAAACTTACTCTTTCGAGAGAAGCCTTCCTCGGTTCTCTCCGCAGGGTATCGGTTCTTTCCAATAAAACAACGCACCAGGTAAAACTGAAAATTACAGGCAACGCACTCAGCCTGTCAAGCGAAGATGTTGACTTTTCAAACGAAGCCAATGAAAGGCTTGCCTGCCAATACAACGGTGAGGATATGGAAATTGGGTTCAACTCCAAGTTTCTGCTCGATATGCTTTCCAATCTCGATTCGGAAGAAGTAGATTTGGGAATGTCAACCCCCAACCGTGCCGGAGTTCTTACCCCCATCCCTCAACCCGATGGCGAAGACCTCCTCATGCTCGTTATGCCGGTAATGCTGAATAACTAGGAGTTTCGTCATTGCGAGCGCAGCGTGGCAATCTCATCCCATACATCATTGCGAGTCCGGCTTTCGCGGACGTGGCAATCTCATTGCATACGTCATTGCGAGTCCCGATAGCTATCGGGACGAAGCCCGTCCGAACGGTTCATCCGGGCGGGCAATCTCAATGTTACCGGGATGTTTCGCTATGCTCAACATGACAAAGTCAATGCGATTGTCATGCTGTCCCGCCTCAGGCAGGATCAGCATCCCATATAACTTACATTGATAGTTTGCGATTCCGTTCTCATTCCCCCGCCTCAGGCAGGGTTAATTCCTAATTAAATGAGTCATTGACTTTTGAGAAAATCACTTTTCCGTACTTTATCTTTGTATTATGAAAAACAAAATCACATTGCAAAACTTGTTACAAAAGTATGCCTTAGGACAAATAATTTTAGGCGCTTTTTTGCCGCTCTATTTTTTTAATCCCTGTTATTTACAGGGAATGAAAATGCGCAACATGTTATTAATCAATGTTTTAAATAAAAATCGGTTTCCTGTTATTTTCGCTTTTTTCCCTGTTATTTTCCCTGTTAACCCTCCTGTTATTCCCTGATATTTTAACTACAAAAAATCAAAAATTATGCAATTCAAAAAGATGGTAATGGGTCAGCTTAAATCTCAGCGAACCTCTTCCAATTCTCCTGCTCTTCTCTGTGAAAGATTTTTTTATACAGAGGCGCACTGAGAACTCACAGAGAACCACAGAGTATAAAAATAAAGGTATAAATCAAAGTAACCCACTACTAAAAAAGGACAAATTGGAAACTCAAACGCAAGACCAGGCAGAATCCGTATAATTATGAAATAAGGTTAAAAGATTATCAACTATCGATTTCTACTAAGGTTTTTTACAATCGCCGTCTTTTACCTTAGTAGAAAAAATGTCCACTGACTTTTAAAAACCTTATTCTGAAATGGCTTGTATGCTGTAGAAGTGTGAAATTTTAAGCATAATCCTTTTGTTTCCTCGCAAACTGCTCAAATGTCTGACCTGTAATTTCAAGGTACACACTCAATGCATCAATATCTAAACTCTCATTCCAAGCTATGCCTTCACCATCAAGGTATACCTTTTCAAAATTTCCTTTTTCGAGCCAATATTTAAATGCCTCACCGCTTTTCAGACGGGTTAAGTCAACAACTCCTTCAACCCCATCGTTAAATTTCACTTCGAGTTTAAAATCAGGTAAAGCTTTTACAGCAATTGCACGTATCATTTGCTTATCGTTGTTTAAGTACAAATATATGAAAAATATCTTCCCTATTGTATCGTAAACCGGAAAGTAACCGTGCCCGATTGTATTGGGGTATCGCCGGAGCTCTTGCTGAACTTAATCTTCATGGCTGCATTCTTTACCAATATATATAAGGAAGCATCTGTAATAGTGCTTCCATATACACCCGGGGTTGCTTCAATAACATTCCCATCCTGGTCGACTGTAATACCCACCACAATTTTTCCCTGTTCAGGGTTATTAGACTTCAACTCCGGCCTCTGTAATATATTCCTTCCACTCAAATCATAACTGAACCCTTTGCCCTCGCTCGTGCCAAGCCCATTGCCTGTACCCGTGCCGGTACCGGGATTAACCCCATTGGGGCTTCCGGCATTGCCTGCCACGCCCGAATTTCCATTACCGCCCGAATTTCCCTTGGCGCTTTTAAACTTGTTTAGTGCCCCCGCAAGCTGAATATCTAATTGAGGTTGGGGTTTAGCCGTATCTTTCTTTTCGGGCGCATTGGTAATTTTTTTAGCGCTGTTCACCGGTACGCTGCTCTCCACATCATTGGTAACAACAGGGTTACTTGCCTTTACACGGGTTTTTTCAGGTATGTTCAGCTTATTATCCTTGCTTGTATTATTACCGATATTATTGGCTTCCACATTACCGGTACCATTTATTCCGTTGCCAAAATCGAGTTCCAGTTCAGGTCCTCCGGCCGGTTCAGGATATGGAGGGATAGGCGTTATGATGATATAAAGAAACAGGAACAGGAATAATGCCCCATGAATTAAAAGGGTTATGAATAGCGCAAGCGCTTTGTTACCTTTTTCTCCCCTATTTTCATGTCCGACAGCAAGGCTTGCCATTTCTCTGCTTATTTTGTGGTGGGCTGAGTAGCCAGTACCATTTTCATTTTCAGGTCAGCCCCAACTTGTAATACGCTCACCAAATCTTCAATAGTAAGCGATTTGTCAAACCGCAATACTGCCGTCGGGTCGGTAAGCCCTGCAATTTTAGCTTTCAGCGCCGGTTCAAGGGCATCCAGTTCCAACTGCTGGTTGTTCAGGTAATACTTTTGATCTTTGGTAACGTCAATAGTTATTTCCTGTTTGTTCATTTCCTGCACCTTTTTAGAATTGGGCAGCGTAAGTTTCACCACGCTTGGGTTTACCAGGGTGGAAACAATAAGGAAGAACAGCAACAGGAAGAACATAATATCGTTCATGGGCGATACCTCCACATGAGCGCTGAATTTATTTTCTCTTCTTATCTTCATCTCGGTTTAATTGTGAAGGTTTATGGAGTTGCAGAGATTGCTTCGTTCCTCGCAATGACGAACAGAGCGGTAATAGCTCATTGCGAGGAACGAAGCAATCTCAATGATTATTTGCAAATTCATGTTCGTTTGACACATTTTATGCTTGTTTTTGGTTTTCCTGTACCATATCAAGAAACTCTATAGATACAATTTCCATTTTCTGAATGGTCTTATTCACCATGATATTCAGCCAGTGGAAAGCAATAAAAGCGAATATACCTATGGACAATCCCGCAGCGCTGGTTATCATCTTTTCATAAAGTCCGCCCGCTATCAATCCTATACTGATATTATTTGCCAGCGAAATATTATAAAAGATTTTAATAACCCCCAAAATAGTTCCTATAAAACCAAACATAGGCGCAATACCTGCAATAATTCCTAAAATATTAAGATTCTTTTCCAGGGCATAAACTTCTATCCTGCCTGCATTTTCCATAGCATCTTCTATATCTTTGTAAGGCATCCCTATCTTGTTTATACCCTTGGCAAGCATCCTCGCCTGCGGGTTATTGGCATTCCTGCATAAAGCCTTAACCGCTTCCAGGTTATTGGTGCGTATAACATCCCGCACCGAATTGAGAAACCTGTTTCCTGTCCAGGATGCCCTTTTTATAAAAATATACCTTTCAACTATCAGGTAAACACTGATTAACGATAATATGCCCAGCGGAATCATAATCACGCCGCCTTTCCATATCAGGTCTAATAAAGACATTTTGGTTTCGGCTGGAGCTCCTTGCGCTGCAAGGGCTGCCGTTGTGTCCGTAACTGTTTTTGCAACTGCGGTTGCCGTAGCGGGTACCTGCAGTAATAACTCGTTTATCATAAGGGTTACTTTAAAATTTATACTTTTGAAATGCTAAAGTATTTTACCCTTCCATGCAAAAAATGTTATACGGTTGTAATATATGAACACAAAGATGTTAGTTGTGTACGTTATATGAAAAAGAATGTTACTTATCTTTGTATCTAAATAATAATTATTATTGCAGCGCGTGTCTGATTTTTCATTTTTTAAAAAACCTAACCCATGGGAAAAAAGACAGATTTAAAAAACAAAAATAAGAAACCATCAAAACCTGCTGCAAAGGCTGCTAAATCAGCTTCTGCAAAAAAAATTGTAAAAAAAAGCGTGAGTAAAAAGAAACCTTCCGCTCCTAAAAAAGAGCATCCCGAAAAGAAAAAAACAAGCAAGACGGCTCCGGAGAAAAACAAAAAAAGCATGCTGAATCCGGATAAGGAAACAGTAAAAAAGAAAAAGCCGGGAAAATCTTCCATGTTAGAAGGCAAAGCCCTTAAACATCAAAAAGAATTCTTCACGGTAGAAGAAGATGAGGATGAAGAATTACGTGAAAAGGAAAAAACCGGAAGAATCCGACGAAGTAGAAGAAAGTGAAATCGATTTCGAAGAAGGTTCCATTGAGGACTTGAATAACTTAGAGGACGACGACGACGACGATTTTTACGAGGATAGTGATTTCTAGATGATTTTTTTATTGTACGTCAAGTTTAAACCAGGTTTTTACTTACTTCCAACCCGTTTGGGATAAATTTCTTACCTTTGCGCAATAAGTTACCCATGCTTGAATATAAGAATCATATTACGATTGAACCCGGCATACGAAGCGGTAAACCTTGCATTAAGGGGACAAGAATTACTGTATACGATGTATTGAGTTATCTCGCATCAGGTATGCGTTACGAAGAAATTCTTTCTGATTTCCCTCAACTTACCATGGACAATATTTATGCTTGTTTGGCTTACAGCGCTGACGAAGCTAAAAAGCACTATGTAGTTGCGGCATAGCCTCATACTGAAAAACCCTTATGAGTAAATATATTTTGGACGAAAATTTATCCAAAGTTTTAGCAGAAAAATTAACACACCACTTGAATCATGTACTACCGGTACGTGATATTACCCTATCGAAATTTTCGGATAGCAATATTTGGAGCTATGCACGGGATAATGGTTATACCATTATTACAAAAGATAATGACTTTCTTTACCTGAGCAATTTGTATGGCTGTCCACCAAAAATAATACGATTAAATTGTGGCAATAAAAGCACTTCATATATAAATGAACTTATTATAAAAAGAATAGATGAAATAAACATTTTTGCGGGGAATTCAGAGTGCTACATGGAAATAATATAATTGTACTTCCCAAAACATTGATTTAATAAACTACCACCCCTCCTGAGCTATCCCTTTCGGCTCCTGTAACACTGCGCAAAGTGTTCATTTTATTTTCCATTTTCAATACCCCTAGAAAAGCGAATACCAGAGCTTCCTTGAACTTAACAAGGCTCTGCGATGGAATAATAACCTGATGCATGGGTAACTTTTCTTCCAGTTTTTCAATCAGAAAGCTATTGTTTGCCCCTCCACCGGTAATTAAAATTTTGTTCTTTTTCCTTTGACCGGAAGATAGTATCACCCGTGATATTTGGCTGGCAATATGTTCTGTAACCGTGGCAAGCTTATCCTCGGTTGAGATAGCATGGGATTTGACGATGGGCAAAAAATACCTTTCAAGCCACTCCCTTCCCAATGATTTGGCTTGTTTCCTTTTATAATATTCCAACCTGTTTAATTCTTCTAAAAGTTTTTTGCTAATCTTTCCCGACTTCGCCATAGAGCCACCTTTATCAAACTGCTTGCCTTTGGCTTCTGCCA
>Ga0206873_1147_pt1 | contig 22704 bp, 24 predicted proteins | sample Alteio_BWOrgCont_11_FD_152631 | JGI IMG/M metagenome (GOLD analysis project Ga0206873, IMG submission 152631) | Enriched cells from forest soil in Barre Woods Harvard Forest LTER site, Petersham, Massachusetts, United States -... | ecosystem: Environmental > Terrestrial > Soil > Temperate forest >...
TTTTACAGATTCAAAAAGAATTCGGTTCATTCGATAAATATGTTTGGGGATTCGTCGGCGGAAAAACCCTTGTCAACAAACGCAAATCGTTGAAAGACCTTCCGGCTAAAACACCTATAAGCGATGCGATGAGTAAAGATATGGGCAAGCGAGGCTTTAAGTTTCGCGGCTCTACTATATGTTATGCCTTCATGCAGGCAGTAGGCATGGTAGATGACCACGTGGAGTATTGCTGGAGAAAAGCTAAAAAGTAAACTGAACCATGGTAGAGGCTCGGTTTGGTTGGTGTGAGATTAGTAGTTTAAATCTCTGTGAAACTCTGTGACTACTCCTGTTATTACTCTGTGTAAAAATTTTTAGTTACACAGAGATTCACAGAGGATTCACAGAGGATTCACAGAGAACCACAGAGATTAAAATTACAGGTTTAATTCAACCTGACCCACTACTGGACCAGTAGAAATTCCTCGTCCTTTACTTTTTTGCTTATGTTTGTTACCTAAAATTACATACTATGTACGGAATTCTTACCCCCATTCACTCACTCCTCCGTTGGGTGGTGCTTATACTGCTCCTCGTAGTTATTATCAAGTCTCTGCAGGGATTGCTTTCCAAGCGGAGCTTTTCCGGTTCAGATAATAAAATGAGTCTGTACTTAATGATGTCCGCCCATACCCAGTTGGTGGTGGGGATATTGCTCCTTTTCGTAAGCCCGTTTGTCAAATTTGGAAATATGAGTGACAGCGAAACCCGTTTTTTCACCATGGAACATACATCCATGATGATTATTGCCATTGTTTTTATTACCATCGCCCGCATATCAAGCAAAAAAGCCACTACCGATACAGGAAAATTCCGCAGGCTTTTTATCTTCAGCCTTATCGCCCTGCTTATTATATTAGCAGCCATTCCATGGCCCTTCTCCCCTATTTCCCGTCCATGGTTTTAATCAAGTAAAAGGTGAAAGTTCATAAAGTTGAAAGTTTGAATCGCAAATTGTCACAGAGTAATTGTAACTTTATAAACTTTATGAACTCCCTGTGCAATGATTGAACGTATTCAGCAAAAGGAACAAGCTATCCTGGTGGGTATTTGCCATCGCGAGCAAAAGAAAGAGCAAATGCTGGAGTACCTGGAAGAGTTAAAACTTTTAACCTACTCTTCAGGAGCCATACCGGTAAAAGTATTCACACAGAACATACATAACTACGACCCTGCCACCCTTATTGGTAAAGGAAAAGCAGCGGAAATAAAAGCCTATGTCGAAGAGCACCCGGACGTGGATATGGTTATTTTTGACGAGGAGCTAAGCCCATCCCAACAGCGGAATTTGGAGAGAGAAACCAAGCGAAAAATATTAGACCGCACAGGACTTATCCTCGATATTTTTGCAGGAAGAGCACAAACAGCCTATGCCAAAACACAGGTAGAACTGGCGCAGTATGAATACCTGCTTCCGCGCCTTGCCGGCATGTGGACACACTTGGAAAAACAACGGGGCGGCATTGGGCTAAGAGGACCCGGGGAAAGCGAAATTGAGACTGACCGCAGAAGGGCGAGAAACCGCATTGCGCTGCTAAAGGACAGGCTTGCCGAAATAGACAAACAGATGAATTCGCAGCGCAAAAACCGCGGGCAGTTTATCAGGGTTTCATTGGTGGGATATACTAATGCGGGCAAGTCAACGCTGATGAATTTGCTAAGCAAATCCGACGTTTATGCAGAAGATACTTTGTTTGCAACATTAGACACCACCGTAAGAAAAATAACTTTTGAAACAACTCCTTTCCTTCTTTCCGATACAGTTGGTTTTATACGAAAGCTCCCTACATTTTTGGTAGAAGCTTTTAAATCAACTCTTGATGAGGTAAGGGAAGCAGATATACTTTTGCACGTTATTGATATTTCTCATCCCTCTTTTGAAGACCACATAAAGTCGGTAAACGAAACTTTGATTGAATTGAAAGCGATAGATAAACCTATCATCCATGTATTTAACAAAACCGACTTATACCGTGTAGCTGATGATGACGGCTATTTACACCCTGTTTCACTGGATGATATGAAAAAATCGTGGATTGCAAAAAACCACCCTCATTCTGTATTTATTTCTGCAGCCGGTAAAAGCAATATTGACGAGCTGCGCCGGGTGATGCTTAATCTGATTAAGCAGGAATACAAAGTAAGGTATCCTTATACACAGTTTGGCGTATAAAAAAATATGTCCTAACTTGCTTCCCATAATGATTTTTTTATTACCTTTGGGGTTAATTAGGACTACTGTTATATTCTCCACTCAAATTTTGTAAATTATTTGAAACAAAATGACACATTTTAAATTGAAATCAATGTATCTGAAGTCACGATTTTCTGTGGCTTTGTTATTCATTCTTTTAACCGGCATCTGTTCGGGACAAACTAATACTGGAACCGATTTTTGGTTTGGATTTCCCGGAGATAATGATGGGTCGTCAGCTACTTTTGCAGTAAATATAACTTCCTTTTTCAACGCTTCCGGAACATTCACTATTCCGGGAGCGGGATATACCCAAGCTTTTACGGTGACCCCCGGCACCGTAGCGCGTTTTACAATTCCATATGGCACTGTTCCATTTTCTGATGTGGAAGGAACAGCCAGCCAGGCATGTCATATTGTTTCCACTGCACCCGTGGCGCCCTATATTTCTGAGGAGTCATCAGGTCCACGGATTGCTAATTCGTATTTATTGCCCACTACGCTTCTGGGAAATGATTACTATGTTATGAGTTATGAAGAGCCGGCATCTACTTATGGAAATCATTCTGAGTTTCTGGTTATAGGAGCCGGTAATACGGTTACAGTTGCAGTAACTCCTACAGCTAATACATCTTTGGGCCATGCGGCAGGCGCCACCTACACCGTAACCATACCTCCAAACACAACATACCAATGTATGGCTGCTGGCCTCGGCGACCTGACAGGCACACATGTTACTGCGGTGAATCCTTCCGACCCCACTCAAGTATTTGCAGTATTGGGAGCTGATGATTTAGGCCCGGCAGGAACTTGTAGTTCCACAGAAGATGGTATGTTCAACGCATTAATACCTACCTATACCTGGGGTAAAAGCTATATCTTTATTTCTTCAGAATGGGTTAATGATATATGCCGGATTTTGGCTTCAACAAATGGCACACAGATAACCATTAACGGGGCAGTGGTAACAACACTCGCTGCAGGAAGCCATTATGATGTAAACGCTACCCCTTCTACCCCCCTTTATATTATTGCCAACAATCCCATTTCAGTGGGAAGGATAATGGAAGATCAAGGCTGTAACGGCTATACTGCTCATGCAGAAGGAGACGCTGATTTGTCGGTATTAATGCCTAATGAAGACATGTACCTCGATAGCGTTACTTTTTACTCTAATACTTTTTATATTTCGCGCAATTTTTTACAGATAATAAGCCGCGTGCAGGACATAGGTACTTATAAGTTGGATGGTGTATCCATACCACCCTCTAATTTTCATCCTGTGCCATCCAATACTGCCTATTCATATGATACCATGCAGATTACACCGGTCGGTCCTACCAGTCCAGGTGCAAATGGCGTATCAGTCGCCCATGAACTAACTACCACCGGGTGTGGATTTATGGGTTACACTTGTGCTATGAGTAGTGATGGATCACTCTCGTCTGCCATAGGCCTTTATCTACGCAACCTCGCTTTCCCATCAAGTGGGACAGCATCGGCTACCTCTACACCTGCCAGTTGTTCAGGATGCGATGGCACCGCAACAGCCAGCGTACAAGGAGGACTTGCTCCTTTTAGCTATTCCTGGTCAGACGCAAACTCACAAACAACCTCAACCGCTACCGGGCTTTGCTCCGGTACATATACCGTAATTATACAACAAAGATGTGATATTGGTACTGATACTGCCGTCGTAGTCGTCGGTGGATTTGGAGCGGCCAATATCTCCATCAAAGCAACTCCCGATACTGTTTGTTCAGGTAGCCCTACCACTGTTTCCATCTCAGGGGGCGGAGCGGCAGCAACCTACCAATGGAGCAATAATGCTACCACTTCATCCATTTCTGTAAGCCCTCTCACCACTACTACTTACTCTGTAATTTTAAATAATGCCGGTTGTCCTCCTATAGATACCAGTATCGTCGTTACAGTTAATCCCCTGCCCCCTGTCGTAGCATCTCCTCATGATACATCTATTTGTGTAGGAAGCAGTGCGGCATTAACCGCATCCGGCGCAGTGAATTACTCCTGGGCTCCATCGGGAGCCGGGTTAAGCTGTACCGCTTGTTCCAATCCTACCGCAACTCCTTCGGGAACGACCCTATATACAGTAACAGGAACAGATGCTCATGGATGCGTATCCTCGGCAACATCTACTGTGAATATTGTGGTAATCCCTCCTACCGTAAGTCTCATCGCTATTCCTAAAACGATATGTGAAGGACATTCAGTAACTATAGAGGCATCGGCTTCAAATAATATAACTGGTCCGCTAACCTGGCAGCCCGGTTCATTTACCGGATCCAGTATAACGGTTTCGCCAACGGCAACCACGGTATATACAGTAACTGCTACCAGTAACTGCGGAACAGCTACCGATACAGTTACCATAACCGTGAATAATATTCCTACAGCCGAATTTTCAGCCGATATTACCAACGGCTGTGCTCCTCTCTGTGTACAATTCCGCGATCAAAGTTCCACTTCTTCAGGAAAAATAATTCAATGGGTATGGGGTTATGGAAACGGAGATTCTTCAAGTGAACAAAGTCCTATTTATTGTTATTCCAAAGCGGGGAAGTACTCGGTAAACCTTACAGTACTTACAAATGCGGGTTGCAGTTCTTCCCTGGATGTGAATAATTACATAACCACTTACAGCCGCCCCGATGCAAGCTTTACTACCTCACCAAAACCGGCTACCATTGTTGATCCTACTATTCGATTTATAAACCAAAGCACAGACCGTTATGGAATCGTTCAATGGTTTTGGACCTTTGGAGACCAAACCGATTCGGCAAGTGGCCAACAAAACCCGGTACATACATACCAGGATACCGGAACTTATTGCACTACATTAGTGGCGACAAACTCAAACGGATGTGCTGATACCACTACCAATTGCTTAGTGATTGAACCTGCTTTCACACTCTATATCCCCGATGCCTTCTCTCCCAATGGAGACGGAAAAAATGACATATTTCTACCCAAGGGACAATATGTTAAAGGCTATGAAATGTATATTTTCGACCGTTGGGGACAACAAATTTTCCATACCAATAATATAAATGAAGGATGGAATGGAAGAATAAATAATGGAGGTGCAACCTGCCAGGAAGATATTTATGTTTATCTCATAACTGCCTATGACAGCAGGAACCAGAAACACACCTATACAGGCAGCTTAAACCTGGTGAAGTAAGTATAATAACACCCCGGCAAACATAAACTACAATATGACTTTGTCATGTTGAGCGAAGCGAAACATCTCTCTCCTAAAGAGATCCTTCGCTATGTTCAGGATGAAAAAGGCATATGAGGGTGAGCAATAAAAAAACTATCTTTGAAACATGAAAATAGATTCGAAGACGGTAGATAAGCTGGCAGAACTTGCCAAGCTGGAATTTGATGAAGAAGGTAAAAAAGAAATCATCAAAGACCTGAGCCGCATGGTGGAATTTGTTGAAAAACTCGGAGAGATTGACACATCGGGTGTTGAACCGCTTATATACTTAAGTGAAGATACCAATGTTATGCGCGATGATATAGTGAAACAGGAAATCACCCAGCAGCAAGCCTTGAAAAACGTGCCTGTTAAAGATTCCGATTATATCAAAGTGCCTAAAGTCATCGACAGGAAAAATTAATATTCCGGTAATTACTTTTCATGAAAACCATACTAAGCATCCTATGCTTTTTAGTTTCATTGGTTTCTTTTGCACAGGAAAATGAAGGAAAATTTATAAGAGATGCCGCGACAGGCTGTATGGTTTGGGACCCCTCGTATGACCTCGGCGACAGCATAACATGGAATGGCGGATGCAAAGACAAGTACGCGAATGGTACAGGTACGTTAACATGGTTCTCCAACGGAAAAAAATATGCAAGCTACTCGGGCGAAATACAAAAGGGAATACCCAACGGGAAAGGCATCTATACAGGCTTGGATGGTCACAGCATTGCTGGAAATTTTTCAGATGGCGAACCGCTGAATTTAGATCTACCTTATTTAAAAAGACTCGAAAAAAATACCATTTCCGTTATTGATAGCGCCCACATTTTTTTCAACCAAGGGGAATCAAAAACGCTTTTTTATTATGCGCTTGTTCCCACTACGGCAATAAAAGGTGTTTTAGTTCTGCTGCCAAGCACGGGTGAAACGCCACAGGAAGTTTTTAGCAACAATATTAAACTCACCGAACTCGCTTGTGACAGTGGGTTGCTAACTATTATCCCATCTGTAAACAATCACATTTGCCTCGACAATATTGTTTTAGATTTTTTAAATTTCACATTTGCCGATGTAATTAAAAAATACCATGCACCTAAAAATAAGTTCGTAATCGGCGGATTGTCCCTGGGTGGCATGTTAGCCCTACGGTATACAGAATATGCCTATGACAGCAGCTCCCACAATACAACAATAAAGCCGGCAGCGGTTTTTGGAGGCGACCCTCCTGTCGACCTCGTTACTCTTTACCACCAATTCACGGGAGGTGTAGCAAAGAATTTTTCTAAAGACACCTCGTATGAAGCACGGTTTTACATAGAAAGAATGCGGAAGCAGTTTGGCGGCTCTCCGGAACAACATCCCGAAAATTATATTAAATATTCCATGTATTCGCTCTCGGAAAAAGATGGTGGCAATGCAAAATATTTAAAAAATATTCCCGTCAGAATTTATAGTGATCCCGATATTGACTGGCAAATGAAATACAAGCACCGTGATTATTACGACATGAATGCACCCGACCAGACAGCTATGATAGTTCAACTACAGTTGATGGGTAACAACAGGGCGGAATTTATCGATGCTCTCGGCAAAGGTTATCGCTTAGATGGTACGCGGCATCCTCATTCCTGGTCAATTATTGAACCTGTAGATTGTGTGGCCTGGATGTTAAAATGTATTAACACCGGCCTTTGAGGGTGAGGTTATGTATTAACCCGACTTAAGTCTGGGCTTATAAAACAAGCCATAGGTTTTGGCTTTTGCCCTGATGCACATTTCTAAACAAGAGGTAGTGGCTCAGTTTGAAATTTATTTTATGTTGTACTTGCCCTAAATTCCCATAGGATGGTACCAATCGTCATTGCGATCTCGCCTTACGCGAGAGAAGCAATCTTACCTAATACAATACCCGAATTTTATGAGATTGCTTCGCAGAGCCTCGCAATGACGACATCTTAGAGCCTGGGGCTGACCCTGCCTAAGGCTGGGCAAAATGAGCCACTACCAAACAAGAAAAAAATCACCTTTCCAGTACAAATAGGATTACCTTTGCACATCATAAAAGTATTTTATTAAAAACTCTTAACTTATAATGAGTCATTACGACTGGTCAAAATTTTCTTTAAAAATCGATATCAGGGCTACCCCGCTTGCTGTTTACTATGCATGGGCTACCCAAGCCAACTTAGAAAGCTGGTTTCTTCGCAAGGCTGTTTTCACTACACCCGACGGTAAAATAAGAGATGAAAATACACCCGTTCAGCCGGGCGACACTTACCTGTGGAGGTGGCATGGCTACGATGATAAGACACAGGAAAAAGGAAGAGTGCTTGATCTGAACGGCAAAGACCTTTTCAAGTTCACTTTTGCCGGAGAATGTGAAGTAACCGTCACATGCAAATTGCACGAAGGAAGAACCATCCTGGAACTGGTTCAGGAAAAAATACCTATGGACGAAATTTCAAAAGTGCGGCTGCATATGGGTTGCAATAGCGGCTGGACTTTTTATATAACAAACCTCAAATCCATTATGGAAGGGGGGCTCGACCTGAGAAACAAAAACGTAAACATCAAGCACGTAGTTAGTTCATAAAGTGTCTGACGAACCTGAAAACATAGAAGAAAACCCGTTTAAAAATGAACTGGTGGAGGGCGAGGACTATTACTTCAGCGAACAAGGCTATAAAGTTTTCACCGAAAAATATCATTTAAAGCGCGGCTATTGCTGCCAGAATGGCTGCAAACATTGTCCTTACGGATTTAATGATAAGAAGAAAAAAGAGAATAAATGGTAGAATATTAATCGTTCTGACATGGTAAATACTACAACCCTTCTAAAATAAGGTTTTAAAAACCACCGAACAATTTTTCTACTAAGGTAAAAGCAGGAATTGCAAAAAACCTTAGTAGAATCAGGTATCCTGATAATTTTTAAACCTTATTAGTATAAATACTACTCTCTCGTAGATGAGAATACCTTTTCAAGGATTGCTTTTTCAGTATTATCAAACCGCTTGTGTCTTCTTTCAAAAACACGTCGTGCCGTTTCAAAAGCTTTATCAAGTTCATACACGGTAAATCCATTAGCGCCACCCCAACTGAATGAAGGAATATGTTTGGGTGGAAAATCCCCACCGAAAATATTGGCGCAAACCCCAACTACAGTACCTGTATTAAACATGGTATTAATGCTACATTTGGAATGGTCGCCCATCATCAGCCCGCAAAAAGTAAGTCCGGTAGACACCATTTCTTTAGATGAATAATCATAAACGCTTACTGTGGAATAATTATTTTTAAGATTAGAAGTATTGGTATCGGCGCCCAGGTTGCACCACTCCCCTATCACCGAATTGCCCATGAACCCATCATGGCCTTTATTAGAGTAGCCGAAGATTACAGAGTTGCTTACCTCGCCTCCCACTTTACTGTGTGGTCCGATAGTGGTAGGACCATATATTTTTGCACCTGCCTTAATAGTCGCCTCTTCGCACAATGCAAAAGGTCCGCGGATAACAGAGCCTTCCATTATCTCCGCATCTTTACCTATATATATTGGTCCCGTTGTAGAATTTAAAATAGCGCATTCCAGCTTAGCGCCTTTTTCAACAAAAATTTTATTCCCCAGCAACGTATTGGTTTTAGATACCGGCGCCGATTTTCTTCCTTTCGTCAGGAAGTTAAAATCCAGTTCCAGCGCTTCTCCGTTCAAAGAAAAAATATCCCAAAGGCGGTTAACCTTCAAAACAGGTTTCCCTTTCCATTCGTTCCCTTTTATTTTTCCGGAAAAATTTTTAAGAATTTCTTTTTCTGTATTTATGGCTATAAGTGTATCGCCGCTCTTTATACCCTCGCCTTTTTTCAATGCCTTGATTGCCTTCACCAGTTCAGCCGTTGGCAGGATGCTTCCATTAATCCATATATTATCTTCTTTTTTGGAGATAACAAGCGGATATTTTTTTGCCAGGTAATTTTCCGTAGCCACAGAAATCTTTTCTCCCGAAATCTTTTCCCATTTTTCCTGGATGGTTATTATACCTATCCTGATTTCAGAAACAGGGCGGGTAAACGTAAAAGGCAAAAGATATTCTCTTGTTTGGGGTTCATCAAAAAGAATGTAATTCATCAGGCTGGTATAATATAAAGACAAAAATAGGGATAATTGTCAGAATTGACTATTTCTTGCTTGTACAATTAACACGGAGAGATTCCTCTCCCGTCCTGCCTGAGGCTGGACAGGATCGGAATGACAGAGTCTGTATAGTATTTAAAGGGTGTGGCGGCTGGCTTCGCCAGCCGCCACACTCCTTTTCCATAAAAATATTGTCATTCCGAACGAAGAGAGGAATCTAAGCCACACCTTATGCAATAATAAAGCCTGCAATCTGTTATCTTTGTACCATTCATCCTATTCATGAAAACCAAACCGGTAATCTTTCTTATTGCTCTCCTGTTAAGCGTAAGCTATTGCCAAAGCCAGGATGCCCCGCTCGGTCAATGGAAGGATTATTTTTCCTACCAGGATGGGCTTACTGTTTGCGAGGGAGGAGGCAATGTTTATTGCTGTACTTCTTCCGGGGTATTTGCCTATAATTTATCCGATAACTCGGTACAGCGTTATAATAAGGTAACAGGGCTTTCCGATATTGGTTGCACCGTTGCCCGCTACAATGCTTTAACCAATACGCTTGTTATTGGTTATTCAAATGGAAACATCGATTTGCTTTCAAACAACAGGATAACTAATATCTCCGACCTGAAAAACAGCTCTGTGCAAGGCAGTAAAGCAATCAACAATATTTATTTCAGCAATAATCTTGCCTATCTCTCCTGCGGGCAAGGCATATTGATACTGGATTTGAACCAGAATATCGTGCTCAATTTATATCAAATAGGCACCTATGGCAGCGCCCTCAATGTATACTCATCCACCATTTTTAATGACACTCTTTTTGCGGCTACCGTCAAGGGAATTTATAAAATATCGGTGAATGACCCCAACCCCGATGATTATGCAGACTGGCAAGTCATCTCAAGCCGCCTTCCCAAGGGAGTTTATAATGGAATTGTGAACTGCGGAGATAAAATGTATGCCAGTTTTTCAAAGCGTCTCTCTACCCACGACACTGCCTATGACCGGGATAGTTTATTTGTTTATAACTCCGGTAAATGGTCAAACGGCGATACTGCCTTACACGATAACATATATTCTATTGAAAGCGCAACTGTGAATAATATACCCTATTTAATATATACGGGTGCAGGCAGCACCAATGTTATTGACTCGTCAGCAAAAATTATTTTACATATATTCAATTACGGATTTGCAAGCAATGTTAGCCCCAATGATGCCATACTGGACAATAATATGACCTTATGGATTGCAGACGCCAACTACGGACTTGTTCATTCTTCCAATAGCTTTAATGGGGAGAGCTATATTCCTCCCGGTCCTTTTTCCAATTCGGCATTTTCCATGGCGGCTCAGGGTCCCTATCTCTATATAGCGCCCGGGGGATACGACCAATCTTTTGTTCCTTTGTATGTAAGCGGTGTTGGCATTTCAGAATATTCTGATAATTCCTGGTATAGGCTCATTGATAATTCTTCTCCCGATTCTATAAGAGACTTATGCTGCGTCGCTATTGATCCCCGGAATTCTTCACATGCCTTTGCCGGTTGCTGGGGAAGCGGCGTAGTTGAATATAATAACAATGCCGTTACAAACGTTTACGATCCATCCAACAGTAGTCTTCAAAGCCAGGACGCTGTAGCCAATTTTTATTCGGTTCGTGTGGGTGGTGTCGCTTTCGATTCCAATGGCAACCTTTGGGTAGCTAACGCTCTTGTAAATTCCAACTACCTTTCTGTAAGGCATGCCGACGGAACTTGGCAATCATTTAATTTTAGTGGTATTGTGGGTGTTCCGCAGCAGGCTACTGTTACACAAATAATAGTTACCAAAACGGGAGCTAAATGGTTGGTTTTTCCACGCACCGGTATTTTAGCATACCAGGATAACGGAACTTTTGCCGCGCCCAATGCTTCCAACTCGGTATTTATTACTACCTCCGTTGGCAATGGCGACCTGCCCACCCTCTCTGTGTACTGCCTGGCAGAAGACCACAATGGAGCTATTTGGGTTGGAAACAATACCCAGGTGGTGGTATTTTATTCTCCCGATGCCGTATTTAATGGCCCCGGCGGATGGGATGCCCAGAATGTATATGTGCAACAAACAGGATACACACAATATCTTATGCAGGACCAATACAGCAACTGCATAACTATTGACGGAGCCAACCGCAAATGGATAGGAACGCTGGGTGGCGGTATTTTTCTTATGTCGGCAGACGGTACCCAGCAGATATACAATTTCACAACGGCCAATAGCCCGCTACCTTCCAATAATATCCTCTCTATTGCCATTAATGAGCAAACCGGTGAAGTATTTATCGGGACCGATGAAGGCACCGTATCGTTTCATGGAACCGCAACCGAAGGCAACTCTTCTTTCAGTGGTGTTTATGCCTTCCCCGACCCTGTCCCTCATGGCTATACTGGGCCCATCGCCATAAAAAACCTGGTAGCTAATTCCGATGTGAAAATTGCCACCATCAACGGAGAGGTGGTGTATCACACCATCGCCCTGGGCGGACAAGCTGTATGGAATGGTACCAACTTCAACGGAGAAAGAGTGCAAACTGGCGTTTACCTCGTCTTTTGCGTTAGCCCTGATGGCTCACAATCTACTGTTACCAAACTACTATTCATTAATTAAAGAGGAATCTATATGCCACTAAAACACAAAAACACCAGGAAATTACACACTAATTATTTCGTGGGATTTAGGCAAAGAATATTTTTAAGATAGCCTCTAATCATGTTAATCACTCTAATCAAATAAATCATAGTTGTTCGTTTGTATTAATCCCATAAATCATAGTCCGTGTTTCATTCCGTTGAGGCAATTGTATTGCAATTAATTCCGCACAAGGAGCACAATGCCATTGTAAAACTTTTTACCCGTGAATCGGGATTAGTTTCCTGCTGGATTAATTCCATACGCAGCAAATCATCGGGCATACGCAGCTCCGGTTTGCAGCCTCTCACCATCATCCATGCAGTGATTGACCAGAGAGACAACAAACAACTGTCGGCGCTGAAAGAAATGCAGATTTCATTTTTCCCTTCCGGTATAAGCAACAACATTGAAAAAAGCGCTATCGCTATCTTTATGGCTGAACTGCTTTCACATTCCATCAAAGAACCGGAAACCGATACATCGCTCTACGATTTTTTGCGCGAAGCTATTGTTCTGCTCAACGACACCAACGATAAATGCGCCAACTTTCATATTGTTTTCATGCTGAACCTGTCCCATCAGCTCGGCTTGCTCCCAAAAAACAGCTTCACTACGCAAACCCCTTATCTTAATTTGGAAGAAGGCAATTACCAGGCAAAAGCCTCCTCGCACGCACCCTTCCTTTTCCCCGACGAAAGTGAATGTGTAAGCAAGCTGTCAGCATTGCCTATGGAATCTTTCGCAAACGCTGAAATATCCTCCCGCCTGCGTAAAAATATTTTGCATGGATTGCTAAAATATTTCGAAATACATACCGGCATGGCTCCTCTAAAATCGCACCTGGTGCTGGAAGAGGTGTTTTAAAATCTGTACTATTATTTTCATTCCCTATTAGCCCACGATTTAAATCGTGGGCTAAAATATAGTACACAATATTTCCTAATGATTTTAATCATTTCCTCCTAGGGGAGAAGGAATGGGGTGAGGTAAACGGAGGGCAGGATGCGGTCACCCGACACGAATCATATTTTATCATGACCAATATCATCCTCTATGCTTTTCCACCTCCTACTTTTGTCTTTATATTTTAATCCCTATAAAATAAAAAACCATGAATATTAAAGGAGGCCCACACAAAGAGAATACGGACCCTTGCGATGCATGCATAAAAGAATCTATCCTCAATCACCTATCAGAACATCCCTATCTCCCATTGGAAAAAATAGACTTTACAGTAAAATATGGAATTGTCACCATCTTTGGAAATATCCCATGGGAGCATCAGAAAATGTTAATATCCGCCCTATTGCATAAAGTAAAGGGAGTGCAAGAGGTACTGAATAATATTTGTGTGGAAAACGAATTATTCCATCTGTCACTGGACAATACGCCCCTGATATATAGCTCTATAATTCACATGAATCCCTTAAACCTGTCTTAGTTTTTTAAAAATTAGATAGAAATTCAAATTATTTCATCCCTCTCCTTAATAAAGGAGGGAAAAAAAGGTGAGCCAGTATTTCCATTAGCCCACGATTTAAATCGTGGGCTAAAATATAGTACACAATATTTCCTAATGATTTCAATCATTTCCAAAATCCTATTCATAACTTTTCATAATTCCTAAGGTTAGCAAACGGAAATTTTTAGCCGCATAGCATAACTTTGCGTTATGCATCAGTTGGAGCGTAACAAATCTATATTACACAAATATATTCCCGCGGGCGCAGTCGAAACCATTGCCCAATGGGTATATGAGTACGACTTCAAGCTGAAAATAAAACGTGCGCGCGCCACCAAGTATGGCGACTATCGTCCCCCCTTTAAGGGATTGAACCATCAAATCACCATAAACCACGACCTCAATAAATATGCTTTTCTTAATACCCTTGTACATGAAATTGCGCACCTGAGCGCCTGGAAAAAACACGGCGATACCATACAGTCGCACGGAAAAGAATGGAAACAGGAATATCGTTTATTGTTGCAACCTTTTCTTCACGAAACAATTTTCCCCGCAGACGTGGCATCAGCCCTGAAAGAATATTTACATAACCCGGCTGCCACCGTCTGCACCGACAAAAAGCTATTTAAAACCCTGCGTAAATACGATGAGAATAAAGACGGGCGGATTTTTTTAGATGAACTTCCCTTACAGGCAGCATTTATAGCCGAAGATGCGCATACTTATCTTAAACTAAAAAAAATAAGGACCCGGTTTTTATGTACCCGCATCAGTACAAGGCATCAATATCTTTTTCACGGAACAGCACAAGTGAAGCCTGTGCTACAACAATCAGGAGTAAGCTTTTAATTGTTTGGTAATCTTCATATTTTATTGTTGCGGCTGTTGTTGTTGTCCGCCGCCTTCCTGTTGTTGTCCGCCACCTTGTTGTTGCTGTTGTTGTCCGGCAGGTACAGGAAGCTGGTCTGCTGCTTGTTTCGAAACAGAGCTGCTGGTATTTGTTGTGGTGGTTGGAGAACCTCCGATATAAGCGCTGGCCAATGAAAGCACAATGATAGCTATGGCAAAAGTCCAGGTGGCTTTTTCCAAAAAGTCGGTAGTCTTGCGTACGCCTAGTATTTGGTTAGATGAACCGAAGGATGACGTTAAGCCGCCGCCCTTAGAATCCTGCACAAGCACTACAAGTATCAGCATGATAGCTGCTGCAATAATAAGTATGTCCAATATAATTTCGCCCATTGTCTTTTAAAGTTTATTTAGTTCCCGGTTTGGTATTTTCCCGTATCAAAGTCTTTATTTCCTCAATGCGGGGTGCAAATATATTACTTTTTTCCGGAAATTGAACCAAAAGTGACTGGTAAGCCTTCAAAGCCTTAGGCAGATTGCCTTGGTCGAAGAATATTTTGGCTAAGGTTTCGCTTACAATCGTATCATCCTCAGTAACACTCATTTTAGCTGCTTTAACGGGAGAGAAAAATTCAGCTTTTGGGCGTGAAATAGAGGGCTGTTTCTTTAAAAACGTATCAATAAGATCGGCTGATTTCTTCTGGCTTACAGGCTTTACCTCCGGTTCCTTTTCCACGCTTATTTCGGGTAATACCTTCAGCCACGAGTTAAAGCTATATTTAAGGTTGATGTCCTCAATGGGCTCGTTTGCAATCATAGGCGCAGCAGCCTCAACGGGAACTATTTTCTCAGCCTCCGCTTTCTTTTCTTCCATTAAGGGCGCGGGGACACTCTTTTCAACAGGAAGATCAGCAGGTACTGGAGCTGTTTCGGTTTTCTTTTCAGTCTCTTTAGATGGAGCCGGAACAAGCGGCTTCTTTTCCAATTCCTTCCTGATAAATGTTTCGGGAAGTGGTGTAGGTTTGCTTTCCTTTTTTACAGGAATAGGCTCTGTATCTACACTTTTATTCGCCGGGGGCGAGTTGTACACAAAATTATACTTAACCTCCGGCTTTTCAGAGGTCTTTACAGTAGTGTCCGTCTCTGCAGGCTTTTTAAATAAAAGATACATGGCTTTCCTGTCGGGCGCATAAACCGATGCCAGCTTAATACGGCCGGGGGCTTCCGGCTCATTGTTATCATACATTTGCTTGGCAAAAAGCACCTGTGCAAGCTGAAAGTATGGAAAAGCCTGCAATACATCGCTCAGAGCCGCCTTATATTCAGCTCCCGCAGGCACATTGCCGCTTACAAACATCCCTTTTAACTTCCCTTTTTCCAAAACAGATTACGAGTTTGGCTTGTTTTCTATATTTTTGTCGCCCCGTAGATTAAATACTTTACGAATGCAAAGATATAGCTTCTCAAAGATTACTATTCAACTACTTGTATTTTGCCTTTTCCTGGTTGCGGGTAATGTTCATTCGCAAATCATGTCCCGGTCTGATTTTACCACCGCTAATCCCCGCGATGTTAAGGTGGGCGCGGAACATACGGAGCAATACCTTTCCCTGTTGCAGGGCAAAAATGTGGCATTGGTAGCTAACCAGACCTCCCTTGTAAAAAATACTCCCCTCGCAGATACCCTGCTGAAGCTCGGTATTAAGGTGGTAAAAATATTCTCTCCCGAGCATGGGTTTTACGGGAAAGAGGATGCAGGAGCCTCTGTTAACGATGCTAAAGCAACCCGCTCATCCATACCTGTTGTTTCACTTTATGGAAAACATAATAAACCTACGCAGGAAGACCTCAGCGATGTTGATATTGTGGTATACGACCTGCAGGATGTAGGTGTACGGTTCTTTACATATATATCTACATTACATTTGGTGATGGAAGCTTGCGCCGAAAACAATAAGTCCCTTATTGTGCTCGACCGCCCCGACCCCAACGGCTATTACATAGACGGGCCTGTGTTACAGCCTTCCTGCAAATCTTTTTCAGGCATGGATCCTGTGCCTGTCGTGTATGGCATGACTCCCGCCGAATATGCTAAAATGCTCAACGGAGAAAAGTGGCTGAAGAGCGGCGTTCAGTGCAACCTCACCTGTATCCCTGTAACAGGCTACAGCCATAAAAATTATTACGATGTGCCTGTGAAGCCCTCGCCCAACCTGGCTACCATGACTTCTATCTATTTATATCCCAGCCTTGCGCTGTTTGAGGGCACTGTAATAAGCGTGGGAAGAGGTACTGACAAGCCTTTTGAGGTGATAGGCAACCCGCTGTTAAAAACCGCTCCTTATACGTTCACCCCACAAAGCAAGCCCGGGGCGGAGCATCCGCCATTTGAAGGGCAAAAATGCTATGGTTACAATCTCAGCGATTTCGGCAGCATCATGATTAAGAATTATCAGAAACTTTATCTCTTCTGGTTAAAAGGCGCCTATAAAGATTATCCCGATAAGGCTAATTTTTTTAATGCTTATTTTAAAAACCTGGCGGGTAATGATGTGCTGCAAACACAGATAGAGGAAGGCATTCCCGAAGATGAGATACGCAACTCATGGCAACCGGATATTAAAGCCTTTTTAGTTATCCGCAAAAAGTATTTGCTATACACGGATTTTCAGTAAGAAACTTTCCTTATTTCAATGTCTTCAGCAACTTTTTAAGTTGCAGCTTAACACCGGGTAAATCCATTTTTACAGTATTGTAAATCGTTGCCGGAGAAACCCCAAAATATTCGTGAATAAGTTTATTACGCATACTTTTCATCAAACCCCATTCAATTTCAGGATTTTTCTTTTTTAAAGTGGGACTTATTTTTGAAACAGCTTCTCCAATTATTTCAAACCTTCTTATAACAGCATCCTGTAAAAGCAAGTCAGACTGAAATTGCGTCTGGGTTTTCTTACCTATAAATTTCTCAATAAGGACAATAGATTCAAGAATATCGTTAAGATAAACTTTATCGTCCCTTTTTTTCATAGAATGACAATAGCTTCTTTCAGTACATTTTTCCTGATAGACTTTTTAATAGCGCTATATTCAACCACATCTATTTTTCTTTTGGTTGCAGTATTTAATTCTTTTTCCATCCGCAAGAGCTGAAATAAGGAAACCGGCTGATTGTATTCTATTAAAATATCAATATCACTGTCCTTATTTTCATTCCCTTTAGCAAAAGATCCAAAAATGGCAGCTTTATTAACAGGATACCGTCTTAATATATCGGCTACCTGTTTACCTATTGTTGAAAATCCTACTGTTTTCATTATACAAAAATACTAATTTCTTAGTAATTCTAATAATATTGTGCCAGAGCAACGTTACCTCAATATCTCCACCACCCTTTCTGCCGGTCTGCCAATCACGGCTCTGTTGCCATATATGGCAACGGGCCTCTCAATAAGGATAGGGTTTTCACTCATCACCTTTATCCATTGGTCATCGGTCAGCTTTTTGTCTTTGTATTTTTCAACAAATAAAGATTCTTTTTTGCGTAGCAAATCCTGCGGTTTCAAACCGAGCTTTTTCAATACTTCTTTCAGTTCTTTTTCGGTGGGAGTATCTTTCAGGTATTCTATTACCTCCACCTCGCAGCCCTGCTCGCCAAGGATATCCAGTGCTTCTCTGCACTTGCTGCATCGGGGATTATAGAAGAGACTTACTTTTTTTGCCATAACAATTTTTTTTCTTCGCCCGCCGTAGCTTTAGCGAAGGAGGGTTTACTTTTTATTCATCCTTCTGGTTCGCATTCGCCGCAGAAACCTTCAACGGGTTAGCAGTAGCGTGTTTATAGTTTTTGCGTGTGCGAACCACATCGCAAGCCAGGTATACCGCATTACGGAAAGATTCTTCATTAGCCATGTTCTTTCCGGCTATGTCGAAAGCGGTGCCATGGTCGGGAGAGGTGCGAATGATAGGCAGTCCGGCGGTGAAGTTTACGCCCGAATCAAACGCAATATATTTAAATGGAATCAAGCCCTGGTCATGATACATAGCCAGCACGGCATCGAATTTCCTGTATGTACCCGCCCCAAAAAACCCATCCGCGGAATAAGGGCCATACACCTGCATTCCCTCTGCCACAGCAGCTTTCACAACAGGAGCAATTATTTTCTCATCCTCCTCCCCTATCGTGCCCATATCGCCCGCATGGGGATTAAGCCCCAGTAAAGCGATTCGCGGCTTATTGATGCTGAAATCCTGTTTCAGCGAATGTGCTAATGTTTTTAATTTCTTTGTAATCCGTTCAATTGTGATAGCTTCCGCAACAGAGGCTATGGGCATATGTTCCGTACAGAGAGCGACTTTCAGCCCTTCGCTAACCAGCATCATAAGTGAATTGCCTTTACCGAAACGCTCATCCAAATAACCCGTGTGACCCGCATAAGGAAAGCTATCGGAATGCGTGTTGTGTTTGTGGATAGGAGCCGTAACCAACGCATCTATCTTGTTTTTAGAAAGCGCTTCACAAGCCGCCTGTAGCGACTTCACCGCATACAAACCGCCATTACTAGTCAACCTGCCGAGTTCAATATTTACCTCTTCGTTGTATGCATTTACCAGGTTGAATTTGCGTGGCACAATCGAGTCAAGGCTGCTGATAGTATTGTAATTAAAGCTTTCCGCCTGCAATGTTTTTTTGTGATACGAAACCGTTTTACCCGAGCTGAAAAGCACAGGCGTACAAAGCTCCAGCATAGCAGGTTCTGCAAAAGTCTTAATAATCACCTCCGGTCCTATTCCATTAATATCGCCTTGCGAAATGCCTATGATAATGGGCTTTGGTGCGGTTCCTTGCTGAGGCTGTTGGGTTGGAGTCATTTGATTAATTTTGAATAGTGGTAATACGTCATTGCGAGGAACGAAGCAATCTCAATAATTTCTATAAACTTCTCTTCACTCCTTTGGTTTCATTCTATTTACTGTGACCCCAAATTTCTTTAAAAAATCAACACCTTCATCGGATGCAATTTTTTTGTATTCGCCGTAAGAGTGCATATAAAAAACATGCTTAATGCCTGCGGTATATATGATGCGGGCGCAAGCCAGGCAGGGCGACAGCGTCACATAAAGCGTCGCCCCTTCCATAGATGCTTTGTTTTTAGCGGCATACAATATGGCGTTCTGTTCCGCGTGAATCGCGAGGGAGCAGCCCCCTTTGCTGTCGCGGGGACAGCCATGTGCAGGCCATTCCGTATCGCAGTTGTGGGTTCCTGCGGGTGGACCATTATACCCCAGCGATATTATCCTCGTATCCTGGGCAAGCACCGCACCCACCTGCATCTTTACGCAATGCGAGCACTTAGACAGGGTGTTGGCGAGGTCCATATATATTTCATCAAAACTTGGTCTCATGTAATAGTTATAGGTTATGAGCGATGGCGAAATTAGTAAAAAAGAGGGAGCAAATAGTATGTCGTATTACACTTATCAGCCCCAAACCCCTAAAGGGGCTTTAAAGTCAGGCACCTCTATTCAAAGCCCCTTTAGGGGTTTGGGGCTGGACAAAACCAAACTGAGACACTACTATATAATTCTATACTATCGGTTCCCCATTAGCATCGGTGGTAAGCACCTCGCTCATATAATTCAGGAAAGGGCGCATTTTTTTAAATCCGTCATTCACCTTGTTCACAAAATCGGGACTCAAAACTTCTTTCTCGGTAAATTCATGTTTCAGTATGTACTGCTTATACCGCAGCAATTCAATAGCAGGATGGTCTTTGGAATAGCCTTTGGGCGCTGAACCCACTTGTTCTCCTATCATCTTACCAAATGTTTTTATCAATGTTTTATCGGCAAGCATTTTCTTCCAGTCTTTGTATCCCAATGCTATATCTTCCCTTATTCTTTTCAGGTCGGCAGGTTCCGGCCCCCAAAAACCTCCTGCCAAAAAACAGTTGCCCGGCTCGATGTGAAAATAATAGCCTCCGCGCAGTTTTTTGGTGGCACGCTGAAAGCCCCCGCTCCAACGGCAGCTGTAAGGAGTTTTATCTTTCGAAAAACGTACATCTTTGTAAATCCTGAACAAACTCTTTTTCCCCGATTCAGTTTCAATCTTATCATGCTTGTTCATAGCGGTAAGCAGTGCATCGGCAAAAGCGATCATATTTTCATGCGAGCGGATATACTTATCCTTGTGGGCATTGAACCAGTCGCGGTCATTATTTTTTGAAAGGGTTTTTAAAAAGTCCAGTGTCTCTTTTTTTATAATATAAGATTCCATATTGCTGTGGGTTATTTTAACATCAAAGATAGGGAAGAATGGTGAATGGTGAGAGGTCAATGAATCTCATTAACAATCAATCGTCATTGCTTCTCTCGCCTAAGGCTGGGCAAACTGAACAACTATTACAATTTAGCGTTTACAAATTTTTACTATATTTGTTGGACAAATATCTATTTGTTGCTGACAACTTAATTCTAACTCTATGAAAAAACGAATGGCATTCCTCATCATATTTGTGTTTTCAATTTCGTTGGGATGGGCACAAAAGCCAAAACCATCTATCACAAAATCCTATCATACATGGAATTTGACTATCACACCCCAGACTAAAAAACACTATTTAGACAGCGTATCCGCCGCATGGAAAAAAGACAGTATCGATTTAAAGTTCTCCAAATTACAGTACGATGATAAAGGAAGGCTGATGATAGTCTCGGGTTCGGTAAATTTCATGTCAAAGAATAAACCCCTCGGTGGAACGTTTATACAGGATAGTGTTTTCTTACGGCCGATTCAAATTAAATTGACGGATAAACCGGGTACTATTTCCCAGGCAATTTCAATATGCTCTTAACTCTTCGCGGGAAAGGAGAACAACAAATCTCATTCTCTTTCGTTAGCTGTTGCTGCAATGCTCCATCACTAACAATTTAATTTTAACCCTATGAAAAAATTAATGGCATTCAGCATCATCTTTGCATTTTCAATTACGTTGGTATTGGCACAAACGCCGCAACCTTCAAATGGCAGCGTGGTGATACAAACGGCAAACCCTTCTGCTACAACCCCTCATCGTATATGGAATTTGGTTATCACAACCAAAACTACAAAACGCCATTTGGACAGCGTATCCGCCGCATGGAAAAAAGACAGTATCGATTTAAAGTTTACAAAACTGCAATACAAAAAAGGAAAACTGATGATACTCTCGGGCTCTGTAAATTTTATGTCAAAAGATAAACAACCCAGTGCAATGTTCACACAGGACAGCATTTACCTGCACCCGCTTCAAATTAAATTGAATGACAAACCGGGTGTATTTATCAGGCAATTAAATTAAAGCCGAAAAGAATTTAAGCAATCTTTAGTTAAACAGACTCTTTGAAGAACCTACTAAACTAAGCAGTTCCTGCTTGGGAGGAGTTTCAATTCCGCCGGACTGCAACTGTTGCTGAAAATGCTTAAAGGCAGGCAATCCCAAAAGTGTTTTCTCATCTTCCTCCGAATTGAAAAAGGCGGTATGGGTAAATGATTTCCCATCTGCACCCAGACAAGCATGGTAATTGATGCCCGAGTTATTCAGCTTTTGTAAATCAGCCATTACATTCTTAATGTTAGCCTGGTTTTGTTCAGCGTATTCCGCCTTAGTGGTGTATGTTACTTTTACTATTTTCATGTTGTTGAATATAATCTTCTAATTTAATGCGAACCCCGTCATCATTCTTCTTCGCTTCCTTATAAAGTTTGGTGTCTTCCATATCTTCTAACTTTTCCAGGAGTTTGTCATATTCCTTTATAGGCAAAATAACAGCGCTTTTATTTCCTGTTTCGTCAATGATATATTTAGGATACAGTGTCATTAAGATTTAATTATTTATTAAAACACGAAGATACTAAAAATATTTTTCAATTTATTATTTGCTACCCACTTGTTGTATACTTTACATCACTGATTTTGCATTGCAAATGTACAAACAAGCAATTATTTGATAACCAATAATTTATGCGCTATATTTCACATTCATGCAAACTTAAAAAATGTAAAATATAGTAAAATATAACTTCCATGTTTCAATAAAAATCAGTGCGATTGTCATTCTGATCCTGTCTCGCCTTA